>Ga0265342_10000399_pt1 | contig 48089 bp, 44 predicted proteins | sample 4CB327metaG_FD_203125 | JGI IMG/M metagenome (GOLD analysis project Ga0265342, IMG submission 203125) | Rhizosphere microbial communities from Carex aquatilis grown in University of Washington, Seatle, WA, United States - 4-CB3-27 metaG | ecosystem: Host-associated > Plants > Roots >... | reverse complement strand
ATCACCGCCCTGTCGCTGGCATCGCAGGCCAACCAGGCGGTGCTGCGCCTGTTCGGCTAATCGCCTTAACAGCTCTCGATTCCTGGCGGCGGGGCTTCGCCCCGCCGTTTTTTTGCGATTGCAGGTGCCCATCCTCGTTGCGGGACCATATGACGCGACAACAAGCGAATTGCGAAGAATGCGCGGTATGCGATAGCCTCTCACCGCACGGTTGATCCGTGCGGACAGAACGCCGGACTTATGGCGACCTAATGATCCGGGAGGCGACGATGGCGATCTCACGCCGCAGGTTGATAGAGGCGTTCGGCGCGATTCCCGCAGCGATGCTGCTGCCGCGATCTGCCTTCGCCGCCTACCCCGACCGTCCTGTCCGCATGATCGTGCCATTCGCGGCCGGCGGCAATGCCGACATCGTCGCGCGGGTGGTTGGGGACCCGATGGCGGGAGCTCTCGGGCAGCCGGTTATCATCGACAACCGCGCCGGCGCCGGCGGCAGCATCGGAGCTGAAGCCGTCGCCCGCGCGGAGCCCGACGGCTACACGCTGCTGGTCGGGTCGAATGGCCCCTTGACCGTCAATCCGTTCGTGCAGGCGAAACTCGGCTACGACCCGCTCAAGGATTTCGCGCCGATTGCGCTCACGAGCTACGTTCCGCACGCCATCATCGTGCATCCCTCGGTCGAGGCAAAGACCGTCGCGGAGCTCGTCGCCCTGTCGAAGCAGAAGTCGATCAGCATTGGAACCAGCGGCGTCGGCAGCGCAACCCACCTGACCCTCGAGCGCTTCAACGCACAAACCGGTGCGAAGCTCGCACACATTCCCTACCGCAGCGGCGGCGCGCTGTTGCCGGATCTGATTGGCGGCAATATCCAGGCGGCAATGACCGAGTTCTCCACGGCTCTCCCGCTGCATCGGGGCGGCCAGGGACGCATCATCGCGATCGCGGCGGCGCAGCGCTCCGCACTCGCCCCCGACATCCCGACCATGATCGAAGGCGGCGTCAAGGATTTCACCGCGGCCAGCTATGTCGGAATTCTCGCACCTGCCGCAACGCCGGCGCCGGTGATTGCGCAACTGCAGAAGGCCATCACCAGTTCCCTCGGCGCCGGCAAGGCCGTCGACAAACTTCACGAACTGGGATCCGAACTCGCCACCGCGGAGCAGATGACGCCCGCAGGCTTTGCCGCCTTCATTCGAACCGATTTCGAGCGATCGCGCGATGCCGCGAAGCTGGCCGGGCTCACGCCGCAATAGATCAAGGCGGCGAGCGCGGCAGCACTTCGTATTCAATCCAACGCAACGATTATGCCTTGAGCATATTGCTGCGGTGGTCGCCGTGCCGCGATCACGCTCCTGCCCGCATGGAATTGGTGATCAGGGTTTTTCCGAGTGTCCAAACGGCGCCCGGCACATTGTGGCTGCCGGCGATCACGGCATCAAAGGCATCGATGATCCAATCGCAGTCGGAATCTGAAATCGTCAGCGCCGGCAAAAGTTTGATTGTGCGACTGGCGTGTCCGGCCACCTGGCTGAGAATGTGGTGGTCCTTGAACAGCGGAATGGTGATGAGTTGACAGAACAGGCCTTTGCGCGCGGTTTCCATCAGATCCCACGAGGCGCGCAGCTTCAGTGACTTGGGTGAACCGAATTCGACGCCGATCATGAGGCCCTTGCCGCGAACCTCGTGCAGCAGTTCGTAGCGTCGGGTCATCGCCTGCAACGCGATCAACACGCGTTCGCCGGTGCGCGCCGCGTTGTCGATCAATCCTTCCGCTGCCAGCACATCGAGCGTGGCAATTCCGGCGGCCATCGCGAGGTCGTTCTTTGCGAATGTCGACCCATGCACCTCAGCGCGGTCCATGCGGTTGAACACTTTGTCGAAGACCTGACGGCGCGTCAGCACGGCGCCGATCGGAATGTGACCGCCCGACAGCGCCTTGGCGAGCAACACCATGTCGGGTTCGACGTTCCAATGTTCCACTGCGAGAAACCGACCGGTACGCCCGAGGCCGGTCTGGATTTCGTCGGCGACGAACAACGTGCCGTAGCGCCGGCAAATCTCGGCGACCGCCTGCAGATAACCGGGGTCCGGCAGGTTGACGCCCTTGCCCTGGATCGGCTCGACGATAAAGGCCGCGATGGTGCGGCCCCGCAGCGCCTGTTCGAGTGCGGCCGGATCGTTGAACGGCACCGGGATACAGCCCGGCAGCAAAGGCTCGAAGCCATCACGAAAGGTGTGCTCGCCATTGAGCGAGAGCGCACCGTTGGTGAGTCCATGAAACGCATGCTCGCAATAAACGATGTCGGGACGGCCGGTCGCAACGCGCGCGAATTTGATCGCGGCCTCGACCGCCTCCGCTCCGGAGTTCGCGAAAAAAACTTTGTCGAGATAGGGCACCCGCGCCACCAGCCGCTCGGCCAGGATGCCGGCTAGGGTGGACACATCCATCTGCACCAGATTGGGCAACTCGCCGTCGATCACGCTTCGCAGTGCCGCTCTGATCGTCGGATGGTTGCGTCCCAGCGCGAACACGCCGAAACCGCTGAGAAGGTCGAGATAGCGCACGCCCTGTCGGTCGTAGAGATACGGCCCCTCGCCGCGGCAGAAGCCGACGTCGTAGCCGATGGTCTTGAGCATCCGCACCATCTGCTCGCTGAGATGGCGGTTGTACATCGCGTAGCGGTCGGCCTCATGCCGAGCGAACAGCGAGACCATGTCACTGGTCGCGTCGCCCGTTGACCATTGGCGTTCCGCTGCCTCGGCGGAGCGCGTGGCGCTCCTCCGATTATACTGGGATGCAATGTCGTCCATCGTCGCCCCGACGCTTCAGCAAGACCGCCTCATGATTCGTCACGCCCACGTGCCCGAATCATTGTGGCTGCGCCTCTCTTCGGCACGGATATTAATACACGTATAATTTTGGCGCCTGCAACGATTGGCGCCAGTTGTGTGGTATTTTCTGTCCGCCGCGTGCACAATCGTCGACCTGCAACTCAGCGGAAAGATTGAAATAGCGGATCGCTGCGACTTTGTCGTGTAACGGCGCGATTCCGCGCCTTCTCACTGACCTGTCGCCGGCGGAGCAACCGCGGCGTCGGGCTGGTTGCTGCGCTTGAGGGCGTCGGCCACGAACCCGTTCGCCTTCATTTCCTCAACGAAACCACGCAAATATCGTGCTCCGGCGTCACGACCAATGGGGGTCCCCATGGCCTGCTGGATTTCCATGAAACGGCCGTCGATGAGATGCAAGCCGGGATTGCGTTGCGCAAATGCGACCAGCGGTTGCTTCACGCCCGCGGCCGCCTCGAGTTTCTCTTTGACGAACAGATCAGTGCCATCCGCACCACGCACAAGGGTCGCCGACTTGAGCGTCCGCGTCAGGTAGAGATCGTAGGCTGAGCCTTTGTTGACGCCGATCCGAACACCGTCGCGATCGACATCGGCGATCGTCTTCAATGGTGAACCATTTGGGACCATGTAGACGCCCTCGATAATGACGTAGGGCGGCGAGAACGCAATTTCCGCGGCACGCACCGGTTCGATCGCGAGAAACACGATATCAAGATTTCCGGATTTGAGGCCCTCGAAAGCCTTGCCGGCGGCATCGAAGCGAACGAGTTCGACCGCCACGCCCAGACGGGCGCCAAGTTCGCGCGCCAAGTCGACGGTGATCCCTTTCGGCTCCCCGGTAGCCGCGTCGGTCTGAGCCAGCACCATGTTGCCCAGATTGATCGCCACCCGCAGTTTGCCGGTCGGGGCCAAGTCTTTCACCACGTCGGACGGAACACTGTTCACAACACGGCCTCGTTGGGGTGCGTCGCCGGCAGCTTGGACGGACGCCAAGGCTCCCGCGACAATGATCGTCGCGGCACAAACTATTTGGATGATGCGGCGTTTGGCAATGTTGTTTCCGGTCATCACGGTTGGGCTCGGTGCCTTTTCCGCAACCGGTCTACCAGCAAAAAGACAGCACCGCCTTGACGGGTAGCGCCGCTCTTAATCCGCTGACAACGATTGCGCACGAGAGATTCTGTTCCGCTCGATTCGTTCTTGCAAGAACAAAGCGGAACAATCGCCGAACCCGCTCCCTACCCGCCACGTTCGAGTCGCCGCACCACGTCGTCCAGCTGGTCGACGTCGCGGTAGCGCACCCGCAACACGCCGCCCTTGCCGCGGTGTTCGATGTCGACGGCAAGGCCGAGCGCATCCGACAATCGCCGCTCCACCGCCAACGTGTCGGCGTCCTTGTGCACGCCGGCGCGCGGTTTGTTGCTTTTGCTCGGTCGCGCGCTCTGCTCCTGCGCCAGTGCTTCGACTTGGCGCACATTGAGACCACGCTCGATGATCTCGCGCGCCATCGCTTCGGCGTCGGGCTGGCCCAGCAGCGCCCGGGCGTGACCGGCGGACAACTGCCCGGCATTGATATACGCCTTGACCGGCTCGGGCAGCTTCAGCAGCCGCAGTGTATTGGCAACGTGGCTGCGGCTCTTGCCGACGGTCTTGGCGATATCGTCCTGGCCGTAGCCGAACTCGTCGGCGAGCGCCTGATAGCCGGAGGCTTCCTCCAGCGGATTGAGGTCGGCGCGCTGCACGTTCTCGATGATGGCGAGTTCGAGCGCTTCGGCGTCGGTGACGTCGAGGACGACGATTGGAATTTCATGGATACCGGCGCGTTGCGCGGCCCGCCAGCGCCGCTCGCCGGCGATGATTTCGAAATGATCGATCGATCCGCGCACGCTGCGCACCACGACCGGCTGGATGATCCCACGCTCGGCAATCGACGCTGAGAGCTCGTCGAGATCGGTTTCGGAAAAGTTGCGTCGCGGATTGCGCGGATTGGGACGCACGCGATCGATCGGGACCCGGCGTTGCTGCCGATTGCGATCGACCGTCGTCGTCTCCACCGCCATGTCGCCGATGAGCGAGGCGAGCCCGCGTCCCAATCGCGATCGTACTGCTTCTTCAGCCACGTTCGAATCTCCCGAGCCCCGCGCCCCGCGGGTTTACGTGCGACGTCCGGTGTAGACCAAGCGCCACCGCGCTCAGCTCACGCGCACATCCTTGAGTTCTTTTTCCCGCTGGATGATCTCGGTGGCGAGCCGCAAATAGGCTTCGCTGCCGACGCATTTGAGATCGTAGATCAGCACCGGCTTGCCGTAGGACGGCGCTTCCGAAATGCGCACGTTGCGCGGGATCACAGTTTCGTAGACCTTCTTGCCCATGAACTCGCGCACATCAGCGACCACCTGTCCGGACAGATTGTTGCGTGCATCGAACATCGTCAGCACGACCCCATGGATCGTCAGCTCGGGATTGAGCGTGTCTTTGACCTGCTCGACGGTCTTGATCAGTTGCGACAATCCTTCCAGCGCGAAGAACTCGCACTGCAGCGGCACCAGGATCGCGTTCGAGGCGGCCATCGCATTGACGGTGAGCAGATTAAGCGAGGGCGGACAATCGACCAGGACATAGCCGTAGTCCTTGTTGCCGGGCTTGCCGTCGTTGAGCGGCGTGAGCGCGCCGCGCAGCCGCAGGGCACGATCGCGCGACTGGCCGACCTCGAGTTCGAAACCGGTGAGATCGATGGTCGAGGGTGCGATGTCGAGATGAGGCACCGAGGTCGCGAGAATGGCGTCGCGCAGCAAGGCTTCGCCGACCAACACGTCAGCGATCGAATAACGACGGTTGCGGCGATCGATCCCCAACCCGGTCGAGGCGTTGCCTTGCGGATCGAGATCGATGATCAGCACCCGCTCGCCCATGGCGGCAAGCGCGGTGCCCAGATTGATCGCCGTCGTGGTCTTGCCGACGCCACCCTTCTGGTTGGCGATCGCGAGCACGCGCGGGGGCTTTCCTGGCGTTGCGCGCACGCCCTCGGGAAAAGCGACGATCTCAGCAGAGGGAATTTCGTCGGTCATGACGTGACATCCATTTTGGTAGTCGTGCGGTTCGAGCTATTCGCACCTTCACGGCCAAACGGAGGCCCGAAGGTCGGATCCTGGGCTCACAACAACAAGCTCACGAGGCGGGCGAACTCACCCCATCCTTTTACGTGATTCTACGCCGCGGATGATGACAATTTTACCGGATGCCGAGGTCTTGCTCGCAACCAGCGCGGACTCAATGTTCCAATATTTAGCCGCCTCGGTCAATTCGGCCTCTACATCTTGCCCCTTCAACAACAGGGCTTGTGCACCAGTTTTCAAAAGCGGCTGCACATAGCCCAACAGAACCGGCATCGGCGCCAGCGCGCGAGCGGTGATCACATCGACATTGGCGACGGCATTCCGGGCGAAATCCTCGATCCGCTCACAATGGACAATGGCCGGAGCGCCGGTTGCCGCGATCGCCTCGCGCAGAAAAGCACATTTCTTTCGGGTGCTCTCCACCAGATGCACGATCGCGCCCGGGCGCTCTGCGAGCGCACAAGCAATCACGACCCCTGGGAAGCCCGCGCCGGATCCGAGGTCGATCCAGACATTGGCATTCGGCGCAAGCGGCAATAGCTGCAGCGAGTCGGCAACGTGGCGGGTCCAGATCTGTGGAACGGTGGACGCCGCGATCAAATTCGTCCTCAAGCGGGCGCGCAACAAGCACGCGACGAAAGCATCGAGTCGCGCGATCGTTTCACGTGAAACGGATGTCAGCGCGAGAGCGCGCAAGCGATCCGCAGAGAGATCAAGTTCGGTCGACATTCTATCGTGACCGTAGCGCGCCTTGAAACGTGCGAGTCATTCCGACGCACGCCCGCGCATCGTCAGCACAGAATTTGGATTCCGGATCAAGAGACTGCTCGTTTCCCGCCCCGACTTGCACGGCGAATATACGCCGCCAGCAGCGTGAGCGCTGCCGGCGTGATGCCGTCGATGCGGCCGGCGTGGCCGAGTGTACGTGGACGGATCGCGATCAGCTTGTGGCGCACCTCATTGGAAAGACCGGTCACCGTCGCGTAGTCGAGATCCTCCGGCAGCAACAGGCTTTCGTCCCGGCGATAGGCGGCAACGTCCGCGGCCTGACGTTGCAGGTAGACGGCGTATTTGGCATCGATCTCCAATTGCTCCGCGATTGCGCCCGGCAGCTCGTGAAAGCGCGGCCAGATGCGCGCGACATCGGCGATCCCCAAATTCGGATAGGACAGCAGGTCGAAAGCGGTGCGGCGTTGACCGTCGCGGTTCAGCGCAAATCCATGCCGGCCGGCCTCGTCCGGCGTCACCGCCACCGAGCGGGCGTAATCACGAGCGCCACGCAAAGCCTCCATCTTGATCTGATGATGCCGCCGGCGCTCGGTGCCCACGCAGCCGATAGCGCAGCCCCGGTCGGTCAGGCGCTGGTCAGCGTTGTCGGCGCGCAGCGTCAGCCGATACTCCGCCCGCGACGTGAACATCCGATAGGGCTCGGTCACGCCGCAGGTGACGAGATCGTCGATCATGACGCCGAGGTAGCCCTCCGAACGATCGAATACGATATCGCCGCCCCCGCCGGCCCGGGCCGCCGCATTCAGCCCGGCAAGCAGCCCCTGCGCCGCCGCTTCCTCATAGCCGGTCGTGCCGTTGATCTGCCCGGCGAGATAGAGTCCGCGCGCGCGCTTGGTCTCGAGCGTCGGGTAGAGTTCGCGCGGATCAACATGATCGTACTCGATCGCATAGCCGGGCCGGATCAGCCGCGCCTGTTCGAGACCGGGAATGCTTGCGACGACGGCGCGCTGCACCTCCTCCGGCAACGATGTGGAGATGCCGTTGGGATAGACGGTCGGATCATCGAGCCCCTCCGGCTCGAGGAAAATCTGGTGACCGTCGCGCTCGCCGAAGCGCACGATTTTATCTTCGATCGATGGGCAATAGCGCGGGCCGCGGCTTTGGATCTGGCCGGAATACATCGGCGAGCGGTGGACGTTCGCCCGGATCAGGGCGTGGGTCGCCTCGGTCGTGCGGGTGATCGCACATTCGATCTGGCGGTTCTCGATCCGATCCGTCAGCATCGAAAACGGCTCCGGCGGATCATCGCCCGGCTGCATCTCCAGGCTCGCCCAGTCGATGGTGCGGCCATCGAGCCGCGGCGGCGTGCCGGTCTTGAGGCGGCCGAGGGCAAATCCGATGCGTTCGAGTGTCGATGACAACCCGACCGCCGGCGCCTCGCCGACCCGGCCGGCAGGCGTCTGATGTTCGCCGATATGGATCAGGCCGCGCAAAAAGGTTCCAGTTGTGAGCACCACGGCGCCGGTGGCCAGCGTCCGCCCATCAACCAGCCGTACACCCTCGACCCGCCCCTCCCGTAAAGTCAGGTCGTCCGCCTCCCCTTCAATCACATCGAGGTTCGCGGTCTCCTCGATCGCCTGCTGCATGGCCGCGGCATAGAGCGCGCGGTCGGCCTGGGCCCGCGGCCCACGCACCGCCGGACCCTTGCGACGATTGAGCACCCGAAACTGGATGCCGCCACGGTCCGCGACCCTGCCCATCAGACCGTCGAGCGCATCGATCTCACGGACCAGATGACCCTTGCCCAGCCCGCCAATGGCCGGATTGCAAGACATCGCCCCGATGGTCGCAAACCGGTGGGTGATCAAGGCGGTCCGGGCACCCATGCGCGCGGCCGCTGCCGCTGCCTCGCAGCCCGCATGACCACCGCCAATGACGATCACGTCGTAGCGCGCGTCCACCACGATTCTAGCCTCAATTACTCGAATGACGTGGGTTCTATCCGAGCCAGGGGGGCAAAGCCAGAGAGCTGCGCGGCAGCCACAAGGCCCCTCGTGGTTAACGTGTCGTTACTGGTCAGATCGACCGGTCAACGAATCTTGGCGGCCGCATTGTTTCACGTGAAATAAATTTCACGTGAAACTTTGAATCAATCCGCGACCGACGGCCCTTGGCCCAAGCAACCGCGGCGGAGATTACTTGCCAATACAGAAATCCCGGAAAATGACGTCCAGGACGTCCTCGACATCGACCCGGCCAACCAGCCGGCCAAGAGCGCGGGCCGCCAATCGCAGTTCCTCGGCGACGATGTCTTCACGGGCATTCTTGCCCTCCTCCATCGCCCTCTCCAAGGCCGCCGCAGTGTCTTCCAGGGCGCGCCGCTGGCGCTGCCGGGTGACCAACGCTGGCTCAGCCGCGCCCAGATGTTGGCGGGCGTGATCGGTCAGTTTTTGCAGTAATTCGTCGACACCCGCGCCGGTCTTGGCCGAGATCGAGAAAGGACGATAACCAATATTGGAGACGATTGATGTTGGCTTATTGCGCTTGGGCTTTTCCATCAGATCGGCCTTGTTGCGGACCAGCCATTTCGGTGTCTCTGGAAACTGCAGGGCGACATTGTCCAACGCCAGGTCGTCTTCGCCCGCAACGTCGACCACCCACAGCACGAGATCCGCGGCGCTGGCCCGTTCAAGCGCCCGACGCACCCCCTCCTGCTCGACTGGGTCTTCGCTGACCCGGATGCCCGCGGTATCGAGCACGGTCACCGGATAGCCGCTGAGGTCGAGGTGAACCTCGATGATGTCGCGGGTGGTGCCGGCGAACGGTGAAACGATCGCTGCCTCCCGCCGTGCGATCCGGTTCAGGAGACTCGATTTGCCGGCGTTGACCGGTCCCGCGATCGCCACCACCAGGCCGTCGCGCAAGCGCTCGCCCCGCTTGTTGTCCGCGAGCGTTTTCCTAATCTCCCCAAGCATTTGCTGCGCAGCATCGAGCGCCGGGCGGAGCAGGTTGGCCGGCACGTCACCCTCGTCGGAAAAGTCGGTGCCGGCCGCCACCAGCGCGATCGATTCGATCAGCGTCCTGCGCCAGCTCTCGGCCCGATCCCCGAGCAGCCCCTGAAGCTGACGCAAGGCCTGCCGACGCTGCACCTCGGTGTCGGCATAGATCAGGTCGGCAAGACCCTCCACCCGGGTGAGATCGAGCCGCCCGTTTTCGAACGCCCGCCGTGTGAACTCGCCGGCTTCCGCCGGCCGCAATCCAGGTACGCATTCAAGGGCCGCCAGCACCGCCGCAATCACTGCCCGGCCGCCATGCAACTGCAGCTCGGCAGTATCCTCCCCGGTTTCGCTCTTCGGACCCGGAAACCACAGCGCGAGCGCCTCGTCGATCAATTCCCCGCCCGCGGGATCGCGGACGCGTGCCAGCATCGCCTTGCGCGGTTCCGGTACCAGGCCGATCAAGGCCTCGAGCGCCGCGGCGGCGCGCGGACCCGAAATCCGCACCACCGCAATGGCCGCCGGCGGACGACCGGACGACAGCGCAAAAATGGTCTCGGCAGATTCGGGCATGAGCCGATATGAACAGATTGCGGGACCCGCGCAATGCACATCGGCCAAACGCCCCTCGGGTCGATCAACAACAGCCGGTGTTATTCGTTGTTATATGAGCAAGCCGGCGGCACCCGCCGGAAAGGATCGCCCATGACCGCGCCCTCCGTTGCGACGACGGAAAACCGTCTCGCCCGCGAGACCAGTCCGTACTTGCTGCAACACCGGACCAATCCCGTCGCGTGGTGGCCGTGGGGTCCGGAGGCGCTGGCCGAAGCCAAGCGCGCCAACAAGCCGATCCTGCTGTCGGTCGGCTATGCGGCCTGTCACTGGTGCCACGTGATGGCGCACGAAAGCTTCGAAGACGGCGACACCGCGCGGGTGATGAACGAGCTGTTCGTCAACATCAAAGTCGATCGCGAGGAACGGCCGGACATCGACCAAATCTACATGGCGGCGCTGCATCACCTCGGCGAACAAGGCGGCTGGCCGCTCACCATGTTTCTCACCTCCGACGGCGAGCCGGTGTGGGGCGGCACTTATTTTCCCAAGACCGCGCGCTATGGCCGCGCCGCCTTTGTCGACGTGCTGGCGGAAGTAGCGCGGCTTTTTCGCGAGGAGCCGGACAAGGTCGACAACAACCGCAAAGCACTGATGACACGTCTGGCGGACCGCGCGCGCCCGCAGGGTCGCGTTGTGATCGGCGTGGGCGAGCTCGATTCCGCTGCCGCGTCGGTTGGACGATTGTTCGACCTCAGCAATGGCGGCCTGCGCGGGGCGCCTAAATTTCCGCAAGGCGCGATGCTTGAGTTTCTCTGGCGTGCCGGCCTGCGACGCGACGATCCGCGATTCTTCGAACTGGTCGAACTGTCGCTGCAGAAGATGTCCGACGGCGGAATCTACGATCATCTCGGCGGCGGCTTCTCGCGCTATTCCGTCGATGAGCACTGGCTCGTCCCGCATTTCGAGAAAATGCTTTACGACAATGCACAGCTCGTCGAGCTGCTCGCGCTCGCCCATGCGCGCAGCGGCAACCCGCTGTTTCGCCAGCGCGCCCGCGAGACCGTGACCTGGCTGACGCGCGAGATGCTGACTGCGGACGGCGCGTTCTCAGCCTCGCTCGATGCCGATTCCGAAGGCGAGGAGGGCAAGTTCTACGTCTGGTCGTCTCAGCAGATCATTGACGTGCTGGGCGCGGACGACGCCGCATTTTTCGCCCGACATTACGACGTGACCAGGGACGGAAATTTCGAAGGCCACACCATCCTCAATCGCCTCAAGCGCGTGCCGACGTCGGATGTGGAGGAAGCCCGTCTGTCCGATATGCGCGCGACACTGCTCGCCGCGCGCAGTTCGCGGGTGCGCCCGGGTCTCGACGACAAGGTGCTCGCCGATTGGAACGGACTGATGATCGCCGCTCTCGTCAATGCTGGGATTCTGCTCGATGAGCCGAGCTGGCTCGACCTTGCCAAGCGCGCTTTCGACTTCATCGTCGGCGCGATGACACGGGCCGATCGGCTGGGCCATTCATGGCGCGCCGGGACATTGCTGTTTCCAGGCCTCGCATCGGATTTTGCCGCCATGACTCGCGCGGCCCTGACATTGTTCGAGGCCACCGGCGAGCACGCCTATCTCGATCGAGCGCTCGGCTGGCAACACGCGCTTGAGCGCCACTATTCCAACGCAGAGACCGGCGGCTATTTCCTCACCGCCGATGATGCCGAGGGCCTGGTGGTCCGCCCGCAATCGACGCTCGACGAAGCCATCCCCAATCCGAACGCGCTGATCGCCCAGAACCTGGTGCGTCTCACCCAGCTGACCGGGGACGACCGATGGCGCCGACGCGCCGATCAGTTGTTCGACGGATTGCTGCCGCTGGCGGCCGAGAACGTGTTCAGCCATGTCAGCCTGCTCAACGCGCTTGATCTGCGGATCGGCGCCGCCGAGATCGTGGTGATCGGCAGCGACCCCCGGGCCTTTGCCGAGGTCGCACTCAAGTTGCCATTTGTGAATCGCATCGTGTTGCGCGCCAGGACAGCGTCGGATCTTCCGGCGACGCATCCGGCGCGCGCCGCGTTCGCGAGCGTGTCGGGACCGGCAGCGCTGGTGTGCGTTGGAGAAAGATGCTCGCTGCCGGTGACGCAACCGCAGGAGATCGCCGAGACCGTGCGCGGAATGCGGGAGCAAAAATCCCTCCCTTGAAGGGGAGGGATTGCTGATGCGCTAGGTATTCATCGATTCGAAGAACTCGGCATTGCTCTTGGTATTGCGGAGCTTGTCGAGCAGGAAGTCGATGGCATCCATCGTCCCCATCGGATTGAGGATGCGGCGCAGGACGTACATTTTCTTGAGCACGTCGGACGGCGTGAGCAGCTCTTCCTTGCGGGTGCCGGATCGGGTGATGTCGATGGCCGGGAAGGTCCGCTTGTCCGCGACCTTGCGATCCAGGATCAATTCCGAATTGCCGGTGCCCTTGAATTCTTCGAAGATCACTTCGTCCATCCGGCTGCCGGTATCGATCAGCGCGGTCGCGATGATGGTGAGCGAACCGCCTTCTTCGATATTGCGCGCGGCACCGAAGAAACGCTTCGGCCGTTGCAACGCATTGGCGTCGACGCCGCCGGTCAGCACCTTGCCGGAGCTCGGCACCACCGTGTTGTAGGCGCGGCCCAACCGCGTGATCGAGTCGAGCAGGATGACGACATCGCGGCCATGCTCCACCAGGCGCTTGGCCTTCTCGATCACCATCTCGGCGACCTGAACGTGGCGCGAAGCCGGCTCGTCGAAGGTCGAGGAGATCACTTCGCCTTTGACCGAACGCTGCATGTCGGTCACTTCTTCCGGCCGCTCGTCGATCAGCAGCACGATCAAAAAGCATTCCGGATGATTGGCGGTGATCGAATGCGCAATATTCTGCAACAGCACGGTCTTGCCGGTGCGCGGCGGTGACACGATCAGCGCGCGCTGGCCCTTGCCGATCGGCGCGACGATGTCGATGACCCGGGGTGACAAGTCTTTTTTGGTCGGATCTTCGTATTCCATCTTCAGCCGTTCTTCAGGATAGAGCGGCGTCAGATTGTCGAAGTTGATTTTGTGGCGGGCCTTCTCCGGGTCTTCGAAATTGATCGTATTGACCTTCAGAAGTGCGAAGTAGCGCTCGCCGTCCTTGGGGCTGCGTATCTGGCCCTCGATGGTATCGCCGGTGCGCAGACCGAAGCGGCGGATCTGGGAGGGCGAGACGTAGATGTCGTCGGGGCCGGGCAGATAATTCGCTTCCGGCGCGCGTAAAAAGCCGAAGCCGTCTTGCAGAACCTCAACGACGCCTTCCCCGATAATCTCGATTTCTTTTTGCGCGAGCTGCTTGAGGATCGCAAACATCAATTCTTGTTTGCGCATGGTCGAGGCGTTCTCGACCTCATGTTCTTCAGCAAAGGAAAGAAGTTCGACGGGGGATTTAGATTTGAGGTCTTGGAGTTTCATTTCCCGCATGCGGGTCGTCCTATGGAAAGATCGGCAATGTGAAATGCGCCGATCCACTTTGGTGGGGTGAAGGAATCGCAGGTCTAAGGCGAGACGAGGCGCGAGGCCCTTGAGCCCGGTGCTCCCGCCGGTCCTGCACATGGACCGGTATTCGGAAGCATCTGCCTGCGTTCGGGGAGATATCTGCCTGCGTTCAGCAGGAGATAGCAGCAGCATATGAAAACTATGTGATAGGCGCAAGGGCCTGCAATCGGCCGGGATCGTCTTTTTCGCAACGTCAGAATGGCTTCACCACCACCAGAATCACGATTGCGATCATTAGGATCGTCGGTACCTCATTGATAATTCTATAAAATTTCTGTGAATGCTGATTCCGATCGGCGCCGAAATCGCGTACCCATCGCGCCATCAGGCCATGCAACGCCGACATTGCGAGAACCAGCGCAAACTTCGCCTGAAGCCAGCCGGTCCGATAAAGACCGCTATCGATGGCGAGCCAAAGTCCGAGCACCCACGTCACCACCATCGCGGGATTGATGATGACGCGCAGCAGCCGCCGTTCCATCACTTTGAACGTTTCGGATTGTTGCGATCCGATCTCGGCCGCGCAGTGATAGACGAACAGCCGCGGCAGATAGAGCATGCCCGCCATCCAGGCGATGACCGCAATGACGTGAACCGCCTTCAGCCATAGATAGAGATCGATCATTGCTTCCTCAGCCGCGCACGCGCGCAATCATGCGTTCCACATGTGCAATCGGCGTTTCCGGCAGAATGCCGTGTCCGAGATTGAAAATAAAAGGTTTAGCGGCGAAAGCCTCGAGCACCCGATCCACGGCGCGATCCAGCGCCTCACCGCCGCTCATCAGCACCAGCGGATCAAGATTGCCTTGCACAGCACGCTTGCTCTGAATCTGCTCGCGCGCGAAATTTGGATCGATCATCCAATCGAGCCCGATGGCATTGACGTCGACCTGGTCCGCATAATCCGACAACAGCGTTCCAGCGCCCCGCGGGAAGCCGATAATCTTCGCCTTGGGAACACGCTGGCGCACCCCGGCGGTAATCCGCATGGCCGGGATCACGCACCACCGGTGGAATTGATCGGGCGGCAGAACGCCGGCCCAGCTGTCGAACATCTGCACCGCATCGACGCCCGCCTTGAACTGCGCCACCAGGTAATCGATCGAGGCCTCGACCAGTCGGTCGATCAACTGTGCAAACGCGTCCGGCTCGCGATAAGCCAGCAATCGCGCCGGCGCCTGATCCGAGGTGCCGCAGCCTGCAACCATGTAGGTCGCAAGTGTCCAAGGCGCACCACAGAAACCCAGCAACGCAACCGATGCCGGCAGCGCCGCTCGCACCAGACGGATCGTCTCGAAAATCGGTGACAGCCGTGCCAGGTCGATCGTTGCCGGCAATGCCGCAATTTTTTCAACGTTCATCAAGGGCGAAAGCTGCGGCCCTTCGCCAGCAGTAAAACTGACGTTTTGCCCCAACGCATACGGTACCACCAGAATATCCGAGAACAGGATTGCAGCATCGAAAGCGAAACGCTTGATCGGCTGCAACGTGACCTCGGCTGCAAGCTCAGGTGTGAAACACAAGTTGAGAAAGCTTCCGGCGCGCTCGCGTATTTCCCGGTACTCTGGTAAATAACGTCCAGCCTGTCGCATCATCCAAATTGGAGGAACGCGTTGCTGGCTTCCTGCCAGCACTTGAAGGAGCCCGGATGGTGAGGAGTTACACATCACCAACCCTGCCTTCTTAAAAAGTTTAAGAATCTGTTGTTGTAGTAGTTAGGCGTTTGATTTGACTCATGACTCGTTGTCGACATCAATGCTCTCGGTTTTCCCCAAATTCTATCGCGGCTTCGGCGGCGAATCCAAATAATACCTAATTGCAAGCAACTGTCTTCGATCACAATCACTGCCTAGTCTTTCTGCTGTTGTGCCTCGGTGCGCGACTTTTCCACATTTGCGATTGGGGTTGAGGTAAAACCTCGCGGAACTGTGAACATGTGGGCCGATTTTTGACCCTGGGGGGCGTTTGCTTGCGCTGGGCTCGCAACCATGCCCTTCTCCCCAACTCTACACAGCTGTCCACAGTCCCGACATGTCCCATAGAACTACCAGTTTCTTCCATTTGCATCTGGTCTCGGATTCCACCGGCGAGACGCTGATTACCGTCGCGCGTGCCGCTGCCGCACAATATGCGACCGTGGCGCCGATCGAACATGTCTATCCCGCGGTCAGAACCAACAAGCAGCTTGACCGGGTGCTGTCCGAAATCGAGGAAGCGCCGGGGGTCGTCCTCTATACCCTGCTCGAACAGGACCTGATCGGCCGGCTGGAAAACAAGTGCCGCGATCTCGGACTGCCGTGTCTGTCGATACTGGGACCGGTGCTGCGCTTGTTCCAATCCTACCTCGGCGCCGAGTCGACGCACAAAGTCGGCGCCCAGCACATGCTCAACGCCGAATATTTCAAGCGCATCGACGCGCTCAACTACACGATGCTGCATGATGACGGGCAGCTGGTCGAAGACCTGGAAGACGCCGAAGTCGTGCTGGTCGGCGTGTCCCGCACCTCGAAGACCCCGACGTCGATCTATCTCGCCAATCGTGGGGTCAAGACCGCCAATATTCCGCTGGTTCCGGGAATAACCATCCCGCCGCAGGTCGAAAAACTGGAAAAGCCCCTGGTGGTCGGACTGTTTGCCAGTCCGGAGCGGATTGTTCAGATCCGGCAGAACCGGCTGCTCGGGCTCAAGGTGCAGAGCGACGACGATCAATATATCGATCGCCAGGCGGTGGCCGAGGAAGTCGCGTTCTCGCGCCGTCTCTGCGCCGCCAACAATTGGCCATTGATCGATGTCACCCGCCGATCGATCGAGGAAACCGCGGCTGCGGTCATGGCCCTGCTCGCCGACAAGCGCCGCCAACCGGTCACATAGAGTCGGATATCGATGGCGCTGTGGCTTTCTCCCGATCCGCTGGTGCTGGCCTCGAAAAGCGCCGCGCGCAAAGCAATGCTGCAGGCCGCCGGTATTCCGATCGAAATCGTCGTCGCCGATATTGACGAACGTGCCGTCGAATCGCGCGCGGCGCCAACCAGCGCCAACGAGGCGGCGCTGCTGCTGGCGCGCGAAAAAGCCAAGACCATCGCGGTCGAGCTTCCTGGCCGGTTCATTGTCGGCGCCGATCAAACCCTCGCACTCGGCCGCGCCCGCTTTACCAAACCGACGGACCGGGCAGCCGCCTATGAACAATTGCGTGCGCTCAGCGCCCGGACCCATGAGCTGCATTCCGCGGTGGCGGTGGCGCGCGACGGCCGCGTCATCTTCAGCCATGTCGACGTTGCCAAGCTGAGCATGCGGGCACTCTCCGATCGCTTCATCGACAACTACCTCGATGCCGCCGGCGATTCCGTGCGCCAGAGCGTTGGCGGCTACCAGTTGGAAAAGCTCGGCGCCCAGCTGTTCGAGCGCATCGAGGGTGATTACTTCACAATTCTAGGCCTTCCGCTGCTGCACCTGCTGGCTTTCCTACGACGGGAAGGATGCCTGGCGGGTTAGAAGCCAAGTCGTCAAACTGAATGCATTCATGACAGGTGGTGTTCTGCGATGTTCGTGCTCGGTCTGACCGGATCGATCGGGATGGGGAAATCGACGACCGCGCGTTTTTTCGCCGAGGCCGGGGTCCCGGTGCACGATGCCGATGCCACCGTGCATCGCCTCTATGAGGGCGACGCCGTCGCGGCGGTCGAGGCCGCATTTCCCGGCACGGTCGCCAACGGCAAGATCGATCGTGACGCGCTCGGCCGCCGGGTGTTGGGCGACGCCGCGGCACTGAACCGGCTGGAGGCGATCGTGCATCCCCTGGTGCGGGCCACCGAAGAAAGGTTTCTCAGCCATGCTGCTTCGGCCGGAGCCAAAGTGGCGGTACTCGACATTCCCTTGCTGTACGAGACCGGCGGTGATCGCCGCGTCGATGCCGTGGTGGTGGTCTCGGCTCCCGCCGACATTCAGCGCGCGCGCGCGTTCGAGCGCCCGGGCATGACCGACGACAAGCTCGCGGCGATACTCGCCAAGCAGATGCCCGATGCGGAAAAGCGCCGGCGCGCGGACTTTGTTCTCGACACCTCGCAAGGGCTCGACGCCGCCCGAGCGCAGGTCGACGCCATTTTGCAAGCCGTCGCCACCATGCCGACGCGCCGGGCCAAATGATCCGGCGGATTCGCAGGCGGTATAGTGCTTCTGCGGCCGCGAACCGGTTTCCCCACGCGCCGGATTGCGCTCTAAGCTAGCCTAGCCATTGAAGTGATTCGGGGACGTCTTTGATGCGCGAAATCGTACTCGATACCGAAACAACCGGCCTCGATCCCTATCAAGGTCATCGGTTGGTCGAGATCGGATGCGTCGAGCTCGTCAATCGCATTCCCTCCGGTCAGACCTTCCACCGCTATCTCAATCCCCAACGCGACGTTCCCGCGGAGGCGTTCGCCATCCATGGCATTTCGGCCGAATTTCTGCGGGACAAGCCGCTGTTTGCCGAGATTGCCGAGGAGTTCGTTGCCTTCATCGCCGACGCACCGTTGGTGATCCACAACGCCGCATTCGACATCGGCTTTATCAACGCCGAGCTCGAACGCGCCGGATTGCCGGCACTTCCGCGCGACCGCCTGGTCGATACTTTGCTGCTGGCACGGCGCAAGCATGCCGGCGGTTCCAACCGCCTCGACGATCTCTGCGCCCGCTACGGCATCGACAATTCGCGACGAACCAAGCACGGCGCATTGCTCGACGCGGAAATTCTGGCGGAGGTCTATCTTGAACTGATCGAGGCGCGGCAGGCGCAACTCGGACTGGCGGAAGGCAGCACGTCGGCGACCAAGGTCCGTCAGTCGACCATCGTTGTGCGACCCCGGCCGGTGGCGCTGACGCCCCGCATCTCTATCGAGGAACGCGAGGCACATCGGCAATTCGTCGCGACGCTCGGAAACGGCGCTATCTGGCACGATTATCTGCCGAGCGTGCCGGCCGAACCGGTCGCGGCTGCCGGCTAGTTCGCCAAGTTTAGGCCTGCGCCGGCGACTGCATCTCCACCATCTTCTTCTGGTAAAGCGCCACAAAGTCGACCGGGTTGAGCAGCAGAGGCGGGAAACCACCACTGCTGATCGCGGAGGAAATGATCTCGCGCGCGAACGGAAACAGCAATCGCGGCGCTTCGATCATGATCAGCGGACTGACATTCTCCTGCGCGACGTTCTGCAGGCGGAAAACCCCGGCGAAGGTGAGATCGAAACTGAACAGCAAGAGACCGCTGGCCTCGGCCTTGCCGTCGATCCGCAGCTCGACTTCGAAGTCGGTATTGGACAGCGGCTTCGGGGTGACATTGACCTGGATTCCGATCTCCGGCTGCTGCTGCAGCGGCGCGAGCGAACGGGGCGCATTCGGGTTCTCGAACGAGAAGTCCTTGATGTATTGCGCCATCACGCCGAATTCAGCGGCGTCGCTTGGAACTGCACCCGGCGCCGGGCCACCATTGGTCGTACTCATGAATGCTCCCTGAAGGCCCTTGCAGCGCGAGGTCAGCGGCTCGAAACGCTCCCATCGGGCCGCCCGCCCTGGTTGGTCGGCGGTTGGCTAACACAGGCCATCTGACCGGACAAGGATGGTAACAACGGCCGAGCCGCGTCCGGACCCAAGCCGGCGTCGCCAGCACGTTTACAGGATGTTCAGCACGCCGCAAGAAACACGCCCCTGGGGCGGCACTTCGGACGCCGATGGTCGCATGGCTCGCTTCCCGCGGCCGGCGGGAACAGAACCTCGCAATCGACCGGCTGCCGAACCTGGCATGCGGCATCAACAATCGCCGCAGTCACACCGGCCGTCGCTTTAAACCTCGGATATGGCGGAGGAAGTCACTGATTCCTGACCAAAACCAGGAATCGGCTGCATGACAGCGATTGCCCTCGCCCGCCGCAAATCCGCCGCGCCGGCCGTCATGCTGGCCTCGTCGGGCAGCGCAACGCGACCCCACCCCACATGGAGCGCCACCAGTGGCGGAGCCTCGATGGACGCAGAAATCATTGTTCCGCCTCACCTCCCTGCCCGGTCCTTCACCGCAACGAGGTTGGCGCGCGATCCCGGATCGTTTAAGGTCAGGTTTGGACGCTTCGCCGGTCTCAATTGCCGGCTCGTGCCATTGGATCGGCGTAGTCGCGTGCCTACATAGGTGGGGCGAGACCGCCTCACTGCCCACGGGCTAGTCCCGGTTCACCGCCGAATCCGCTCAACGTCCTCCAAGAGCATGCCCAACGTGTTCGACATTTACACCATCATCTTCCTGGCTCTCGCGGTGTTCATCTTCCTGCGACTGCGCAGCGTGCTGGGCCAGCGGACCGGTCGCGAGCGGCCACCTTACGATCCCTATTCCGTCCGCCGCTCCGCCGGCGACAAGGTCGTGGCGATGCCCGGCCGTGCCGGCGATGCGCCGACGCCAACGGAAACCGTGCGGCCGGTGGAAGCCGCCGAATCCGGCGCTTCCGCCACTGACCAGTGGAAGGGCATCGCGCAGCCGGGCTCGGCGCTGGCGTCCGGGCTCGATGCGATCGCTGCCGACGATCGCAGTTTCGACGCCAAGCATTTCATCACCGGCGCGCGTGCAGCCTATGAGATGATTGTCACCGCCTATGCCGAAGGCGACCGGCGCACGCTCAAGAACCTGCTGTCGCGCGAAGTCTATGACGGTTTCGACTCGGTGATCCGCGAACGCGAAACGCGCGGAGAAACCGCCGAAACCCGTTTCGTGTCGATCGACGCCACCGACATCACGGCAGCCGAGCTGCGCGCGCGCACCGCCCAGGTCACCGTGCGTTTCATCTCCCATCTCGTCACCGTGACCCGCGATCGGTCGGGCAACGTGGTCGACGGCAATCCCGACAAGGTGACCGACGTCACCGACATCTGGACCTTTGCGCGCGACCTGTCCTCGCGCGATCCCAATTGGAAGCTGGTCGCGACCGAAGCCGGCCATTGACCGGAGGAAGCCTCAGGTGGACGCGCCCTCTGTCCGCAGATTTTGGCGCGCAGCACCGGTGGTGTTGTTGCTCCTGACGGGTGCTTCGACGGCCGTTTTGGCTCGCACGCACAATCCACCCACCGCGAAAGAATCGACCTCCAGGCTCTCCAAATCCACTGCGTCTAAATCCCCCGCCGCCAAGGAGGCCGCAAGAACCGCCGACCTGGGGCCGATCAAGATCCCGAATTCCCAAGTCGAGCCGCTCGCCTGGAGCGATCTCGACGGTTGGGCCAGCGACGATCAGGCCGCCGCATTTGCCGCCTTCCTGGTGAGCTGCCGCACCATCGTCAAGAACAGCAAGCCGGCGCCCGACACCCCGTCGATGTATCTGGCCTTGCAGGCCGTCTGCCGGCGTGCCGTCGCCGCGCCGCCGCTCAACAGCGCGCAGGCACGCAGCTTTTTCGAAGACAACTTCCGACCCATGCGGATCGCCAAACTCGGCGAAAGCAGCGGGCTGCTCACCGGGTACTACGAGCCGATCGTGGTCGGCTCGCGTTTCCCAACTCAGGACTTCACCGTGCCGGTCTATCGTCGGCCGCCGGATCTTACGTCGCCGGGCCAACCGGCGGGTGCCTCGTTTCCCAATAAGGGAAAGGCGGTACGCGAAGTCAGCAAGGGCCAGTTCGTACCGTATTACGAGCGCGCCGAAATCGAGGACGGCGTGCTTGATGGCCAGCACCTGGAAATCTGCTGGCTGCGCGACCCGATCGATTTGTTGTTCATCCAGATCCAGGGCTCCGCCCGCGTGCGCCTGGAAGACGGCGTCATGTTGCGCATCAACTATGACGCCCACAATGGTTATCCCTACACCGCCGTCGGTCGCCTCCTGGTCGAGCAGAAGATTGTGCCGCGCGACGAGATGTCGATGGATCGGATCCGCGAATGGATGCTCGGGCATCCTGAGGATGGAAAGAATCTTCGCCGTGCCAACAAGTCCTTCATTTTTTTCAGGGTCACCGGCCTGTCGGGAGACGATGAGCCGGTCGGCGGCGAAGGGGTTCACCTGACCGCCGGCCGCTCGATCGCCGTCGATCGGCCGACCCACATCTACGGCATGCCGTTCTTCATCGAGGCCAATCTGCCGATCGCCGGCGAAGAGCCGACCACGCCCTTTCATCGGCTGATGATCGCGCAGGACACCGGCTCCGCAATTGTCGGACCCGCCCGCGCCGACCTCTATTTCGGCGCCGGCGAAGATGCCGGCCGGATCGCCGGTCGGCTGAAAAACCTGGGCAAGTTCGCCATGCTGGTCCCGCGCGAACTCGATCCGGTCGAAGCCGGCACCCACGTGCCGCTTCCCCCGGACAAGCCGCCGCCCCCGCCGCCGCGGAAAACGGCGGAAAAGGCCGACAACGACAAGGCGAAGTCGAGGCCGTCGCAATGAGCCGTCGCAAGGACGAAGGTCCGAGCCGCCGCCGCTTGCGACAAGACGAAAGCGAACTGTGGACCGGCGTCATCCGCTCGGTGAAACCATTGCGCCGCCGCCCGCAAAAAAGCGCTTCGCCCGCCCTGGACGAGACACCGAAGGCAGCAAAAGCCGAGCCGGTCCCCGCCGCTCCGGCGCCGCCGCCCGTTCGGCCTTCCGGCAAGCTCACAAGGGTAGCAAAATCGGCGCCCCCGCTCGCGCCCATCAGCCGGCGCACCAAACACAAGCTTGCGCGCGGATCCGAAACCATCGACGGGCGCATCGATCTTCATGGCTTGACGCAGGCGCAGGCGCAGAACGCGCTGTTGCAATTTCTCCACCGCGCGCAAGCCGCCGGCATGCGGTTCGTGCTGGTGATTACCGGTAAGGGGCGCATGCGCTTTGATGCCGAACGCGAGGCGGGTGTGCTGCGGCGCGAGGTTCCGCGCTGGCTCACGCTTGGGGAATTCCGCGCCTACGTGGTTGGGTACGAGCCAGCCCACGTCGGCCATGGCGGGGAAGGCGCGCTCTATGTGCGGCTGCGGCGGGCGCGCGGCTAAGGCGCGATCCTCAACACCGAACATCGCGCCGCAGCCGGTTTGCCGCCGGGGGCTGGAGACCCGTCAAAGAATGAACCGGCTCAGATCCGCATTCTTGGCGAGATCGCCGACATTCTTGCGCACGAAGGCGCCGTCGATCGTCACGGTCTCGCCGGAACGATCCGCGGCCGTGAACGAAATATCGTCGAGCACGCGCTCCATCACCGTCTGCAGCCGCCGCGCACCGATGTTTTCCACGCTGGAATTGACCGACACCGCGATATCGGCGATCGCATCGATGGAATCGTCGGTGAACACCAGCGTCACGCCTTCGGTCGCCATCAGCGCCACGTATTGCTTGATCAGCGAGACCTCTGTCTCGGTCAGAATGCGCCGGAAATCCTCGCGCGTGAGCGGCTTGAGTTCGACCCGAATCGGCAACCGGCCCTGCAGTTCCGGCAGCAAGTCCGACGGCTTGGAGAGGTGGAAGGCGCCGGAGGCAATGAACAAAATATGGTCGGTTTTGACCGAGCCATGCTTGGTGTTCACGGTCGTGCCCTCGATCAGGGGCAACAGGTCACGCTGCACGCCTTCGCGCGACACGTCGCCGCCCGCGCGCCCGTCGCGGGCGGTAATCTTGTCGATTTCATCGAGAAATACGATGCCGTTATTCTCGACCGCCTTGATCGCTTCCTGCACCAGATGATCCTGGTCGAGCAGCTTGTCGGATTCCTCGTTGATCAGCAGTTCGTGGGATTCCTCCACCGTCACCCGGCGGGTCTTGCTCCGGCCGCCGAGCTTGCCGAAAATATCTCCGATCGAGACCGCGCCCATTTGTGCGCCCGGCATGCCTGGAATCTCGAACATCGGCATGCCGCCGGACTGCTGCACCTCGATCTCGATTTCCTTGTCGTTGAGTTCGCCCGCGCGCAGGCGCTTGCGAAAATTATCGCGGGTGGAGCCGCTGGCATTGGCGCCGACCAAGGCGTCGAGCACGCGGTCCTCCGCCGCCAGCGCGGCACGCGCCTGCACGTCCTTGCGCTTGCGCTCGCGCGTTTGCGTCATGGCGATTTCGACCAGGTCGCGGACGATGCTGTCGACGTCGCGGCCGACATAGCCGACCTCGGTGAACTTGGTGGCTTCGACCTTCAGAAACGGTGCCCCGGCGAGCCGTGCCAGCCGGCGCGAGATTTCGGTCTTGCCGACGCCGGTCGGACCGATCATCAGGATGTTCTTCGGCATCACCTCTTCGCGCAGCTTGTCGTCGAGCTGCAGCCGCCGCCAGCGATTGCGAAGCGCGATCGCGACCGCACGTTTGGCATCGCCCTGCCCGATGATAAAGCGGTCGAGTTCGGACACGATTTCGCGAGGGGAAAAATCAGCCATCAGCCAATGCTCTAAGCCTTGAGTGTCTCAATCGTGACGTTGCGGTTGGTGTAGACACAGATGTCGGCGGCGATGTCCATTGCCTTGCGCACGATCGCCTCGGCCTCCATCGGACCATCGAACAGCGCGCGGGCTGCGGCCAGCGCGTAATTGCCGCCGGATCCGATACCCATCACGCCCGATTCCGGCTCCAGCACGTCGCCAGTGCCGGTCAGCACCAGCGAGACCTCCTTGTCGGCGACGATCATCATCGCCTCGAGCCGGCGCAGGTAGCGATCGGTGCGCCAGTCCTTGGCGAGTTCGACCGCCGCCCGCATCAGCTGGCTCGGATATTGATCGAGCTTGGCCTCCAGCCGTTCGAACAGGGTAAACGCGTCGGCGGTGGCGCCGGCGAAGCCCGCGATCACGTCCCCCTTGCCCAGCCGGCGGACTTTCTTGGCATTGGCCTTGACCACGGTCTGGCCGATCGAGACTTGGCCGTCGCCGCCGATGGCGACAATCCCGCCCTTGCGGACGGTCAAGATGGTGGTGCCGTGCCAAAGATCGCTTTGCGGGGATTGCATGGGGCTCTCGGGGTTGGGAGACGACATGTAGGCAGCCCTGGCCGGCGATGCAAATGGGCGGTTTCGGGGGTGGCGCTCCAAAGCGGCGCAGTGGCGAAGCGCGCCAACCCCTGGTACAAGGCGCGGAATTCAGCCCGCGAAAGGCCCCTCATGCGCACCGCATCGGTGAAGCGCGCCACCAAGGAAACCGACGTCGAGGTTACGGTCGATCTCGACGGTAACGGCAAATCGACGATTGCGACCGGCATCGGGTTTCTCGACCATATGCTGGATCTGCTCGCGCGCCATTCCCGTATCGACATCTCCGTGAAGGCCAAGGGCGATCTGCACATCGATCACCACCACACCACCGAAGATGTGGGAATCGCACTCGGCCAGGCGGTGAAGCAGGCGCTCGGCGAGATGAAGGGCATCACCCGTTATGCCGACGTCCATGTGCCCATGGATGAGGCATTAACGCGGGTCGCAATCGACATTTCCGGCCGGCCGTTCCTGGTGTTCAAAGTCGAGTTCGGACGCGACAAAGTCGGATCGTTCGATACCGAACTGGTCAACGAGTGGTTCCAGGCCTTCGCGATGAATTCCGGGATGACCCTGCACGTCGAGACTTTATACGGCTCGAACGATCACCATATTGCAGAATCCTGCTTCAAGGGATTGGCGCGAGCGTTGCGCACCGCGGTCGGCATCGATCCGCGGGCCAAAGGCGAAGTGCCCTCGACCAAGGGCACGCTCGGAAACTGAATCCAAGTGTGACGTCAGGGTCTTTTTCGGGAGTTCGGGATGGCGGTCTATTCGGTGTACGAGCCGCCGCAGCGTGGCAATGACGCCGCGGATCATGCGGAGCGCTTTGTGTTCGTGCGCGACGGCTTTTCATGGGCCGCCTTCGCGTTGGGACCGCTGTGGATGCTGCGGCACCGGCTCTGGCTCGTATTGGTGGGTTACATCGTTGTTCTGGCGGCGCTGGCCGCCGGGTTGCACCTGATCGGATCCCGCGGCGGCATCGGAACCTGGGCCGGGTTGCTGCTTGCGTTCTTGATCGGTCTTGAAGCGGCCAGCCTCCGGCGCTGGACCTTCATGCGCGCAGGCTGGAAGGATCGGGGCGTTGTCGTTGCCGACGACCTGGAGGCGGCGGAACGGCGCTTTTTCATCGGCTGGACGCCCACGACCTCCAGTCTGCCCCCGCGGTCGCCCGCCGCCAGGCTGCGCCCGGCCGGCAATGATGTCGTCGGCTTATTTCCGCAACCGGGGGCGAACCGGTGAGTGTTGCGATCGTCGACTACGGCTCCGGCAATCTGCACTCGGCCGCCAAGGCGTTCGAACGCGCCGCGCGCGAAGCCGGGCATCAGCAGCCGATTGTAGTCACGAATGATCCCGATGCGGTGCGCGCTGCCGACCGGATCGTGTTGCCGGGGGTCGGCGCGTTCGCCGATTGCCGCCGCGGGCTCGATGCGGTGTCCGGCATGGTCGATGCCCTGAATGATGCCGTTCGGTCTCGCGGACGCCCGTTTCTGGGCATTTGCGTCGGCATGCAGCTGATGGCGAACCACGGCCACGAATACGAGGTCATCGAAGGTCTGGGCTGGATCGCGGGTGAAGTCGATCGCATCGCGCCCCGTGACCCCGGCTTGAAGATCCCGCACATGGGCTGGAATACGCTTAATGCCTCGCAACCGCATCCGCTGCTCGATCAGATCCCGGTCGGCGGCGACGGCTTGCACGCGTATTTCGTGCACAGCTATCAGCTGACGCCGACCCGCGCCGAGGATCTCGTGGCATCGGCCGAGTACGGCGGTCCCGTCACCGCCCTCGTCGCGCGCGACAATTACGCCGGCACCCAGTTCCACCCGGAAAAGAGCCAGCGCCTCGGCCTCAAACTGATCTCCAATTTTTTGAAATGGACCCCGTGATTCTTTTCGCCGCAATCGATCTCAAGGACGGCTTGTGCGTCCGCCTGGAACAGGGCGACATGGCGCGCGCCACCGTCTTTCACCGCGACCCCGCCGCGCAGGCGCACGCCTTCGAGATGCAGGGGTTCGAATATCTGCACGTCGTCGATCTCGATGGCGCCTTCAAAGGCCAGCCGGTCAACGCCGCCGCCATCGACCGCATTCTGGAAACGGTGGCGGCACCGGTGCAACTCGGCGGCGGCATTCGCGACATGGCGACGATCGATGCCTGGTTGGAGAAAGGCGTCAATCGCGTCATCATCGGCACGGCCGCGGTGCGCGAGCCGGCCTTGGTGAAAGAGGCGGCACGCAAATATCCCGGGCGGGTGGCGGTCGGGCTCGACGCCCGTGACGGCAAGGTCGCGGTCGAGGGCTGGGCGGAGACCTCGGAACTGACCGTGTTCGAGATCGCGCGCCGGTTCGAAGACGCCGGCGTCGCCGCCATCATCTACACCGACATTTCGCGCGATGGCCTGCTCAAGGGCCTCAATCTCGACGCCACCATCGCTCTCGCCGAAGCGGTCTCGATCCCGGTCATCGCTTCCGGCGGCCTCGCATCGATCGACGACGTGACGCGCCTGTTGGAACCGCGGGCGCGTAAACTCGCCGGCGCCATCGCCGGTCGTGCGCTCTATGACGGCAGGCTCAATGCCGCCGAAGCGCTGCGTCTGATCCGCGCGGCTCGGGCGGCCTGAGGCGATGTTCAAGGTTCGCGTCATCCCCTGCCTGGACGTCAAGGACGGCCGCGTCGTCAAGGGGGTGCAGTTTGTCGATCTGCGCGATGCCGGCGATCCGGTCGAGGCGGCGATCGCCTATGATGCCGCCGGTGCCGACGAACTCTGTTTTCTCGACATTACCGCGAGCCACGAGAACCGCGGCACCATTCTCGATGTGGTCCAGCGTACGGCAGAAGCCTGTTTCATGCCGCTGACGGTGGGCGGCGGCGTGCGCACGACCGAGGATATTCGCACCCTGCTCAAGTCCGGCGCCGACAAGGTCTCGATCAACACTGCCGCGGTCGCCAATCGCCGCTTCGTCAAGGACGCCGCCGGCAAGTTCGGCGATCAGTGCATCGTGGTCGCGATCGATGCCAAGAAGGTTTCCGCTTTGTCAGAGCCGGACCGCTGGGAAATCTTCACCCACGGCGGGCGCCATCCGACCGGCCTCGATGCCGTGGCTTATGCCAAGGAAGTGGTGGCGCTCGGCGCCGGCGAAATCCTGCTGACCTCGATGGACCGTGATGGGACCAAACGCGGCTTCGATATCGAACTGACCCGGGCGATTGCCGATGCCGTGCCGGTTCCGGTGATTGCGTCCGGTGGGGTCGGCAATTTGCAGCATTTCGTCGAAGGCATCCGCGACGGCCATGCCACCGCGGTACTGGCAGCCTCGATCTTCCACTTCGGCGAATGCACCATCAGGCAGGCCAAGGATTACATGGCTGCCGCCGGTTTGCCGATGCGGCTCGACCCGTAAAAGGTTTCTCTCCCCGCTCCCCAATGGTATGCACACTCGTCGTATGGACTGAATTCATGGCCTCCTTCACCGTTCATGATCTTGCCGAGAATGTCCGCCAGCGCGCGGACGCCAGTCCCGACGTGTCCTACACGCGCAAGCTCCTGGATCGCGGCGTCGCCCATTGTGCCAAGAAACTGGGCGAAGAGGCGGTGGAAGCCGCGCTTGCGGCGGTGTGTGAGGATCGCGACCACCTGATCGCGGAAGCGGCCGATGTGATCTATCACCTGCTGGTGGTGTTGCAGGCCCGGGGCATCAGTCTCGCGGATGTCGAGGCCGAACTCGAGCGCCGGTCGAAGCAATCGGGCCTGGCGGAAAAGGCGGCGCGCCGCGGCACCTGACGAAAGATTGGCGGATGGAGCAACGGATCGACGACGGCCTCTCCCCGTACCGGATGTTCCCGCGGTCGGACTGGGCGGCGTTGCGCGAAGACACGCCGATGACCCTCACCCCCGAGGAGGTGACCCGGCTGCGCTCGCTCAACGATCGTCTCGATATCGCCGAGGTCGAGGACATCTATCTGCCGTTGTCGCGGCTGTTGTCGCTTTATGTCGTCGCCACCCAGCGCCTGTTTCGCGCCCAGCAGGGCTTTCTCGGCACCGAAGACGTCAAGATGCCCTACGTCGTCGGGGTCGCCGGTTCCGTGGCGGTCGGCAAATCGACCACGGCGCGTGTGCTGCAGGCACTGCTGGCGCGCTGGCCCAACGTTCCCAAGGTCGACCTGGTGACGACCGATGGGTTTCTTTATCCCAATGCCATTCTCGAGCGCGAAGGCCTGATGGAGAAGAAGGGCTTTCCCGAAAGCTACGATCTGCCGGCGCTGCTGCGTTTTCTGTCGGATGTGAAGGCCGGCCGCCGTCCGGCCCGGGCGCCGATCTATTCGCATCTCGTCTACGACGTGATGCCGAACCATTGGGTCGAGGTTGACCGGCCCGACATTCTGGTGGTGGAGGGGCTCAACGTGTTGCAGACCGGGCGTCCGCCGAGAGATGGCAAGGCGATCCCGTTCGTGTCGGATTTCTTCGATTTCTCGGTTTATATCGATGCCGACGAGGATGTGCTGAAGACTTGGTACGTCGATCGTTTCTTGACCCTGCGCGGAACCGCGTTCCGCGATCCCAAGTCTTACTTCCACCGCTACGCCAAGGTCACCGATACAGAAGCGGTCGAGATCGCGAGTTCGATCTGGGGCAGCATCAATCTCGTCAATCTGCACGAGAATATTCTGCCGACCCGGCAGCGCGCGGACCTGATTTTGAAAAAAGGGGCCGACCACCACGTGCAGGAAGTGGCGCTGCGCCGGTTGTGAGCCTTAAGGCGCAATCTGATAAATCGGTCGCCGGCGTCGGGAGGTCGCGATTTCGCAGCCCCAGCGATCAAGGCCGGAGGAATGTCTTGAAACTTGATTTCAGCAACAAGGCGATGGACATCGGCACCCCCGCATTTAACTTCGTGCGGACGCTGATGGTTGCCGGGACCGGCGGCGCGGAAATCAGCGAATGCCTGCTTGTCGCCGAGCGGATCAGGCACAATGACGACGAAAGCTGGACTCGGGAATGGGCTAGCCTGGCAGGCAACGTTCAACGCGATGCCGATCGTGCAACGCAATCGGGGCAGACGGTCACCGCGCGCCAGGCGTATCTGCGAGCCAGCAACTATTACCGGGCCGCAATGTTTTCATTGCCCCATTCTGACGCTCGTCTTGATCGCTACCTCACGTCGTGTCGCGAATGCTTTCATCGGGCGGCGAAATTGTTTTCGCCGCCGATCGAGATCGTGGACATTGCGTTCGGTAGCGCGCGTTTGCCAGGATACTTCCTTTCCGCAGGTCAACCCAAGCGCCCCACCTTGCTGGTCATCAATGGCGGCGATTCCACCAACGAGGAGATGGTTCATTGGCTTGGATTCGCCGCACTTGCACGCGGCTGGAACTGCATGACGTTCGAGGGACCGGGGCAATGGAGCGCGCTTCAATTGAATTCCGGTTTGTTGATGCGCCCCGACTACGAAGTGCCGACGAAGGCCGTCGTGGACTATCTCGTGCAGCGCACCGACGTCGATCCCGAGAGGATCGCGTTGTACGGCCTCTCCCTGGGATCTCTTCTGGCCGCGCGCACGGTTGCGTTCGAACAGCGCCTCAGCGCCTGCATCTGCGACGGTCTGGTCGTCGACGTGTACGAAGCCTGGCATGCCGTCTGGCCTCGGATTCTCCAGAATGCACCCCCGGCCATATTCGATATCGTATTTGCCTCGCTTGAGAAAATGAGCGGGCAACTGCGCGGATTGACCAACCACTTCCGGTGGATGCTGGGAGCTTCCAAACCTCACGAGATTGTTGAAGCTTGGCGCCCGTACAATATCAAGGCGCTCGCTCCCAAGATTCGATGTCCGCTCCTGGTGCTGTACGGCGAGGCGGAACTGGCGCAAAGCAGCGCGCGCGTGGGCTTGAGCGCACTTCGATTTATCAATGATCTTTCGTGCTCCGTTACGATCAAATTCTTCGGATTCGATAGGGGCTGGGCCGCGAGTCACTGCCAAGTCGGGGCGCTCGCGTCGCTGCAAGCCGTGGTCTTCGACTGGCTCGACAAGGCGATGCATGAAAAGCAGACTTTGCCCCTGCGAGATCTGGGCAACGTGCTTGACGCCTTCATGCATTACATGCGCCGCGGCAAATCGAGACGAGAGGTAGAAGAACTCGTCAACAGCATGCATGATGTAACCGATTGAGAGCGATATCGGCGTCAGCACCCGGTTTTGACGCGCTGCAATCGGCCGCAGCCCAAGGCTTGGCTGACAGGCCTGCTTACGCCGCGTGGCGGTCGGCGCTGGCGCCGAAATGCTCGATGTAGCGCGCCTTGATCGCCGATACCGGCAGGATCATCAGCACATCGGTGGTGCCGAACTGGCGGTCGACGACGGCGCCGTCGCCGATGAAAGCGCCGAGCCGCAGATAGCCCTTGATCAGCGGCGGCAACGCATGCAGCGCGGCCTTCTGGTCGATCGCGCTCTTGGGCATCCGGTTCATGGCGACGTAGCGCCGGGGCACCGCCGATGCGCGCCATTCTTCCGGTGCGCGGGCATAGTGGTGCAGGAACGACAGCGGCAGCGCCAGCCGGTCCGGATCGGTGCCCTCGAGGCTCGCGCAACCGATCATGACGTCCAGCCGGTTCGCCAGCACGTAGCTCCAGATGCCGTGCCAGAGCAACTCGACCGTGCGCTTGTTGCGGTACTCCGGCAGCACGCAGGAGCGGCCGAGCTCGAGAAACTTCATGCTGCTGTGGCGCGTCATCAGCGCGCCGACATCGAACTCGCTCGCGCTGTAGAACCCGTCGTGCCGTTCGGCAATGTCCTGGCGCAACATCCGATAGGTGCCGACCACGGCGGGCTTGCGCAGCGGACCGCGCGGCGCCGCGTTGTGATCGATCACCAGCACGTGCTCGCAGATCGGATCGAACGGATCGACGTCGCGCCGTGCCAGCATGGTCGGCGCATCGGCGACTGCCGACATTTCCTGATAGAAGACCTGAAACCGCAGGCGCTGGGCGCGGCGGACGTCGGCGGCGGTGCGTGCCAGCCGAACTTCGAGCGAACCCAGACGTCCGAGCGTTTCGGAGACATGCGGAATGCGCACCTGCGGAACGCGCAAGCCGCTATAGGCGCGGAGCGTCGGCAAGAAACCTGGCAGGAAACCCGGCAATCCGAGGCCCGGCAATCCCAGGCCGGCGAACCCCATGCCAGAAAATCTCGCGGCGGGAAGCGGGTGGCGGAAGCGATGCATCAGACGACGCGGCGACATCGCGCGAGCATGGATCTGCATAGCGGCTATCTTGTCCCCCCGGCTCGGTCACGGACCGAGACAGCAAATGCCCATCTGCCCGGGTGCCGAAGGCAACCAACAAACGCATCCCGGGCCGCGTTTTTTTAATCATGCAGGAGACACAGTTTTGTGACAATGCGCCGTGCACGCGCAGCGGGTTGCGGCCGCTTGAAGTCTCCCGCGCCGGCGATAAAGCAGCGTAAAATCAATATATTATCGCAGGCGGTATGATGACGCCGCTGGGTTAGGGAGCGCGCGCTAAGCCGCCAATGGGGCAGGCGTCGGCCGCAATACGCTCGCCAGCGCCTCGGCGAGTCGCTCGCGATCGAGCGGCTTGGTCAGGAACGCGTCCATCCCGGCCGCAAGGCAGGCGTCGCGATCCTCCACGAAGGCATTGGCGGTCAGCGCGATGATCGGCGTGCGGGGAACCCTGGCCTCGGCTTCCGCTGTCCGGATTCGCTTGGTCGCGGCGATGCCGTCAACCTGCGGCATATGCATGTCCATGAGCACGAGGTCATAGGGTGTGCCGGCGGCGCGGGCGGCCAGCCAGGATTCGACCGCATCGGTACCGGTGGTCGCGATGGTCGGCCGGTGTCCGAGCTTGGTCAGCAACGCGCGCGCGAGCAGCGCGTTGATGTCGTTGTCTTCAGCGATCAGGATCGAGAGCGCCGGCCCGGCACCCGCGCGCGCGCGACGGGCTTCGCGCGCACTGTCGTCACCGCGCTCGAAGGTGGCTCCGGCAGCATCGAAGCGGGCGGCGAGCGAGGCGCCCCGCACCGGTTTGACCAGATAGCCGGTGAAACCGGCGCTCTTGAGCGCGGGCAGGTCGTCGCGATCGCTGGGAGCGATCAGCACCAGCTTGCGGGTGCCACGCTCGCAGGCGCGCACGATCGCATCGGTTGCGGCCGCGCCGAGGGCGCGATCGACGATGACGGTGTCCCACCGGCGCTCCGGCAGCAGCGCGAGCGCAACCGCCTGGTCGGTGAGGATGCAGGTCTGCGCGCCCCAGGCCGACAGGCGCCGCGCGATCAGCTGCGCTTCGGTCTGCCCGGGAGCCACGATCATGATGGCGCTGCCGGTGAGATCGGGCGCCGCGGCGGCCGGCGTGCTTGCGCTCTCCGCGCACGGGAGCGCGACCGCGAACGTGAATGTCGAACCGCTTCCGAGCACGCTGTCGACCCCGATTCGGCCGCCCATGCGTTCCACGATGCGCTTGGAAATCGCCAGACCGAGGCCGGTGCCGCCAAATTTTCGCGCCGAGCCGCCTTCGGCCTGCTCAAACTCCTCGAAGATCGAGCCCTGCGCTTCCGGCTGAATGCCGACGCCGGTATCGCTGACCTGAAAACTGACTTCGTCCGGCCATTGGCCGGGTTCGATGGTGATCGCGACGCCGCCCTTCTCGGTGAACTTGACCGCATTGCCGGCCAGATTGAGCAGCACCTGACGCAGACGCGTGGCGTCTCCGACCACCTCCGCCGGCAATCGTTCGTCGACAAAGGACGCGATTTCGATCCGCTTTTCCAGCGCCCGCGGGCTGAGCAGCTCGACCGCTTCCTCCGCCAACGTCGACAGCGCGAACGGCCGCGCGTCCAGATCGAGTCTCCCGGCCTCGATCTTGGAGAAATCCAGGATTTCCTCGATCAGCGACAGCAACGTGTCGCCGGAGGTTTTGATCGCCCGCACATAGGTTTTCTGTTCCGGGGTGAGGCTGGTATCGAGCACCAGATCGGCCATGCCGAGAATCCCGTTCATTGGCGTGCGGATCTCGTGGGAGACCATGGCGAGAAACCGGCTTTTGGCTCGATTGGCGCTGTCGGCCTGATCGCGCGCCTCCGCCAGCGCGCGCTGGGCGAGCACGTGATCGGTGACCTCGCGGCCGACGCTTTGGGTCAGCGTGCCCTCGTTGTTGCCGGCACGCACATACACGTCGCGCCAGGCGATCCAGTGCGGGCCGTTCTCGGTGACGATTTCCTGCTCGTGGACGCCGGTGCCGTCCGGCAGCGCCACCACATCGGTGCTCGTCGCCTTGCCGAACGCACAGGTCTGACCGATCAGATCCTCGCGCGCTTTCCCCGCCAGTGCGCAAAAGGCATCGTTGGCGTAGGTCACGAGACCGTCGCGGTCGCGCCTCACGATCAGATCGCCCTGCGCCTCGAGGAAGCTGCGCGCGCGTTCTTCGGCTTCCTTGAGTTCCCAATTGCGATCGGAAAGATCCTCCACGCATTCTTCCAGCCGCTTGATTTCAGTCCGCAGCAGCCGGTTACGCCGCACCAGCGGAGCGAGCGCCCCGCAGGCTGCCGCGGTGATGGCCGCCGTCAAAGTGGCATAAAGCAGGACCGTCGGACCGGCGGCGCCCGCCGCCTTCAGCGCGAGCATCAGATAGATCAGCGTGGTGGTGAGCGCGGCGACCGTGATGCCGACGCGCAGGAAGACTTCGCGCGCTAGGCGATCGAACGCCGCGCGCACATTTGTCTTTGCGATGGTCTCAGGGAGAGCTCGCATGCCTCGTCGCACCGGATTCCAGCTTTCTGATCGCCCCCCGCTCTAACAGTCGATGATTGCGATTGTCTTGATCGCGCCGGTTGCACGCGAGAGCCTCAAGACGACATGGTTTAGGAAACGTAAACATCTGCCGCAGCGGATGGCTGCGGGATCGTGTCACAGCGGAACCGGCGCCTGCAGCCGCGTGGCGAGTAAGGCCAAGAAAACTATTTATGCGCTAGACCAAGATGGGGTGTGGCTGCGTCCGCGGCACAATGCGGTGAGCGATGTTGCGTGTACTCGCAGATCTGAGCGAACGGCTGGTGAGCGGTTGCCGCGCGATCGCCCGCATGGCCGCGCTGTGGCATCAGCGGCCGATCGGCGGCGATCGCCGGCCCGAGGATGCGCTCGACGAGCAGAACCTGCTGCTCAATTCTGCCCTGAACAACATGAACCAGGGCCTCAACATGTTCGATTCGGCCGGCACCCTGGTGCTGACCAATCAGCGCTATATCGAGATGTACGGATTGTCGCCGGAGGTGGTGAAACCGGGATGCAGCATCCGCGAACTGGTCGAACATCGCCTGGAGCGCGGCAACTTCTTCTGCATCGATTCGGAAGCCTACATTGAAGATCTGCTGGCGATGATCAAGCAGCGCGAGCCGTCACGCAGCAACCAGGAACTGACCGACGGTCGCATGATCCATGTGGTCAACGAGCCGATGGCCGGCGGCGGCTGGGTGGTGACGCACGAAGACGTGTCCGACCGGTTCCGCGCCGAAAAGGACCTCGAACGCACGCGCAATTTTCTCGAGACCATCATCGAAAACGTGCCCGCGACCATCCTCGTCAAGGAAGCGGAGCATCTCCGATATGTGCTGATCAACCGGGCGGGCGAGGACTATTACGGGATCTCGCGCGCCAATCTGGTCGGACGGACCGCGCGCGACGTGTTCCCGGCGTCGACGGCAGATTTGATCGTCGAACACGACCAGCGGCTGCTGGAAACCCGCAGCCCGCTGTTCATCGATGAACATCCGATCGTGACCCCGGCCAACGACGAGAGGGTCATCACCGCAGCACGGCTGCCGATCCTGGGTGCGGACGGGCAGGCGCAATATCTCGTCACCGTCCTGCACGACGTCACCGAGCGCAAACGTGCGGAAGCGCGCGTCGCGCATATGGCGCATCACGATGCGCTCACCGGCATTCCCAACCGCGCGGCCTTCAACGAGCGGTTCGAGGCCATTCTCACGCAGTCGGCGGCAACCGGCGAGCCGTTTGCGCTGATGTGCATCGATCTCGATCGCTTCAAGGAAATCAACGACGTCTTCGGCCATGCCGTCGGCGACGATCTGCTGTGCGCCCTGACCGCACGGCTGCAGCACGCGGTGGCGGGCGCTTTTCTGGCGCGCCTCGGCGGCGACGAATTTGTGCTGATCGCGACCGACGAGCCGCTGCTCGCCAGCGCAGTGCGGCTAGCCGACGGTCTGCTCGGCTGCGTCGCCGAGGAATTCGACATCGCCGGTCACAGATTGCGTATCGGGCTGAGCGTCGGCATTGCGCTCTATCCCGGCGATGGCACCGATGCCGCCCTGCTGCTCGGCAATGCCGATGCTGCGCTTTATCGTGCCAAGGCGGACGGCCGCGGATCGATTCGCTTCTTTGAAGCGGACATGGACAAGCGCCTGCGCGACCGACGCGCGCTGGTGCAGGACCTGCGTCACGCCGCCGAACGCAACCAGCTCGTGCTGCACTATCAGCCGCAGGCGCGCATCGACGGCGAGATCATCGGCTTCGAGGCGTTGGCGCGCTGGCGGCATCCGGCCCGGGGTCTCGTTCCGCCCGCCGTCTTCATTCCGATCGCGGAGGAAAGCGGCCTCATTCTTCCGATCGGCGAATGGGTGTTGCGCGAGGCTTGCCGCGAGGCCGCCTCGTGGCCGCGGCCGCTCAACATCGCGGTCAATCTGTCGGCGATCCAATTCCGCCATGGCGACCTCGCCGCGCTGGTGCACGCGGTGCTGTTCGAGACCGGTCTGGCCGCCAGCCGGCTCGAGCTCGAAATCACCGAGAGCGTTCTGATCGACGACTTCGCACGCGCGATCGCGATACTACGCCGGATCAAGGCGCTCGGCGTGCGCATCGCGATGGACGACTTCGGCACCGGATATTCCTCGCTGTCGAATCTGCAATCCTTCGCGTTCGACAAGATCAAGATCGATCGCTCCTTCATCTCAAATCTCGAGATCAACCCGCAATCGGCCACCATCGTGCGCGCCGTCATCGGGCTCGGTCGCGGCCTCGATGTGCCGGTCGTGGCGGAGGGCGTCGAGACCACGGAGCAGCTCGCGTTCCTGTCCTCGGAGGATTGCAGCGAGGTTCAGGGCTTTCTGCTGGGAAAACCGCTGCCGATCGCGGCCTATGCACGCCTCGTTGGCCGCACGCCGGAAGCAGAGCAGCAGGCGTCGAGGTAAAGACGCAAGTTTGGCGCAGACCGCAACGCAAATCTCACGCCGCGCGCCGCGCGTCATCGGCCGCCGCCCGATAAGACAGCGCTTCGGCCAGATGCACGCGGCCGACATTGTCGGCGCCGTCGAGATCGGCAAGCGTGCGCGCGACCCGCAGCACCCGATGGTAGCCGCGCGCCGAGAGCCGCATCGCGTCCGCCGCTTCGCGCAGCAGCGCCTGCCCGGCGGGATCCGGCCGCGCCACCGCGTCGAGCACTGTGCTTTGCGCCTGCGCATTGGTTCGCACATGCGGCAGATCAAGCCGCCGGTAGCGTTCGGTCTGGCGCGCGCGCGCTTGCGCGACCCGGGCCGCGACCTCGCGGCTGCCTTCCGTCGGCGCCGGCAGGATCAGGTCGCTGGCGGTAACCGCGGGCACGTCGATGTGCAGGTCGATGCGATCGATCAGCGGGCCCGATAGCCGGGCCTGATAATCGGCGGCGCAGCGGGCATTCTGATTGCGCTTGCAGCAAAAGCCGGGCTCCGAAGCGCGCCCGCAGCGGCAGGGATTCATCGCTCCGACCAGCATGAAGCGCGCCGGATAGGTGACGCGATGATTGACACGGGCGATCGCGACCTCGCCGGTCTCCAGCGGCTGGCGCAGCGAGTCGAGTACGCGCGGCCCAAACTCCGGGAATTCATCGAGGAACAATACGCCGTTATGGGCAAGCGAGATCTCGCCCGGCCGGGCGCGCAGGCCGCCGCCGACCAACGCCGGCATGCTGGCGGAGTGATGCGGCGCGCGGAACGGACGCCGGCTGGTGAGACCGCCCTCGATCTCGCCGGCGACCGAGGCGATCATCGAGATCTCCAGGAGTTCCGCCGGCGACAGCGGTGGCAGGATCGACGGCAGCCGCGCCGCCAGCATCGATTTGCCGGCGCCTGGCGGGCCGACCATCAAAATATTATGTCCGCCGGCCGCGGCGACCTCGAGGGCGCGCTTGGCGCTCTCCTGGCCCTTGATGTCCTTGAGATCGAGCAGGGCCGCATCGGGCTCGCGCACCAGCGGCTGCGGACGATTGAGCGCCTGGGTGCCCTTGAAATGGTTGGCGAGCTGGATCAGCGAGGCGGCGGCGACAATATCCATCTCCGGACTGGCCCAGGCCGCTTCCGGGCCGCAGACGGCCGGACAGATCAGGCCTTCGCTGCGGGCATTCGCACCGATCGCGGCCGGCAACACGCCGGCGACCGCGGCAATCGATCCGTCGAGGCCGAGTTCGCCCAGGACGGTGTAGCCATCGAGCGCGTCGTGCGGGATCGCACCGATCGCCGCCATCAGCCCCAGCGCGATCGGCAGGTCGTAGTGGCTGCCTTCCTTCGGCACATCGGCGGGCGCGAGATTGACGGTGATGCGGCGCGCCGGCAGCGCCAGCCCGGAGGCGATCAGCGCCGCCCGCACCCGCTCGCGCGCTTCCGACACCGCTTTGTCTGGCAAACCGACGACATTGAAGGCCGGAAGCCCGGGCGCCACCTGAACCTGCACGTCGACCGCGCGGGCCTCGATGCCTTCGAACGCGACCGTTGAAACGCGCTGAACCATGCCGCCCCCGTCTGGGTTGCATCGCTAACAGAAACCGCCGGAGCAGGCAAGAACGTTTAGGGAACATGGATCGCAAGGATCGGGCAGGTAGGTTCTTTCGCTTGCCCGACTTGAGCGTCGGAATGGTGGCCTTTGGCATACGTCACGCACAGCGCGAGGGACTCTGGCCAAAACGAAACCATCAGTCATCCTTGCGGGTCGAGCGGCTGACGAACTGCACCATTTGATCCGAGCGTTCGGCATGCTCGGCGAGACGCAACCAGGCGCGGGCGAGTTCTTCCAGCTCTTGTCGGACGACCTGGTCCTGCGTTTGGCGCGCGATGTGTTCGCAGGTCGCAGCTTTGCTGCGAAATTCGTCTGCGGTTTTGGACACCAGTGACCCCCTGGTCCCCCGCCGGTATAAAAAATGACACATCAATAAGTTCCGAAGGAAATCCGACGGGTTACAAATTTTTTCGACGGCTGGCGCCAGCGCCACGAACATTCAGCGAACCCGGGTCACCCCGTCGTCACCCCCGCCAAATCCCAGGATGTAGCCTTCGGGGTCCTCGAGGTAAAAATCGGTGGTTCCCCACGCCGTCGGCGCCAGCGGCTTGATGATCTCCGCGCCGTTCGCCACGCATTGCGCATAGAAGGCGTCGATTCCCTCGACGCCGGCATAGACATCGAGATGCTCGTGGTCGCGGCGGTGACGGCGGTCGGCGGCGGTCTTTGGCGCTTCCTTCAGATGCAGTTCGAAGCCGTCGCGGGTGCCGATGGCGTAAAATCCGTCCCATGGTTCGCCGAATGCGAACCCCAGCACGTCGCGATAAAACGTGATCGCCCGATCGAGGTCATCGACCAGGAATTGCGGCGCGAGCGATGTCAGGCGAGGTTTTGCTGCGGCTGCCATCAGACTCCCCTCCCGTTTCCTTGCCGTGGTTGCAAAGCTGATAGGCGAAGCGTGACAGAACGGCCCCGGCAGGCAAGTGCCGCTGCGTGCGGGCTACTCGCGCGTCTGATTGGGCGGGTACCGGCGTGCGGGCCCTTGGAGGTCCAATCCGGTCGCCGTCCACGGCTGGTCTGGGGCGTCGGAATTTGAGGCCGGCGCATTGAGGGCGGCCGGGTCGGGCTCGCGGCTGCCGCCGGTCCAGCCGGTATTGCCCCGGTTTTGTGGCGCGGTGCTGCCGTCGTTCTGGGCGGATGCCATGGCGGTGGCCATCAACACTATGGCGGTGGCGGTCGACACAATCAGGTGAGTTTTCATCAGGGGCCTCCTTGTCGGCACCTGCCAAATCCTCAGCGCTTGCGAAAGGTTCCGAGTCTCGGCCGGATTGCCGCCGCCGGCTCGCGTCCTTACGCGAATCGCGCGGAACTCGTCGATTGCGACGACACCCCGCCGCCGGTGAAATCTTCACGCGAGGGATAGACGCCCGACTGGGTCAGGTTGGTGAGGAAGCACTGCGCGCTCGCTTCCCACGTCATGGTCTTGGCGTAGTCGAGACAGGCCGCGTGCGACAGGTTCAAGGCGGCGAGACAAGCAGCGCGCAAATCTTCGTCAAGCACAGCGACCGGCGCGGAGCCCACCACGTCGCGGGTCGCCGGAGAGGGAATGGCCGCGACCGGAATCCCGCTCGACAGCGCTTCCAGCAGAACCAGGCCGAAGGTGTCGGTGCGGCTCGGAAACACGAACACATCGGCGCTCGCATAGATGGAGGCGAGTTCCTCGCCTTCCTTGTGCCCAAGAAAGATCGCATCGGGAAAACGCTGCACAAGCTCTTCGCGCGCCGGCCCCTCCCCGACCACAACCTTACTGCCGGGAAGATCGAGGGCGAGAAACGCTTCCAGGTTCTTCTCCACCGCAAGCCGGCCGACGGTGAGAAAAATCGGCCCTTTGAGCCCGAGATCTTTCTTGGGTCGCGGCCGGAACAGGCTGGAATCGACGCCGCGCGGCCAGCGCATCACGCTCCGAAAGCCGCGCCCGCTCAATTCCTCCGCCAGCGACGGCGTTGCCGCCATGGTGCCGCGCCCGGCATTGTGGAACCAGCGCAGCCACGACCAGATCGCCTCTTCCGGGATCGGCCACCGCGCGACGGCGTAGTCGGCAAAGCGGGTGTGGAAACTGGTGGTGAACGGCCGCCGCCGCGCCCGGCAATGCCAGCGCACGAAATGCCCGATCGGGCCCTCGGTTGCGATGTGAATGGCATCGGGGCGCAGCAGCTTGATCTGGTTGGAAATCTTGCGCGGGGTCGGAAGCGCGAGCCGGATCCCGGGATAACTCGGCAAGCCGACGGTCGGCATGCCCTCCGGCGTCAGAAAATCGATCGTGGCGCCGAATCCCTCGATCGCCTTGGCGAGCGCCGACAGCGTTCGCACCACACCATTGACTTGCGGATACCAGGCATCGGTCGCGATCAGGATACGCATCAAGCGGCTTGTGCCTCCGCGACCGCCGGCTCCGTGACCCCTTCGCGCGACCGCGTCCAGGAAATGATCTCGAAGCGGCCGTCCATGTGCTCGACAGCGGCGCAGCAGCTTTCGACCCAGTCGCCGCAATTAATATAGCGGACGTCACCGATGTCGCGAATGGCAGCATGATGAATGTGGCCGCAGATCACCCCGTCGGTCTTGTTGCGCTGCGCCTCGAGCGCCAGGGTCTTCTCGAAATCGCCGATGTAGTTGACGGCCTTCTTGACCTTGAACTTCGCCCACTGCGATAGCGACCAATACGGCAGTCCCATCGCCCGCCGCACGACATTGAAGGTGGTGTTGACGCCGAGCGCGAAGGCATAGGCATGATCACCCAGGAGGGCGAGCCAGCGCGCATGTTTGACGATGAGATCGAAACGGTCGCCGTGGGTGACGAGATAGCGCCGGCGGTCGGCAGCGACGTGGACGACCTGTTCGGTCACCTCGATCCCGCCGAAATGGGTGCCGTAATAATCCCGCAGGAATTCGTCGTGGTTTCCCGGGATGTAGAACAGCTTCACCCCTCGCCGGCATTGCCGCAGCAGCTTCTGCACCACGTCGTTGTGGGCCTGCGGCCAGTTCCAGCCGTTCTTCAGCTGCCAGCCGTCGATGATGTCGCCGACCAGATAGATGACGTCCGCCTCATGAAAGCGGAGGAAATCGAGCAATCGCTCGGCCTGACAGCCTCGCGTTCCCAGATGAACATCGGATATGAAGATAGCGCGAAATCTCCGGGGAGTTTCCATGCGCACCACGTTGCCAGGACCAGTTGGTTTTGCCTACCTATCCGATCGGGTAGTCGACTCATATCTCAAAGAGATGACGGTCCGTCCCCATCAGAATCAGCAAACATGATAGTGCCGCCCCGCCTGATCTGCCCCTCGAAACAACGATCTTTTATGTCGTTTTTGGGGTCTATCGCGTTCAAATCACATCATTTTACGTTAATACGTCGCCGCCCGGCGACATTTAGCCCCGCTTCGGCGTTTTCCCGGGAAGGCTGAGCCATCTGACGGAAAAGCTGGGTATGTATCTGGATCCGGTTGCGAACCCATCCGGAGCGAGGATTAAAGTGCCGATCTGGTTGAGACGAGGATTGGAGGCGATCCGCACCTGGGCCGGCTGGCGCTGGGTCGGCTACGGGTTGAGCGCGCTCATCATTACGGTCTCGGTGATCGTGCTCTGGCACGTCCTCAGCGATCTGCAGATCGACGGCGTGGTTGATGCGCTGCGTGCCACGCCCCCGCACAAGATCGTTGCCGCTGCCGCCTTCGTGGCCGCCGCGTTCGTCACCCTGACGTTTTACGAATATTTCGGACTGCGCACGATCGGGATTGACCACATTCCCTATCGCATCGCGATCCTGGGCAGTTTCACCGGCTATTCGATCGGACACAATGTCGGAGCCCCTGCCCTCACCGGCGGAGCCGTGCGCTATCGCGTCTATTCGCCGTGGGGCTTGCGGGTCATCGATATCGCCAAGCTGTGTTTCATCACCGGTCTTACGTTCTGGCTCGGCAATACCACGGTGCTTGGCCTCGGCATGATCATCGATCCGCAGGCGGTGACGGCGGTCGACCAATTGCCGGCATCGATGAACCGCATCATTGGCGTGGTCGGGCTATGCGTGCTTGCCGTCTACGTGTTGTGGGCGTGGCGCCGTCAGCGCACGATCGGCCGCAACAGCTGGACCGTCAATCTGCCCAGTGGGCCGTTGACCTTCCTGCAGATCGCGATCGGGATCCTCGACCTCGCCTGCACCGCATGCGCGATGTATCTGCTGATGCCGGAGCAGCCGGCGATCGATTTCGTATCGCTGGCGGTGATCTTCGCCTCCGCCACCCTGCTCGGCTTTGCCAGCCACGCACCGGGGTCGATGGGCGTGTTCGACGCCGCCATGCTGGTCGCACTCACCCAGTTCGACAAGGAGCAGCTGGTGGCTGCGCTGGTTCTGTTCCGCCTGCTCTATTTCGTGATTCCATTCTCGCTTGCGCTGACCGCGTTAGGACTGCGCGAGATCTACATGAGCCTCGTGAACGGGCGAAAGGTCAAAGGCGAAGTGGCGCGGTTGTTGACGTTTGTCGCGCCCGCCGACAGCGCCGAGCGCAAGATCGCGAAAACGTCCCGCAGTTTGGAAGAGCCGACCGACGCCTGAGGCCGGTCATTTGCCGCCGCGCAGCGCTTCGATCTTGTCCCAGATGATGGCCGCAATGTCTGGTCCGCCGAGATTTTTGATGGCGCGAATGCCGGTCGGCGAAGTGACGTTGATCTCGGTCAGCCATCCGTCGATCACGTCGATGCCGGTGAACAACAGCCCGCGCTCGCGCAACGCCGGTCCGAGCCGCTGGCAGATCTCGCGCTCGCGCGGCGTCAGGTCCGTTGCCGCGGCCGCGCCGCCGCGCACCATATTGGAGCGCAAATCATCCGCTGCCGGTATCCGGTTCACGGCGCCGGCGAATTCGCCGTCGACCAGAATGATGCGCTTATCGCCCTGCCGGACGCCGGGCAGGAATTTTTGGGTCACCCAGGGTTCGCGGAAGGTTGCGGCGAACAAATCGAACAGCGAACCATAATTGAGATCGTTCTTCTCCAGCCGGAACACCGCCGCACCGCCATTGCCGTAGAGCGGCTTCATCACAATGTCGCCGTGCTCGGCGCGGAAGGCGTTGATCTCAGCGCGATCGCGCGTGAGCAGGGTCGGCGGCATCAGCTCGGGAAATTCGGTCACAAAGACCTTTTCCGGGGCATTGCGGACATGGCCGGGGTCGTTGACCACCAGGGTCTTGGGGTGAACGCGTTCGAGCAGGTGGGTGGCGGAGATATAGGCGAGATCGAACGGCGGATCCTGGCGCATCAGGATGACGTCGAGGCTGGACAAATCAATGCGTTTGCCCTCGCCCAGGACGAAATGCTGGCCCTGCACGTCATTGACCCGAAGCGAATGGACGGTCGTGAACACGCGGCCATCGCGTAGCGCCAGGCGGTCGGGCGTATAATAGGACAGCACATGGCCGCGTGCTTGTGCTTCCAGCAGCAGCGCGAACGTTGAATCGCCGCGGATGTTGATCCGCTCGATCGGGTCCATCTGCACGGCGACGTTCAGGGCCATAGGTGATCCTACGTAGTTTTTCGACAACCCGTGGTTAAAGATTTGCGTTCACGGTGGTAGCTGGGTTGTGGTGTCGATAGAAGGGGGATGGGTCCGGGATGCTGCGTATGCCGAAACTATCCATTGCCGCCAAGCTCTATGCTGTCTTCACGCTGCTCGGTGTCATAACACTGCTTTTGGCGGGCGTCGCGGCGTTCAATGCGCGCCAGCAAGCTGCCCTCACCCATGATTTCGAGGCCGCCTTTCAAGGGTCGCAGAACGTCGAGCGTGTCAACGCGCTGATCTACGCGGTCGTGATGGAGTCGCGCGGAATTTATATGTCGCCCGATATTCCGACCGCCAAGAAGTATGGCGAAGGACTGCTCAAGTTCAACAACCAGATCGCCGACGTCGTCAAGGAGTGGCAGCGGATCGTCACCGCGGACCATGCCGGACAATTTGCAGAATTTGCCAAGCGAATCGATCAGTTCATGGAATTCCGCCGGGAACTGGTGCGGCTGGGAACCGAAGTCAGTCCGGCGGCTGGTCGCGAGTATGGCGACAATGACGCCAACCGTTCCGTGCGCTCCGCGCTCAACAAGGACCTCGATGCTCTCGCGAAAGTCTTCTCCGATCGTTCCCAGCGTATTTATGCCGAACTCTATCAGAGTGTGCGCACCGCCGCGTGGGTTCTCAGCATGCTCGGGATCGTGGCGCTGCTGCTGATCGCCGTCGGCATGGTGACGATCTGGCGCGCAGTGGCGCGACCATTGTCGGAAATCACCCGGGTAACCGAAATCGTCGCCGACGGATCGCTGGATATCGCCGTGCCGCACGTCGCGCGTCCGGACGAGATCGGTGCGCTCGCCCGTTCGATCAGCGTTTTCCAGGACGCCATGCGCCGCAACGTTGACCTCAACCGCACGGTCGGAGACGAGGCGCAGGCCCGTGCCCATCGGCAGGAAGCGATGTCTGCCGAAATCGCTGCATTCGGCGCTGAGATCGAAACCACGATCACGGACCTCGTGCACTATTCCGAGCAGATGCTCAGTGCCTCCAGCCATCTGTCGACCAATGCGGATCAGGCCGCGAGCCGCACCCAAGGCGCCGCGACCGCCGCCACCCAGACCTCGGAAAGCGTCCGCGATATCGCTTCTGCGGCCGAGCAATTGTCCGCCTCGGTGATGGAAATCGACCGCCAGGTGACGCAATCCAAGACCATCGCCGAAAAGGCGGTCGGCGAGACCGAGCGCACCCAGAGCGAGATCAAGGCCCTGGACGAGGCCGCCCGCCGCATCGGCGACGTGGTGAAACTGATCACTGCGGTGGCCGAGCAGACCAATCTGCTGGCGCTCAACGCCACCATCGAAGCCGCGCGCGCCGGCGAATCCGGAAAAGGGTTTGCGGTGGTCGCTTCCGAAGTCAAAGCGCTCGCCGGCCAAACCGCGAAGGCGACCGAAGAGATTTCAGCGCAGGTCGCCGGCATGCAGCAGGCGACGGTGCGCTCGGTCGCCGCCATCAACGGCATCCAACACACCATCCAGGAGGTTGGGCAGATTACCGCCGCGATTGCGGCCGCGGTGTCTGAGCAGGGGGCCGCGACCCGCGAAATCGCCCGCAGCGCCGAGGTCGCCTCCAACCGCACCATCGCCTCGGCCGCCGATGTCGGCCAGGTCGGGCAAGTGACGGACGCCACCCGCAAGGACGCCGCCATTGTTGAGGCCGCGGCTGGCGACCTCGGCACCGTGGCGAGCCGGATTCGCGATCAGGTCGCCAGTTTCTTCGCGCGGCTCAAGGCGGCTTGAGCCCAAACGCGTGCTCTCACATCGACGTTTCGAATGCCGCCAGGATGTGTCGGGGCCAGCGTCGCGGCGCAACCAGGATGGCGTCGAAGCGGATGTTGCGGGTCATATCGTCCGGGTTCGCCGCAAGCCATGCTTCGGCCGCCGCGATGATCCGGCGCTGCTGGCGGGCAGTGACGGCTTCGGCGGCATCATCCAGCCGTTCGCGGGCCTTGACCTCGACGAACACGAGGTCGTTGCCGCGTCTCGCCACGATGTCGATTTCACCCACGCCGGCACGAAATCGCCGCGCGACCACGCGATAGCCTTTCGCCAGCAACAACGCCACCGCCCGCGTCTCCGCCGAGAGCCCAAGCCGAAACGCGGCCTGGCGTGCTGGACTGGCGCCGCGGATCGATGCGCTATCTTTTTCTCTTCTCCCTCGCGCCATCGCGAAACTTCGCACATCGTGAAAAAACTGTCGGAGATGGTGTGAGCCAGTGCCCATCATCACCGCCGCGATCATGTCCGGACGAGTACTTACTGTCGCACAAATTTTTCAAATAATTAACCGCATTGTCTGAAAATGCTCGCGTCGGTTTCGGGCCAACTCAGAAGAGCTGGTCGCCGACGAGGAGATCACGATGTTTGGACTTTCGATTCGCTCCCTGCTGTTGGGCTTGTTCGGCATTATGATGCTGACCATCATCGGTCAGGGACTGCTGGCCGTCACCAAGATCTCCGCGGTCAACGACAGCGTAGTCGACATGGCGACCAATTGGCTGCCGTCTGTCGACATTGTGCGGCACATGGCAACCATCCTGGAACAGCGCCGGGTCAACGTAGCGCGGCATGTGTTGGCGTCCAGTGACGAAGGCATGTCGGCGATGGACAAAGCGCTGGCGGAGCTCGCTACGCAATTGGCTGACCTGCGCAAAACCTACGAGCCGATGATCTCCACTGACGAGGAACGCAGAACCTATCAGGATTTTTCCAAGGCCTTGAGTGGTTATGATGACGTTCGAGCACGCGTTATCCAGCTCTCCCGCGACGGCAAGAAACCGGAAGCGGCCGCGCTCTACGGCGGAGAACTCTCCCAGCTGTTTGCCAACGTCAGGAACGCGTCTGAAAAACTCGTGGACATCAACAAGACCGGGGCCAAGGAGGCAGCCGACAGCGCCGCCGCGAACTATGGCGCGGCGCGAATTCTGACCTTTGTCATCCTGGGGCTAGGGACGCTGGTTGCGGCGGGCGCAATGAGTTTCAGCTTCTTCGGCATCGCGCGTCCGATTGGCGGAATTACCAACGCGATGGGACAATTGGCGGCCGGCGATACCAAGGCTGAGATCCCGTTTGCAACCCGCAAGGATGAGATCGGCGCGATGGCCAAGGCGGTCGAGGTCTTCAAGGTGAATGCGATCGAGCGGATCCGCCTCGAAGCGGAACAGAAGGAAGCGGAAATTCGTGCTGTCGCCCAGCGCAAAGCCGACATGATCAAGCTCGCCGATTCGTTCCAGACCGCAGTCGGCAACATCATCGACACGGTGTCGTCGGCCTCGACCGAGCTCGAAGCCGCCGCCAGCACGCTGACAAAAACCGCGGAGACGACGCAAAATCTGTCGACGACGGTTGCGGCGGCGTCGGAAGAGGCCTCGGCTAACGTGAACTCGGTCGCGTCGGCGACTGAGCAGCTGTCCGGTTCGGTCTCCGAGATCGGTCGCCAGGTCAAGGAATCGAGCAAGATCGCGCGCGAGGCGGTGCAACAGGCACAGAAGACGGATGCCCGCATTGCCGAGCTGTCGCAGGCAGCCGGTCGCATCGGCGACGTGGTCAAGCTGATCACCGGTGTTGCCGAGCAGACCAATCTGCTGGCGCTCAACGCCACCATCGAAGCGGCGCGCGCGGGCGATGCCGGCAAGGGATTCGCAGTGGTCGCATCCGAGGTGAAGGCGCTGGCCGGTCAAACCGCCAAGGCGACGGAGGAAATCAGCACCCAGATCGCCGGCATGCAAGCCGCGACCCAGGAGTCGGTTTCGGCCATCAAGGAGATCGGCGGCACTATCGGCCGCATGTCGGATATTGCCGCCGCGATCGCAGCGACGGTCGAACAGCAGGGCGCGGCGACGTCGGAGATCTCCCGCAACGTCCAGCAGGCGGCCCAGGGCACCGCCGAGGTCGCGACCAACATCACCAGTGTCAATCAAGGCGCCAACGAGACCGGCTCGGCCTCGGCACAGGTGCTGTCGTCAGCGCAGTCGCTGTCGCA
>Ga0265342_10000398_pt1 | contig 48108 bp, 38 predicted proteins | sample 4CB327metaG_FD_203125 | JGI IMG/M metagenome (GOLD analysis project Ga0265342, IMG submission 203125) | Rhizosphere microbial communities from Carex aquatilis grown in University of Washington, Seatle, WA, United States - 4-CB3-27 metaG | ecosystem: Host-associated > Plants > Roots >... | reverse complement strand
GCCCGTCCCTTCCACCTGCCCGCCCATTCCCACGACCTGCCCGCCGAGCCCCATCTCGCCCCCCATCCCGAGAGTTCCGATCCCGGAGTGCGTCCCGCAACCCACGGCCCACATCACAACCCCCAAGCCAACGATCCCTATTGCGCCTTTAATCATATCCCGGCCCTCCGATCCCTCATGTCGGCGCCAACGGAAAAGTTACGGCAAAGTCGACAACGCGCGTTGCGCGGCGGCCGCGGACGGCCCGTCGCCGTGAACGGCGAGGTAGCGGCTCAAGTCGCGCCGCGCGGCCGGACTGTCCCCGGATCGTAAACGACAACCCGCGCGTCCATACAACGCACGGCCGCCGGCCGGGTCGCTGTCACGCGCCGCCAGCACGGCGTCGAAGTCGCGAACGGCGTCGGCGCAACGGTTGCTCTCGGCCAGCAGCTCGCCGCGCGTGACCCGGACATCGCGAGTCAGCGCTCCACCGCCTTCGGCGGCCTCGAGCAGGCGCAACGCCTCCTTGCGGCGGTCCAGCGTCAACAACGCCTCGACGCGGGCGACGCGTGATTCGGAGCGCAACACTCCGTTTGGAAACCGCCCGTCGTAGTCGTCGAGTGACTGCAGCGCCGCCGCCGCGTCGCCGCGCGACCGCAGATCGCGGAAAGCGCTCGCGATGAGCGCAGCGCCGACAGAGGCTGCCGGCTCGGCGAACGCGTGCCGCTCAGGAACGCGCGCGTGACTCGCACGCGCCGGGGCCGGCGCCGACACGGCCGCGACCACCGGCGCCGCCGACGGGGCGGGCGGCGCAACCGTTGCGGCTGCCGGCAGCGCAATCGCTCCCGCCGCCGGCAGCGTCGAGACGGGTGCCGTCATTTGCGGTTCGTCGGGGCGCTCCGGCACCGGAGCCTCGCCCGGCAGTTCCGTTTCCGCCTCCGGCAACGCCGGCTCGGCGGCCTTCTGAGCCAGCCCTCCCCGGTGCCCGCGGCGGTGCGCTCTTTTTGCTTTGACCGCCTCGGCCGCCGCGCGCGGCGCCGCCGCTGCTTCCGCCTCTGCGTTCGCGCGTCGCCAGCGATTGAGCGCCGCGCCCACTGCGCTTCCAGTCGCCATGATCAGCGCAGCTGCGATCACCAGCCGCCAGATCAACTGACCGCGCGTTCGCGGCGCCGCGGCCGCATTCACCCGCCTCGCCACGCGCGCCAGCGCCGTGTCGCTCGGTTCGGTTGCCTCGCGTACGCGCCGGAGAGCGGCGCCAATCGTGTGCTCGGCCGTCTCGTTCTCCGGCGACGACTCCGACCAGCGCGCGGGTTCCGGCAAATCTTCCGTCATCGACATGGCTGACTCCCCTGGAACAGACGCTGATGCTCTTCGAGGAAACGCGCCCGCGCGCGAAACAACCAGACCCGCACCGTGCCGACCTGTGCTCCGATCAGATCGGCAATCTCTTGCGTCGACATCCCTTCGATCTCGAACAGGACCAGTACGCGGCGCTGCCGCTCAGGCAAGCGGTCGAGCACCCGGTAGACCTCTTCGACCGCGCGCTCCCGCTCCAGCGCCTCGGCAGGCGTCGGCCGCGGCGCGCCCATGCCGGGCGCCGCCGGATCGCGCGAGAGTGAGAGCCACTGGCGCAACCGGCGCTTGCGCCGCGCGGTCTGAACAATCTTCTCGGTCGTGCGGAACAGCCAGGTCTGGATGCTCCACGACTCGTCGAGCGATTTCAGCCGCCGCTTCGCGACCAGGAACACGTCCTGGACCACATCCTCGACGTCGATCCCCGGCCCGCCCAGACGCGCGGCCCAACGCATCACCGTGCGCTCGTGCGCGCGATAAAGACGCGCCACGTCGACCGGCGAATCGACCGGATCGGCATCGGCGGCGGGAGAGGTGCGGGCGGTTCGAGACACGAGGAAGACCTTCATACTCATGTCACCCCGCCCGAAAACGTTTCAGTCTTTTCGCCCGAAGGTCAGTCCGCCCCCGAGCCAGGCCTCGAACTGGGGCAAGTTGGCGGTGGTCGGGCTGCCGCCGACCAGCAGGGTGTGGGACCGCGGCCACGATACCGCGGTCGCGCCCAGCCAGGGCGCGAAGCGCGCCGCCAGCGCCAGCCGCAGGCCGACCAGGATCCCCGGGTCGAACACCCAGTCATTCGCGACCGACGGGAACGATTGGCCGCCGATGGTCACCGCGGTCAGGGCCGCGCCGCCATACATGTGCAGCATCAGCGACCGCCACCGCGATCGCGAGTCGAGCTGAACGACGCCGCCGTACCGGCTCCACACGCCCCGCCCCGACGCCACGCCCGTCTCGTGCGCGCCAACGGCGACCGCACCGACGTCGAGCGCCAGCGGCGCATCCGCGCGCGCGACGGCCACTTCGAAGATGCCACCCGGCGCGACCCCGGCGGAAGTGACCGAGGCAAACAGAGAGGCGCTGGTCTCGAGCTGAATCGGCGCGCCTGCCGCGCGCGCGCCGGACGCGCTATCGGCCGGCCGCGCCACGACCGCCGCCAGGGACTCCGGCGGTTTGACTGGCGGCGCCGGCGCGGGAACGGCGACCGGCGGAGGTTGAGTCGCAACGTGAACCTCGGCCGCGGACCCGATCGGGCCGGCGACACCGCGCAGGTGCGCCTCCCACGCGGCCACCATGACCGCCGCTGTCTGCGCGCGTTCGCCGCACGACAGCCGTTCGGGCAGCCGCTTCTCACCGAGAAGGTCGCCGTTCGCGCTGGTCAGCTTGACCTTCACCTCCGCCCCGTGACCGCTGAGCTCGACCACGTCTGGGCGCGCCGACGCCGAGGTCGGCGACGACATCGGCGCGATCAGTCCCTCGAGCGCCGCCGCGAGCGCGGCGGGCGTGGGACACTCCGCGTTGCCGCGGACGTCAATCCCAGGTACCGTCGAGAGGAGCGTAGCCAGCACCATGTACGCAAAGTGGGTCATGAGCGGCGTCTCGCGAAGAGCTCGGGCGACAATAGGGCTCGCGTCCGTCGAGAGTCAACGTTCCCTCCGGTTTCCAGGGGCGATGTCGAAACCGATCGCGCGTGTGCTCCTGGTCGCGGTGGTCCTGCTCGCCGCGGCGGCCGGGCCGGCGCGCGCGCGCGGCGCAGGACGAAGGCCCGGATGCCAGGTCGACCGGATGACCTCGACGGAAGGCCTGCGCGTCAGCGTGAGCACCGACGGGCGGGTGCTCGCGCTCGCGCCGCTCGACGAGCCGCCGCAAGACCTGCGCGTCTACCCCGCCGGGCCCGACGCCGTGCTGGTCGCCTATGCGGGCGCCAGCGAGCATGGGCCCTACGGCAGCAGCACGCTCTGGCGAATTCCCTGCGTATCGGGCGCCGCCGAAGCGGTGGCCCACGTCGCGGGGGCCGACTTCGGCCATGCTGCGCTGTCGCGCGATCGGCGGACGCTGTTCTTCACCGGCGCCGACGGCATTTTCGCGCTCGACCTCGCGAGCTTCGAGGCGCGGCGGCTGACGCAGGCCAAGCGCGACACGTGCGCGCGGAACCACGTCGCGGCGCGCGACGTCGTGGGCGCGTTCGACGACGCACGTACGCTCTCCTACGAGACCGGCTGCGGCTTCGAGCACGAGTGGAACGCGGTGCCGATGCTGCTCCACAACCCGGGCACGCCGAAGATGACGTCGCAGGCGGTGCCGCGCCCGCCGCCGTCGTCATTCGCGCTCGGCCCCGACGGACAGATCTGGCTCGCCGACGGCAACTGTGCGGAGCCGGCGACCTTCGGCCGGGTCGTCGTGTCGTCGGACCACGGTGATCGTTGGCGGAGAGTCGCGGTGAAGACCCTCTCTGCGCAGCCGGTGCGGCAGGTGATCCTCGATCGCTCGCACGCGGGGACGGCGCTCATCTTCACGACCAGCTGTGGCTCTGCGGCGCACACCGAACCGGGCTGGATCTACCTGACCGACAACGGCGGCAAGACGTTCCGCCCCATCGCCGTGCCGCCGGGCATCCCCGGGGAGAACGGTCGCCCCGCCGACGAGCAGGATCCGATTCAGGCGATCTCCGCACCCGACGGAACGCTGAATCACCTGATGCTCTACGGAAAGAGCACCGAGGTGGCGGGCGGCCAGACAGCGCGATGGGAGTCGCGCGACGGCGGCCGGACCTGGCAGGCGATCACGCCAGTCCCGTCCGCGCCAAGACCGACCGTTCCGCTGGCGACGATCGGCGGGATGGAGCTGGCGATCCGCAAGGACGGCCTTTACAGAACCCGGCGGGGCGAGGCTCCGGTGCGGGTCTATCCCTGAGCCGCAGACGGCGGCGGACACCGGTCCGCCGCCGCCCGATAACCGTTCTCAGTTCTTGGTGATCGTGACCGTGGCGTTGGCATTGCTGCTCAACGTCGTCGTGGCCGGGTCGAAGGTCGCGTCGACGTCGATACCGTTGACGGTGATCGTGCCGGACGCGACGGCTGCGCGGTTGGAGCTGCCCTGGCTGGTGATGGTGATCGTCAGGGGGCCTTTGGTCTTGGTCGTGGTCGTGGACTTCGAGGTGGTGATCGCGCCCGTGCCTTCGAACACCACGTCGAGGCTGACCGTGGCGCTGGCCCCGGTGCTGAAGTCCTGGACCGTGGTCGTGCCGGCCACCTGAGCCGAGTTCAGGCGCACGCTGGGCGGGGTGAAACCGTTGGCAATGCTGCCGTCAGCGAACGAGAGCGACGCGCCGGTGCAGCTGTTGGTGTAGGAGACCTCGATGAAGACGCCGTTGTTGACCGTCGTGGGCGAACCGGTGGCTTTGGTGATCTGCTGGGATCCCGAGATGAAGCCGGACGCCGTAACCGTGCCGCTGCCTTTGCCGCGTCCGCACGAGATGGTCGCCGAGCCCGAGAAGTTCGTGGCGGCCTGACTCCCCTTGAACGACTGGCTGTCGACGACGATTGCCCCGTACGCGCGTCCACCTGCACTCCCGACCAACAACGCTGAAACCAAAAGTAGACTGATCTTCGTGCGCATGTCTGCCTCCCTGTGGGTAAAGATGCCGGCGCATCATATGCCTGCGGTCGAGCTTTCCGTCGACGGTATTCGATACGACCCGACCACGAGCGCCGAGACGCAGCTGCGCGGTGGGGCGGTCCCCGACAGGCGACCACCCGAGCAAAATGTCGCGCGCGCGTAAAAAGTGAGCGCGCGCGACAGGGGTCCGGGAACTGGAGGTGCGAGGCCGATCCAGCCTGCTCGTCAATCTACGGCGGCTTCAGATACACGCGTCAGAGTCGATAAACAAGACCGCGAGGACCGGGTTGGGAAACGTCCCAGCGCCGTCCGTCAATTGGTGGGAGGATCCGAATGCGTCGCAGTAGAGGGTTGTCAGTGGGCTCAGCGGTGGTGGTCATGAGCTACGCCGGTTATGCGTTGCTGGCCGGACTGTCCGGCTGCACGTTCAGTGCTGAACGCCCGGGAACGGGAGACGGCGCGGGCGGTGGGGGCGGCTCGGCCCCACGCACCGGAATGGGTGGAACCGGCATCCGGATCGACAGCGGTACCAACGTCGGCGACGCCTACAACGGCCCGTGCCGGAACCTCGAGTGCCGCCAGAACACTTGCACGCAAGGGTCGTGCATGGCGCAGCCATGCAGTGCCGGCGGCAAGACGACGGTCAGCGGGACGGTCTATGACCCCGCCGGCAAGGTTCCCCTCTACAACGTCGTGGTCTACGTGCCCAACGCCGCGCTCGACCCTGTTCCCGAAGGCGCGAGCTGCGACCGCTGCGGCGCCACATTGTCGGGCAAACCGATCGCGTCGGCGCTCACCGACGAGTCCGGGCACTTCTCGCTCGAGAACGTACCGATCGGCGCCGACGTACCGCTGGTGATCCAGGTCGGCAAGTGGCGGCGCGAGCTGACCGTGCCGACGGTCGCGAACTGCGCGAACACGCCGCTCACCGATACGAACCAGACGCGGTTGCCGCGCAACCAGAGCGAGGGGCACATCCCCAAGATCGCGCTCACCACCGGCAGCGCCGACGCGCTCGAGTGCTTGCTGCGCAAGATCGGGATCGACGACGCGGAGTTCACCCCGGCGGGCGGCACGGGCCGCGTGAACCTGTACGCGGGCGCGGGCGGCACCAACCGCTACACGAGCACGCTCAACGGCGGCGCCGCGATCACCGGCGTCGAGCCGTGGTGGGATTCGGCCAACAACCTCATGGGCTACGACATGCTGCTGCACTCGTGCGAGGGGACCGAGAACCCGACCAACAAGAGCATGGCCGCGCGCCAGGCGTTCCTGCAGTACACCTCGTCGGGGGGCCGCGCGTTCCTGTCGCACTGGCACAACTACTGGATCGAGCACGGCCCGGCGCCGCTGCCGATGGTCGCGACCTTCGACCATCAGGACGACCTGCCGAACCCCTTCACCGCGACGCTGGACACGACGTTTCCCAAGGGCCAGGCGATGGCGACCTGGCTGGTCAACGTGGGCGCCTCGACCACGCCGGGGCAACTGGTGATCCGCGCCGGCCAGCACACGGTCGACACGGTGAACACGATGTACTCGCAGCGCTGGATCTACAGCGACGCGAACCCGGCGGCGTCGCAGGTGACGCTGCACAACCCGTCGACCCAGTACTTCACGTTCAACACGCCAGCCGACGTGGCGGCCGATCAGCAGTGCGGGCGCGTCGTGCTCAGCGACATCCATGTCTCCAACGCCGGCACGCCGGCCGACACGTCGGGGACCGGTGTGCCCTTCCCGACCGGCTGCAAGGCGACCAACCTGTCGCCGCAGGAAAAGGCGCTGGAGTTCATGCTGTTCGATCTCTCGTCGTGCATCATCCCCGACTCGGGGACGCCGATCCCGCCGGTCATCATTCCCTGAGGGTCAGTTTTTTTCGGGTCCGTGGCATCATCGCGGGCGTGAAGAAGAAAGCGCCCGCGGCCAAGGCCAAGACGACGAAGGCGAAGACGACGGCGGGCAAGAAATCGCCGTCCAAGAAAGCACCCGCGAAGAAAGCGCCCGACAAACCCGCGGCCAAGATGTACGCCAAGCGCGCCGATCTCGGTGCGCCGGTCCCGGGCTTCTTCGCGAAGCAGCCGCCGACCCTGAGGCCGATCCTGGACGAGCTGCGCGCGATGATCGGCGAGGCGGCTCCCGAAGCGACATCTCAGATCAAGTGGGGCATGCCGTTCTATTCGATCGGCGAAGAGATGATGTGCGCGCTCGCCGGGTTCAAGGCCCACGTCAACCTGATCCTGCCCGGCCCGCCTGGCACCTACGCCGATCCCGATAGCCGCCTCGAGGGCGACGGCAAGACTGGAAAGCACCTCAAGCTGCGTGCTCTCGACGATCTGCCGCGCGCCGCGGTTCGCGACTGGCTGCGCGTGGCAGCGGATCGCGCGCGCGGCGCGGCGGGCTGAAACAACCGCGCTTGGCGGTTTATCACTGTCCGCGCGACACCGCGGCGACCGGGACCGCAGCAACCGCGGCAGCCTGCGACTCGGACAGCGTCTTGAGCTTGGCCAGGCCGCGCTCGAACTCGCCGCCGACCAGCTTGTCCATCGGCACGAACATCGTGAACGCCTTGCTCACGAAGGTGTGGTTGCCGTGGATCGCCCAGGTCACGGTGACGTTCCCGCCGGCCGCCGGCTCGACGGTGAACACGGCCTGGTTCGTCGCCTTGAACGGGCGCGTGAAGGCGAGCTCGATCCCGATGCGGCGGCCCGGGATGGCCTCCGTCACCGTCATGGTGCCGGCGCCCGCCTTGGCGTTGCCCTCCCAGCCGTAGCGCGCGCCCACGCCTGACGGCGCGCCGCTATAAGTGCGCTTCAGCGCCGGGTCGAGCCCCTCGTACGGCGACCAGTCGCGCCAGCGATGCAGGTCGTTGAGGTTGGCGAAGACCACCGCGGGCGGCGCGGCAACGGTGGTGGTGCGCGCGACGCGAAACTCGGCGGGACGGGTAGCGACGACCAGCGCGAACAGCCCGCCGGCGGCCACGATGCCGGCTCCAATCTGAATCAGCATGACGATCTCCTCTCGCATGGGGTTGGCCGGGGCGGGACGCCATCCGGCACTCTCGGAACGACGAACGGCGCCCAGCGCCTCCCGACACCCCACGGGCAGATTTTTTCGATTCTTCCTTGCTGCGGCCTCGGCCGAGCGCGTACTAGACTGGCGATGGCGCGAGAATCGATGATGCAGGTGGCGCTGCTGCGCGCGGTCAACCTGGGTCCCCATGGCAAGATCGCCATGACTGACCTGCGCGCGCTCATCACCGACCTCGGCCTCGAAGACGGCAAGACGCTGCTCCAGAGCGGCAACCTGGTTTTTCGCGGCGGCGCGCGCACCGGAGCGGCGCTCGAGCGACAGCTCGAGGCCGAGACGAAGAAGCGCTTCGGGCTCGCGACCGACTTCTTCGTGCGCAGCGCCGCCGAGTGGAGCGCGGTCGTCGGGGCGAATCCGTTCCGCGTCGAGGCGCGCAGGGATCCGAGCCATCTGGTCACGATCTTCCTCAAAGACGCGATCAAACCCGCTGCGGTCGCGGCGCTGCAGGCGGCGATCGCCGGCCGTGAGATCGCCCGCTGCGAGGGGAAGGACATCCGCGAGGTCTACCTCTACTATCCCGACGGGATCGGCCGCTCGAAGCTGACCGCGACCCTCATCGAGAAGAAGCTCGGCACCAGCGGCACGGGCCGCAACTGGAACACCGTGCTCAAGGTGCAGGCGCTGGCCGGCGTCGACGCGGCGATACGGTAGGGCTTGCGAGACGCAGCGCCGGCTGGCGCCTCACCCCGGAGAGCGCGCCACGAGCTCGACCAGGCCGCGCGTGCTCGCAACGTGCGCGAGGCTGAATCCGGCTTCGACGAGCCAGCGTTCGACGTCGGTCGCGGCGAGGCGCAGCTTGGGGTACCAGCTCTTCTCGAGGCGCCAGCCCTCGGAGGTGCGGTGATGGAGCAGGTCGTGGACTCGCACGACCTCGGGCAGATACTCGAGGAAACAGGTCAGGATCCGCTCGTCGTCGGCGCGCACGGGAATGAAGCGGTCGGTCTCCTCGAGCGCGCGCGAGAGATCGCGGTAAGTCAGCACCAGCGCGCCGCCCGGAGCCAGCGACGCGCGCGCGCCGGCGAGGAGCCCGCGCACCGCCTCCGCCGACGGCAGGTGCGTGAGCGTGTCGCCCATGCAGACGATCGCGCCGACCGGGCCGTCGAGGTACCGAGGGAAGTGGCTCAGATCATCTTGAATCGCAACGACGTCCGAAACGACGTCGAGACCCGCGACGCGGCGGCGCAGCTCGTCGAGCAGCTTGGCGCTGCTGTCGATCGCGCGCACGCGCCAGCCGAGCCGCACCAGCGCCACCGTCTGATGACCGCTGCCCGCGCCCAGATCCAGGGCGACGTCGGCGGCGCCCGCGCCGGCCGCAGGCGCGCGCAAGCCGCATTGTTCGAGAAACGCGCGTTCGCGCTCGGCGCGCGCGTCGAAGTCCCCCAGCATCCACGAGTAACAGTCGGCGAGCAAGCGCTGGTAGTGATCGGCGACGTCGGCCATCCATCTGGCATACGACGGCGAGCGCGCGACGCCAAGGGGTTCGTTCCAAGCCGGTTGTTCGACGTCGCGCTCTGGCCCACAATCACCACAAAATGGACCAACCCAAGCTCGCCGTGATCATCGTCAGCACCCGTCCAGGCCGCGTGGGGCCGACCGTGGCCCTGTGGTTCAACGAAGTCGCCACAGCCTATGAGCGGTTCGACGTCGAGCTCGTCGACCTCAAGGACATCAACCTGCCAGTCTTCGACGAGCCCAAGCACCCGCGCTTCGGCGACTACACCCACGAGCACACCAAAGTGTGGAGCACGATCGTCAAGCGGAGCGACGCGTTCGTCTTCGTCACGCCCGAGTACGACTACTTCACGCCGCCGTCGCTGGTGAACGCGATCGTCTATCTGTTCCATGAGTGGGCGCGCAAACCGGCCGCCTTCGTCAGTTACGGCGGCATCTCCGGCGGCGTCCGCTCGGTGCAAGCGATCAAACCGTTGCTCACCTCGCTCAAGGTGATGCCGCTGCCCGAGGCGGTGTCGATCCCGTTCGTGAACAATCACCTCGAGAACGGCGTCCTCAAGCCGACCGAGGCGTTCGGGATCTCGGCCAAGGCGCTCCTCGACGAGCTCCACCGCTGGGCCGTCGCGCTCAAAACGATGCGGGCGTAAGCGCGATCCTGTTCAATTAACCGCTATCTCAGCCGGGCGGCAGCGGGATGAACTCGAGCGCGTCGCCCGGGACCTTGGGGAACCGGCCGGCACGCCAGTCGTCCTTCGCGCGCTCGAGGCGCTCGCGCGAGCTCGAGACGAAGTTCCACTCGATGTGACGCGTTCCGGGCAGCGGCGCGCCGCCGATCAGCACGGCGCGCGCCCCGCCGGTGGACGAGAGCGATACGTCGGCACCCGCGCGCAGAACGGTCATCGCGCCGGGCGCCCGCTCCTGGCCATCGCACTCGATCGTACCGTCCACGACATAGACCGCGCGATCTTCGTGCTCGCCGTCGACCGCGACGCCGGCGCCGGCCGCGAGCGTCACGTCGACGTACAACGTCGGCGAGAGCACGCCGGTGGGCGCAGTCACGCCGTAGGCGCTGCCCGCGATCACCCGCAGCGTCGCGCCCGGACGACGCACTTCGGGCAGGCTGGCTGTCGCGTGGTGCTCGAAGCGCGGCTCTACCTCCTCGGCCTCGGTCGGCAGCGCCACCCACAGCTGCAGCCCGTGCATGCGCCCGCCGCGCGCGCGCGTGTCGCCGGGCGTGCGCTCCGAATGCACGATGCCCTGCCCGGCCACCATCCAGTTCACGTCGCCGGGACGGATCGTCTGCAACGATCCGAGGCTGTCCCGGTGGAGGATCTCGCCTTCAAACAGATAGGTCACGGTCGCGAGCCCGATGTGCGGGTGCGGCCGCACGTCCATCCCGTGCCCGGGCGGGAAGGCGACCGGCCCGAAGTGATCGAAGAAGATGAAAGGGCCGACGCGCTGGCGCGGGAACGCGGGCAACACGCGCCGCACCTCGAACCCACCGAGGTCGCGCGTGCGGCCCGCGATCTGCTGGACGATGGCGCCCGCTGGTGGGCTCTGCGCAATCTTGTCGTCGACGCCGCTCATCCGATCGACGCCGTCCGCGTGATCTCGCCCATCCGACCGCTCTGGTAGTCGCGAACCGCTTGCATGATCTCCTCCTCACTGTTCATCACGAACGGACCATAGCGCGCAACCGGCTCGTTGAGCGGCACGCCGGCGAGCAGCAACAGCCGCCCCGGCTTGTCCGCGCCCGACAAGCGCACTGTATCGCCCTCGCCCAGCAGCGCCAGGTTCCCGTCGCACACATCGAGCCTCTGATCGCCGATGCGCACCGCGCCCTCGAAGACGTATGCCAGCGCGCGCTGCTCGCGCGGCAGTGCCAGGGTGACGTCGGCGCCTGGCTGAAGCGTCCAGTCCTGATAGACAATCGGCGTCTGCGTGTCGATGACCGCGCGCGCGTCCAGCGCCTCGCCCGCCACCACCCGCACGCGCGCGAGACCGTCGCTGGTCTCGGCCGTGGGGATGCGCGCCCCCGGCACCTCCTGGTAGCGCGGCCGCGTCATCTTCAAACGCGCCGGCAAGTTGATCCAGATCTGGAAGCCGTGGACGCGACCGCCCTGCTCCATGATCCGGCGCGACGGCATCTCCGAATGCACGATGCCGGCGCCCGCTGTCATCCACTGCACGTCGCCGGTGCGCAGCGCGCCGCGATGACCCGCCGAGTCCTCGTGCTCCATCTCACCGTCGAGCATGTACGTCACCGTCTCGAACCCGCGGTGCGGGTGATCCGGCGCGCCGACGGCCTGGCCCGGCGTGTAGTCGACCGGGCCCATCTCGTCGATCAGCAGGAACGGATCCACCTGCATCAGCCCAACCGTCGGGACCGGACGGCGCACGATGAAGCCGCCCCCTTCGCGCTGCCGGTGAGCGCCGACCACGCGTTCCACCTCGCGCACGATGCGCGCGTCCGCTGGGAGCGTCGCCGTCGTCTTGGTTTCCTTGATTCTCATTGTGGCCTCCTAACCCCATCGATCTAATCGCCGGGCGCCCGCTGAAAAGCACGTCCGCTTGTCTTCACCGTCTCGCCCATGGAACAGTCCGGTGGGTCGCCATGGATAACCCAAAGAACAGACCATGATGGATCTGAACGAGATTCTGGTCTTCGCCAAGGTCGCCGAGACCGGGAGCTTCAGCGGCGCCGCCAGGAAGCTGGACATGCCGAAGTCGACGGTGAGCCGCAAGATCGCCGACCTCGAGCAGCGGCTGGGCGCGCGCCTGATCCAGCGCACGACGCGGCGCTTGAGCCTGACCGACGCCGGGCGCGCCTACTTCGAGCATAGTGCGCGCATCGTCGCCGAGCTGGAAGCGGCCGAGCGCGCCGTCGGAAATCTTCAGGACGGCCCGCGCGGCAAGCTGCGCGTGACCGCGCCGCTGAACTTCGGCTTCCTGGGCGCGATCGCCGCCGGGTATCTCGCTCGCTATCCGGAGGTCGAGCTCACGCTGGTGTGCACCGACCGGGTGGTCAACCTCGTCGAGGAAGGGTTCGACGTGGCGATCCGGGCTCGCGCGCTCGGCGACTCGTCGCTGATCGCACGCAGCCTGGGCCAGGTCGGCACGCTGATGGTGGCCGACCCGGGCTACATCGAGCGGCGCGGCCGGCCGCGCGAGCCCAAGGAGCTCGGCAAGCACGACTGTGTGGTGTTCGGCGCGGGCGGCGACCGCGGCAAGTGGAAGCTGCGCCGCAAGAGCAGCGCCGTCGAGGTCACGGTCGCGCCGCGGCTGGTGGTGAACGACTTCGAGACCGTGCACGAGGCGGTGGTCGCCGGGCTGGGCATCGGGCTCATCCCCGACTTTCGCTGCGCGGGAGACTTGCGCGATCGGCGGCTCGAGCACGTGCTGCCCGAGTGGTCGGTCGCAGACACACCGATCCACGTGGTCTATCCCAGCACGCGCCACCTGTCGCCGAAGATCCGGGCTTTCGTCGAGCATCTGCAAAGAGAGATGTCGCCGCCGCCCTGGCAGCGGCCAGCGGCGCGCGCCAAGCCGTGAATCAGTCGAGTGTGCCGGCAACGTCGTAACGCAGCTGCACGAGCCCGCTCTCGAAGGTGCGGGCGCTGGTCAGGCGCAGCGCCGCCGCGGGTGCGCGGCCGCGCGGGTCGGCGTCGAACAGCCGGATGCCGGCGCCGAAAAGGCGAATGCCGTCACCAAGGATCACCGGGATCACCGACAGCGTCAGGTCGTCAACCAGCCCGGCGGCCAGGAACTGGCGAATCACCGCGCCCCCATCGACGTAGACCCGGCTCACGCCCTGGCGACCGAGCTGTTCGAGCAGCGCCGCGGGCGCGCCGCTCGCGAACTCCTCGTCGGCGCGCGGCGACGTCGGCCGCGCGTGGGTGAGCACGATGCAGCGCTTGCCGGCGAACGGCCACTCGTCGAAGCCGAGCGCGGTGTCGTAAGTCTTTCGCCCCATCACCAGCGCATCGACGCCGTCGACGAACGCGCGGTAACCGTAGTCCTCGCCCTCGCGCTCGACGACCGACAACCAATCGAGGCTGCCGTCGTCTCGAGCGATACATCCGTCGAGGCTGATGGCGATGAAGACCGAACATCGGGGCCGCTGCGACATGCGGCCACTCTAAGGCCTCGCCGGGGCGAGGCTAAAGGTTTTGTCGCACTCACCGATGGCCGCAGAGCTCAGGAACTGCGTGAGATGGCGAGATACCAATGAACGCGGAGGCACTGGTTCGTACGCTGGTCGTCGAGAGTTCCGACGGTGGCGGAGAGCGCCTCTCGGACCAACTCGGTCGGATCGCGGCAACGCAGCTCGAGACGGTGTCAGTGCCTTCGGCGCGCCAGGCGGTGGCAGCGCTGGCCGATCGCCGGATCGGTCTCATCGTGCTCGGCCGCTCACTGTCGGATCCGGCGACCCTCGATGACCTTCGAACGTTGCGCGCGGCACCGATCGAGCGGCCGGTGGTCGTCGTCTCGGACCGAATCTCCGAGGCGCTCCGCGAGGCGGCCCTGGGCGCAGGCGCCGAGGAAGTGTTCGCACGGGACGAGGTCGCGACTCGGCTGTTTGCGCTCGACATCGAGCACATCGTCGAACGCTGGCGGCTGAATCAGAACCGCCAGCAACTGGACGCACTGCTCGACTATGCGCCGTCGTTCATCCTGGCCGTGGATCGGGAGGGCATCATCCAGTTCATCAACCGAACGCTGCCCGGCTACGATCGGAACAAGGTCGTGGGCTCGTGCTGGCTCGACTACATCGTCGAGGAGCAACGCGCCGAGGTGACCGGCAAGCTCCAGGCCGTCCTGCAAACGGCTCTCCCCCAAACGTACGAGAGCAAAGTCTTCGACGCGGAAGGCAGGACCATCTGGTTCTCGTCGAACATCGCGCCGGTTCGGCGTGGCGCTCACATCGTCGGCGCTGTCATCGTCGCGCACGACTCAACCGAGGCCCGGCGCACGCAGGCCGACCTGCTGGCGGCGCAGCGGCTGGCGTCAGTCGGCACGCTCGCGGCGGGAATTGCCCACGAGATCAACACCCCCGTACAATTCGTCAGCGACAGCATCGATTTCCTGCGCAGTGCCGTGACCGATCTGTTCGCGCTCCTGGACAAGCTGCATGAGTTGCAGGTCGTGGTCACCGCGGGCGCGGCGACGGAGACGATCCTGGCTGACTGTGCCGCGGCCGAGCACGAGGCCGATCTGCCGTACGTCCGCGAGAACGTTCCCGGTGCCTTCGATCGCTGCGTCGACGGGTTGCGCCGGGTAGCGACCATCGTGCGGTCACTCAAGGAGTTCGCGCACCCGTCGGGCAAGGATATGTCGGCGGTCGACCTCAACCGTGCGATTCAGAGCACGCTGACGATCGCCCGCAATGAGTACAAGTACGTCGCCGACCTGGAAGTCGAGTTCGGCGACCTGCCGCTGGTCACTTGCCACGGCGACGAGATCAACCAGGTGGTGCTCAACATCCTGGTCAACGCCGCCCACGCGATCGAAGACGTCGTTCGCGGCACCGACCGCAGGGGGACAATCACCATCCGCACGTCACACGAAGATGACAGCGTCCTCATCGCGATCGGCGACACGGGTGGCGGTATTCCGCCCCAGATCCTGTCGCGCATCTTCGATCCGTTCTTCACGACCAAGGAGGTCGGCAAGGGAACGGGCCAGGGCCTTGCCATCGCACGCACCATCGTGCGCGAGAACCACCACGGCGATATCACCGTCGACACCACCCTCGGCGAGGGCACGGTATTCTGCATCCGCCTACCGATCGCTCCCACGGTCACGTCGGCGGCCACCGAAAACGCCCAGGCAATATCGACTGGGCCGTGACCCCTCCTTGACGCCTCCCGCGGACGAGAGGGGACCGGAAATTCAGAGGGCGTTCACGCCGGGCAACGTGACGGTCACGGTCGAACCGGTCGACAGAAAGCCGGCGCCGATGTCCATCTGGACCGAGGTGCTGGTGAAAGGCGGCTGCGTGGTCACCCGGGTCGTCCAGGTATTGCCGTCGGCCGACGTCTGATACGCGATCGTCGAGGCGTCGGCCTGAAAGCGCCAGTAGCGGTGCGCGATCGGGTCGTAGGTCAATGACGCTTTCTGGGTCGTTCCGGCTGAAGTGCTCACGTTCATCCTCAGCGACGCTCCGACCAGCTGAAACTCGACGTAATCCGACGCATCCTGGATCTGAAAATAGACGATCAGATTGCTGACTGTCGTCGGAAAGCCACTCGAATCGATGGTCAACGTCCCGGCGGCCATGAGCGTCCCCACGCTGCTGAGCCCACAGAACTTGTTGGCGGCGCCGGATAAGGTCACGACGAACGAGCCGCCCGAGATGCCGGTGGTGCAGGTCCCGTCGGAGTAGGCGAGCAGGTTCGAGCTCAGCGTCGGCTGGTCGAAGCCGTCTTGCAACGTGCAGAGCGTGCGAGCGGCGCAGCCACCCGGGCCGGTATCCGCGGGCGGTCCATCGTTTGGCGGACCATCGCCGCCGTTGGGCGGACCATCGCCGCCGTTGGGCGAACCATCGCCGCCGTTGGGCGGACCATCGCCGCTCCGGCCGGTTTCCGTCCCGGTATCTACCGGGGCCGGCGTGTCGGCGACCGGCGCATCAGTGGCGCCCGTCCCTCGATCGGCGGCCAGGTCCCTGCCCGCTCCGGCGTCGAACGCGCGCGGTTCGTATCCGATCCGCCCGCAAGAAGCCGGGGCCAGTGCCCAGAATGCCAACACCAGGGCTCGCTGCCAGACGGTGTGCCGATTCACCGCGCCTGCGCCCGCCGCTTGACGTAGTAGTGCGCCTCGCCGTGCGGCACCTCGACGCGCACGGCGACTGCGTCGTCACCGGCGATCGGCGCGACGGCGTCCTGAAAGCGGCCGTGCTCGTCGACGATCACTGACTTGCCCGCGGCCGAGACCTTGGCGCCCTTCACGGTCACGCCGTCGATCGGCACGGTTCCCAGAGGCGCGTCGGCGTGTCCCGCGGGAAAGAACTGCGCGGTCGGCGCCGTGTTGTCGAAGCGAATCGCGACGATCGTCTTCGGCGATTCGCGGCCGTCAGCGGTGGCGAACCACCAGGTGTGCTCCCCTTCACCCAGCGTGCCGGCCGGCAAGCGGAGGCTCAACTCACGGGTGTGAAAGACGCGCGCCCCGGCCCCGGACTCGACGTGCACCGCCAGCTCGCCCGCGGCGTGCGAGGCTGTGCGCGCCCACAGCAGCGTCATCGCGGGCAACTGCGTTTGGAACAATACCGTGTAGCGCCGCCCATCGGCCTCGATCAGGTTGGTGGCCGCGCGCCGCGCGAGCGGCACGTTGCCGCTGTCCCGCTTCACCGTCAGCACGCCGCTCGCGCGAGGCGGGCGGTCCCCCTCCGACGTGCAATGAAGCCGGTACAGATGCACGCCGGGCCCGAGCCGCGCCACCACCGCCGCCGTTCCCGTCAGTCTCACCTCCCCGCGACCGCGTGGACCGACCTCGACCGTCCCGCCGCCGGGGCACAGGTCGGCGAAGCGCAATCGCACGAGCAGCGGCGGTTTGCCATCGTGAAGCACGACGCTGTCGCCGGCCGTGACCGTCACGTCCGCGCGACGCGCGTCGGAAGCCTCGGTCTCGGCCCCGTGCTCGCTCGCCGACCTGGCGCCGGGCGACGACAGCGCCGACGAGGGCTGCGCCCGCGCGAGCGGCGCACTGCCGCCAGCGCCCGCAGGTGCGCCGGACTTTTCGGACGGTGAGGTGTGCAGCGCCTGGGCGGCCGCGGGCCCGCTACCGGCGGGTTCCAGCACCGCTTCTCCGACCTGGACCGAGAACCATTCCATCACCGCCGTGCCGATGCGGAACGTGACGCCTCGGCCGGGGCCGACGATGACGGGAGCGCTCCGACCGACGCCCACGTCGCCGCCCGAGCCCGCCAGCAAGACTGCACGGCCGACGATCACTTCGAACGTTTCACGCGTGCCATCGGCGGTGATCCGCACGTGGCTCCCGCGGTCGATGCGCGCCGTGCCCCCCGCGGTCACGATCGACAGCGCCCCGGTATTCTCCAGCTCGGCGCGTCCGAGATCGATTCCGAGCTCGACACCGGCCGTGTCCGTCGCACCGCCGCGACGGAACCGCAGGCGGCTGTGCTCGCTGAGGCGGATCGTCCCGCCCGAGACGACCGACAGCCGCGCGCTCGATTGCTCGCCGGTACGGACGGCGTCGTCGATCACGAATTCCGTCGCGGGCGCGACGCCCAGCCAGGTCCCATCCGTTCCCCGCGCGCCCTCGACGACGCCCGTCGAATCGATGAGCGTCGCCACCGCAGCCGGCCGGCGCCCGCAAGCGGCGAAGACCGCCGCCACGAAGATCGCTGCGGCGGCACGGCCGAGGCACGCGACGTGCCGCGCGCTCACCGCGCTCCTCTCAGATCGACGTTGAGCAGCGTCACCCCGTTCTGCTCGACCTGGATGCGACGCCGCTGCGATTCGTACCCGGGAGCTGACACGCGCACTTCGTAGCTGCCGGGCACGACGTCGAGCTCGAACCGCCCGTCCTGAGCATGCAGGGATTGCGGCGCCGACGCGTCGGCATTGCCGGGTTCGTGACCGACTTCGCGCACCTCGACCTCGGCCTCGACGGTCCTGCCTCTCAGCGACCGGATGTAGCAACGGATCTGGCCGCCCGGCAGCGACGGCTTCGGACCGTCATCCCCGGCCACCGCGGGGGCCGGATCCTGAACGGCCGGCTGCGCGACCTTCACCGGTGGTTCCTTTGTCGGAGGCGTGGCTTCAGCGGCCGGCGGCTGCGGCGCCGGAACCGCTCGGGTCACCCCGAACGCGTAGGTCAGCCCGACCCATGCGGCCAGCCGGGGCGCAATCGGCACGAGCGGCGCCGTCGCATTCATCTCCGGACGCCGGCTGGGGCTGAGCTCGGCAGCCACCTCCACGCCGAGCGACTCGGCGGCAGCGACGCGAACACCGGCGCCGATGATCATCGGCGAGGTCAGCGGCGCCGGGCTGCCGTTGCCGACAAGCAGGTCCCAGGTCCACTCCGCGTATCCGCGAACCCGACCGCGACCCGCGCTCGCGCTGGCGCCCATCAGTACTGCGTCGAAGGCACTCACGCCGAGCGCGCTCCGATCCGAGGGGCTGAGCATCGAGGCGTCGGTCGCCGTGCGCGCGCTGTGGTCGGAGCGATAGCCCAGGTTCATGGCAACGGTGATCGGCAACGACGGGCCCGACGACGAGTGGCTGGCCATCGCGACCAGCTCGGGCGTGGTGGCGCCGAGGTCGATCGACGGGGCGTTGCCGCCGGGGAACCAAATGCCGGCGCGCGCACCGATCGCGAAGCCGCCCGCCAGCGCATGATCGGCGCGGATCTGCACGCGCGGATCGCCGACCATCCCCGCGTCAGCGGCCTGACCGGGGATGCTGTGGTGGTCGTAGCGCCCGTCGAAGCGCAGCGACAGCCCCAGCCACGGCGTCGGTCGGCCCTCGGCGCCGAGTCGCGCCATCGCGCGATCATGGCGATCGCCGCCGCCCAGCACCGACTCGGTGTAGCCGTAGCCGCTGGCGGCGATGAAGGTCAGGCTGCGTGGACCGGGCCCGGCGACGGTCACGCGTGCGAGCGCGCGGGGCTCACCAGGTGCGGCCGACTCACTTTCGACCGAGGTCTCGGTCGCGCGCTCGTCGACGGCCGGCTCGGCGCCGCGCACCGCAGTGGGGCTCGCCACGAGGCAAACCACCGAGCCGACCACGAAGCCGACGACGAGACCCGATGATACCCGCGTCATGGGTGGCGATTGGTCGCCGCCTGATGGAGACGCAGGCTGAGCGGGATGCGAAATGCCACCGGCTCGGCCTGTGGCGCGAAGACCGTTCCCGCCCCGACCTTGGCCAGGCAGGCGCCGAGCGGCGTGCCACCGATGGTCTCGGGCAGTACGTTCACCGACTCGACGTGGCCGTCGGCGCGGACCCGGAAGCGGAACTCGATGGGGCTGTCATCGGCGGCCGACGCGCTGCTGGAGGCGAAGCACGAGCGCAGCTCCGGCGAGCGCCGCGCGAGCGCGGCCGAGAACGTGGTCGGTGCGGGCGCGCCGGCGCCGTGAGGGGCCGGGCGCGCGCCGCCGGCCAGACCTTTCGCATGCGCCGCGTTCGCTGAGGCCGTTGTGTTCGCCGGTCCGCGCGTTCCTCGGGCTCTGGGCACCTCGCCCGAAGGAGCCGGTGCCTCGGCAGCCGATCGGTCGACGTCCCGCGCAGGCGGCGCGCTGGTGGCCGCTCGATCGACGGCCACGTGGCCACCTTCCGCGACCACCAGCAACACTGGGGCGGCACCGCCGGCGCCGCCGAGGCTGGCGACGGCCTCGCTCTGGCGAACGTGGACCAACCCCGCGACGGCGGCGGCGACGAGCACGAACCCGGCAACCGCGCCGGCCACGAGCCGGAGCAACGTCCGGGGCCGGACGCTCAGCCGCGGCGCCATCGGCGTCGCGGGCGTGTCGGATGAGTCGGCTGGCGCGGCGGCTCCCGCCGCCGGCTCATCGAACACCACGATGGGAAGCTGCGTGACCGACGGAGCCACGATCACGTCCTCGCGAAGCACGACCTTCGTCGCCGGATCCGCGGCTGCCCCCGCGCGCGCCGCCGCCGGCGAAGCCCCGGCCCCGAGCGGAGCCGGCGCCAGCGACGCGCGGCTCGCAACCGAGTCCGCAGCCGGCACCGAAACCACCGCTCCCGATCCGCCCGGTAGCCACGGCTCTGGCCGGGGACCGAAGGTGTGAAGCATCCAGTCCGCGAGCGCCGCCGATGAGATCTGCGCCCGCTGCGCCAGGGCGACCGCTTCGACGTCGCGCTGCAGATCGCGCGCCGTTGGATGGCGGCGCGCGGGATCGCGTTCGAGCGCGCGCATCACCACCTGCTCGAGATCGCGCGGGTACGAGGGATCGTGAGATGTGGGCAGCGGCACGCCACCCTCCATCGCCGCCCGCATCACGTCGACGTCGCTCTCGCCGCTGAAGAGGCGTCGGTGGGTGGTGATCTCGTAGAGCACGACGCCCAGCGAGAACACGTCGCTGCGCCGATCCACCGGGCGGCCGTGCAGCTGCTCGGGAGACATGTACGCGACCTTGCCCTTGAGGCGGCCGCCGCGCGTGAGATCGCGATCGGCCGTCATCTTCGCGATACCGAAGTCGACCAGCTTGACGTCGCCGTCGAACGTCACGACGACATTGGACGGCGACACGTCGCGATGGACGATGCCCAGCGGCCGTCCGTCAGGGCCGCGCTTCTCGTGCGCATAATGCAGACCACACGCGACACCCGCGGCAATCCCCAGCGCGTGCGCCAGCGGCATGCGCGCACCGGCACGCAGGAGCCGCTTGACGATGCGCCGCAGGTCCTCGCCGTGCAGGTACTCCATCGTATAGAAGTAGCTGCCGCCGATCTCGCCGATGTCATAGACGTGCCCAATATTGGCCTGATCCAGCGTTGCGGCCAGGCGCGCCTCCTGCAGGAACATCTGGAGAAAGTCCTCGCGCGCAGCGAACTGCGGCAGGATGCGCTTCAGGACGACGTGCTTCTCGAAGCCCTGGATGCCGGTGACGCGTACCAGATAGATCTCGGCCATGCCGCCGTACGCCAGGCGTCGAACGATCTCGTACTTGCCGACGCGCGATCCGGCGGGAATGAGCTCCTGGAGGAGGTCAATCGACACGAACGAAGATCGACAGATGCGGGGGAAACTGAACCGGACCGCGTCAGAGTGAGAGGGCAGCGGGCCGTGTGGCGGTGTGGAGTGAGAGGTATGACCTGCCCGCCAGGAACCCGAGGCCTGACGCCCTCTCGATTCAGATCGGCCGGCTCGTCAGCCACTCCACGGCTCGTTCCTCGGCCCAGTAGAGCGGTTTCCACGGCCAGCGGCCGGCGATGAAGGCGGCGTGGCCTCCCCAGGGCGTGGTCACCATCTCGACGTCGTCGGAGGCGCGGTGGCGCGCCCGTTCGATCACCTCGGCGGGCAGGAAGGGATCGTCGGCACTGCCGAGGCAGAGCACCGGAACCTCGATGCGCGCGAGGTAGTGGATCGAGCTCGAGCGCCGGTAGTAGACGTCGGCGCTCGGGAAACCGTGCACCGGCGCAGTCGCCGCATCGTCGAACGCGAAGAAGGTGCGCGCGCCCGCAATACGCTTCGGATCCAGGCGATCAGCCAGAGCGGGGAAGCGATCGCGCAGCTCCAGCGCCTTGGCCTTCAGGGTCTTCAAGAACGTGCCGGCGTAGAAGCGGCCCGCGCGCCGCTCGAGGTGTAGCGCCGCCGCGCGCAGATCGTACGGCACCGAGATGGTGACCGCCGCCTCGATGCGGCTGCGCGCGCCCTGCTCGCCCAGCCACTTCAAAAGCACGTTGCCGCCCAGTGAAACGCCGACGGCGTAGAGCGTCGCCGACGGCTCGCGCGCCGCGAGCGTGCGCACGACGAACCCGAGATCGGTGGTCTCACCCGAGTGATAGAGCCGCGGCTGGCGATTGGGCAGCGTGCGCGAGATGCGTTCCGGATCGCGCGCGCACGAACGAAAGTTGAGCGCGGTCGCCTGCCAGCCGGCGCGCGACAGCAGCTGTGCCAGCCCCTGCATGTAGACCGAGTACGAGCTTCCTTCGAGACCGTGCAACAACAGCACGCGCGGCGCGCCCGCCGGACCGTCGACATGGTCGAGCACCAGGTCGTCGTCGTCGGGCGTGGTCAGCACTTCGCGACGGAACGACACCAGCCGGTGGGACCGGCTGAGGCGACCCCAGGTCGTCTGGAAGTGCGGGTTGCGGGCCCACCAGGGAGCGGAGATCTCCTTGGCCACTTCGCTCACACGGCGACCTCGCTCGCGCGCGCCGCCCCCCGGCGCAGCTCGGCTATCGCGGCCGCATAGTTCTTCGCGGGGGACGCGAAAACCGCCGAACCGGCCACCAGCACGTTGGCGCCCGCGCCGACGACGATCGGCGCGGTGTCGGCCGCGATACCGCCGTCGACCTCGATGTCGACGTCGAGCCCACGCCGCACGATCTCCTCGCGCAGCTCGCGGATCTTGGGCACCACCGCGTCGATGAAGCGCTGGCCGCCGAAGCCGGGGTTCACCGTCATCAGCAAGACCATCGACACCTCGGGCAACACCACGTGCAGGCTGTCGAGCGACGAGTGCGGGTTCAGCGCCACCGACGCGCGCTTGCCGAGGGAACGGATCTGCTCGACGGTGCGGTGCAGGTGCGGCGACGCCTCGGCGTGCACGGTGATGAGATCCGCGCCGGCGCGTGCGAACTCTTCGACGTAGCGTTCGGGCTCGACGATCATCAAGTGGACGTCGAGCGGCAGCTTGGTCGCCTTGCGCACCGCGCGCACCACGAGCGGGCCGATGGTGATGTTGGGGACGAACCGGCCGTCCATGATGTCGACGTGGATGTAGTCGGCACCGGCCATCTCGGCGGCGGCGACTTCCTCGGCCAGGCGGCCGAAGTCGGCCGACAGGATCGACGGTGCGATGCGAACGGGGCGTTGCACGGGTTTTATCCTACCGCAGCGGAGCGGCCGCAGCGCGCAGACGCACCGCAAAAAACGCATCGGCGTCGTGGCGATGCGGCCAAGTCCGCAGGTAGCCGTGGGTGTCGGTGAGCGCGGCCCAGGGGACATCTGATCGAGGTTGCGACGCCCCGGCCCATCCAGCGTCTTGTTCAATTCGAAACATGGGGTGCGATCGCAGAAAGGTCTCGATGACCGCCTCGCACTCCTGCCGCTCGAATGTACAGACCGAATAAATGAGGCTGCCGCCCGGCAACACCAGCGGCGCGACGGTCTCGAGCATGCGGGACTGCGCCACTGCCAGCGCGGCCAGATCCGCCGGCGCGCGGCGCGTGAGCGCCTCGGGATGACGGCGAAGCACGCCGAGCCCGGAGCAAGGCGCGTCGAGCAGCACGCGATGGTAGCGCCGAGCCGGATCGGGCCAGGGCTTCGTCAGATCCGCGGTGACCGTGGTGAGCCCCTGGACGCCGAGGCGCCGGCTGAGCTCGCGCGCCTGGCGGAGCTTCGCGGGCGCGATGTCGGCGGCGTCGATCTCAGCCTCGTTGCCGGCCAGCGCCGCCAGGTGCACGCTCTTGCCACCGAGGCCGGCGCACGCGTCGAGGATCCGCTCCCCGGGCGCGGCGCCGCACAGCTCCGCCACGATCTGGGCGCCGACGTCCGCGACGGCGAACAGGCCGTCCGAGAAAGCGTGCGTCAGGAACGGCGAGTCGATGCGCCGCACGAGCACGCCGTCGGGCGCGATCTCCGACGGCGTGAGCTCCGCGCCCGGCCGCTCCTCGGCGAGCCGCGCGAGCAAGCCGGCGCGATCGATGCGCAGCCGGTTCGCCCGCAGCGCGAGCGGCGCCGGCACGCCAATGGTGGCGCCGAATGCGATCGCCTCGGCGCCGCCGAGCTCGTCGATCGCGAGGCGCGCGAGCCACTCCGGCAACCCGTCTGCCTCTACGAGGTGGCCGAGCGGGTCGCGCGTGGGGTCGGGCAGCGGCGGCTCGCCGCGATCGGCCAGACGGCGCAGCAGTGCGTTGGCGAGCCCGGCGAGGCGCTGGCCGCTGCGGAGCCCTTTGCAGGCTTCGACAGCTTCATTGACGGCTGCGTAGGCCGGAATGCGATCTAGAAACAGAATCTGATAGGCCGCGACCCGCAGCACGATGCGGACCCGCGGATCGAGCCCCGTGAGGCCGCGATCCGAGACGGCCTCGAGCGCGCGATCCAGGCGCACCTGCCGGCGCAGGACGCCATAGACCAGCTCGGTGCCCAGGCCGCGCTCCTCGGGCGACAACGCCCGGGCACGATCCAGCGCAGCCGACAGCGCCCGGTTGGCGAAGGCGCGCTCGCGCTCGACCTGCTCGAGCACGGCCCGCGCGAGCTGGCGGCTGGTCGCGATGGCCGGCGCGGACGGCGAGGTCATCCGAGGCGCGTACCAGGCTCGATCGAATGGCCGTTCAGCACCACGCCGATCGGCAACCGCTTGCGCCCCGGCAGCTGCAGCTCTCCGAAAGCCACCGCGCCGTCGCCGCACGCGACCACCATCCCGTCACCATCGGCGCGCAGCACCGTGCCCGGGGCCGCGATCACGCGGGCCGACGCGTGCACACCGGCGGCCACGACGCGGGGACGGAACAACTTGATCACCTCGCCGTCGAGCAATGCCGTCGCGCCCGGCCAGGGATCGACGCCGCGCGCCCGCGCCGATACTGCGCGGGCCGGCTGCGCGAAGTCGAGCCGCCCGTCCTCCTTCTCCAGCGGCGGCGCCAGCGTCGACGCGGTGTCGTCTTGCGCTGCGAGGGTCACCGGCCCCGCCGCGATGCGCGGCAGCGTCTCGGCCAGCAGATCGGCGCCGAGCCGCGCCAGGCGCTCCGACAGCGAACCGGTGGTGTCGTCGTCGTTGATCGCGATCTCCGCGACCGCGGCGACCGGCCCGGTGTCGAGGCCCGCTTCCATGCGCATGATTGCCACTCCGGTGCGGCTGTCGCCCCGGATGATCGACCACTGGATCGGCGCGGCGCCGCGCAACCGCGGTAGCAGCGACGCGTGCACGTTCCAGGGCCCGAGCGCCGGGATCGCCAGCAGCGACGGCGTCAGGATCCGCCCGTAGGCAACGACCACGAAGATCTCGGGCGCGAACGCGCGCAGCTCCGCCTCGAACTCGGGCGTGCGGATCTTCTCCGGCTGCAGCACCGGAACGCCCAGCCGGCGCGCCGCCGCCTTGACCGCCGGTTCGTGCAGTTGCTTGCCGCGCCCGGCGGGACGGTCGGGCTGGCTCACCACCGCGCACAGGTTGGTGGCGGCGGCGGTGACCTCGAGACACGGTACGGCGAAGTCGGGAGATCCGAAGAAGATGGCGCGGGGCCCATCGGGCATGCGACCGTTTACTCCGGACGGCGCGCCGATGCCAGGGGGAGCTGCGCCTGATAGCGGCGGCGCAGGCCCGCGTCGCCGAGCACCCGCGCCCCCTCGTCGAGCACCGCCCGGATCGCGCGCAACGGTCCGTCGAGCTCGGCGGCGACCTCGGGGTCGAGCCCGGCCAAAGACATCTCGCGGCTCAGCGCCTGATGCGCGCGCCGCACCTCGTGCGGCGACGCCTCGCGCGGCAAGCCCAGCACTTCGAAGTAGTCACCCTCCTCGACCAGCGCGTAGCGCGATAGCACGCGCGCCCGGTCGATGGCCTGGTCGCGCTCCTTGTCGCGCGCGGCTGGGTCGCCGGGCGGCGCCGGCTCCGGGCTCGCGGCGGCCCCCTGGACGGTGCCATTCCCGCCGGCGGCGAGCGCAACTTTGGCCAGGGTCTCCGCCTCGACGGCGCGCGTGACCGCGGCCAAGCGTAGCGACACCAGCGCCCAGGCGACGCCGCATACCACCTCTTCGCCGACGTTGGCGGCGGCGCGAATCTCGTCGAGCGTGCGCACGCCGTCGAAGCGCCGTACCACTGTGCGCTCCTCGTCGGAAAGGCCCATGTCGTCGAGCACCGCGGACGCCGCGGTTCCGCTCACCAGGAGCTGCATCACCTGCGCGCCGCCCCCCAGGCGGCGCAGAAGCCGCGGCGTCGTGTACTTGCGCCGGATCCCCTCCATCACCACTGCCGGCGCAGGTTCGTCGAGGCGGATCGGCTCGTCCTTGTCGAGGCGCTCGGGTCCCAACGTCCACTCGCCGTCCTCGGCCGGGACGTCGCCGCCCTCGGGCCAGCCGAACACCGAGTAGGTGATCTCCTCGTAGTGCCGCCGCACCAGCGGCGCGAGCTCGCCCTCCTTGAGCGCGCCCATCTCGACCAGCACGCCGCCGATGCGCCGCCCGGTTGACTCGAGGATCTGGGCCCCCTTGGCGCGTTGCTCGCGCGTGAGCCGCCCCTGGCGCGACAGCATCTCGCCCATGCGGTCGTCGGGCAGGTTCGAGCTGGCGTACACCGGCGCGCCGCGGTCGAAGTAGATCGTCTTCTTGGCCAGCCCGCGCCGGAAGGTGAGCCGCCCGCTCAGCCGTTCCAGATGGATGCGCCCGAGCAGGATCGCGATGTCGGGAGTACCGATCGCCCCGCTGTCAAAGGGAGCGGGCACGCCTGCCGCGTCATTGCGCAGCTCGGCCACGGCGGGGGTGGCCGCGGAGGCGGCCTCGCTGACCAGCCCGCGGGCCACGCTGTGCATCTCGGCATCGAGAGACGCATCGATGCTGTTGGCGAGGTCGCGCAGCAGATTTTGCGGGGTCGACGGCCCACCGCTCGCGTCCGAGCGCGACGCGACCAGCGGCTTCAGCCCCAGCGCCGGCACATTCTTCGGCCCCGAGCCCGGCCCCGGCGTTCCGCCCGCGAGCGAATCGAGCGCCGGCGACGACGGCGGGCGCGCGATCGGTCCACTCTTGTCGTGCGAAGGAACGACGCGCGCGCGCGCCTGCTCGATCAGGTCAGCGGGAGCGATCGGCCGGACGAAGAAGCCGTCGGCCAGCGGGCGCAGGCGTGCCTCGTCGGCGGCGTCGCCCACGAAGAAGATCGGCACCCGGCCGCGCGGCGTGGAACGCACCTTGGCGAGCGCGACGTTGGGATCGGGGTTGACGATCTGCGGCGCCATCACGATGAGGTCGGGACGCGTCGCCGAGATCCAGCCCGACAGGCTCTCGCCCGGCTCGATTGCCACGGTCTCGAAACCGGCCGACACCGCCGCGCGGCGGATGCGATCCGCTTCGTAGGGGCCCGCGATGATCAGCAGCTTCATGACCGGTGGCCGCGCCTTCGAGACGACCCGACCGCATCCACTTTAGACCAATTTCGCCGGTGAGGGTGATCGGCATGACGGTTGCTGTGGTCAACGCCGGGAGATGACCAATATGCATAAAACCAGTGGTTGGCGCGCGCAATTGGGGGTTTTGCTGGTCCTCGGGACCGGGCTGCCGGCCGTGGTTTCCTGCGGGGGAGGCTCAAAAAATCGTGAGGCCGGGCAAACCGACTTCACCACCATCGACAACAGCAGCAGCGGCGTCCTGGCCGGCGGCCTACGCAACGACGCCGCCGGGGCCGCCGGCCCGGCGGCCCCGACCGCGAGCACCGCTGCGCCTTCCGGCCGCACCGGCGCCGTGCAGGAGGCCGACATCTATCGACTGGTCGGTACGCGCCTCTACTACTTCAACACCTTCCGCGGCTTCATTGTCTACGACGTCAGCGACCCCGCGAACCCGACATTGGTCTCGCGATTGCCGGTCTACGGCTACCCGGTCGAGATGTTCGTCGAGGGCAACACGGTTTACGCGCTGCTGCGCGACTCGCTGTACCTGACGGAGGTCGGCGGACAGATGCAGTTCCAGCGGCACTACGTCTCGCAGCTGGTCACCATCGACGTCACCAACCCGGCAAGCCCCAGCGTGCTCGGCACGCTCGACATCATCGGCGAGCTGCACGAGGGCGTCGCGCGCAAGATCGACAACACGATCTACGTCGTCTCCGAGCAGTTCGGAAACTACTACTGGGGCTGGTCCACGCCCGACGTGGTGACCACCAACCAGGCATGGGTCTACTCGTACGACGTCTCGGATCCCCAACACCCGCGCCAGGCCGGGCAGCTCGAGATCTTCGACGGCGGCGACGTCTCGACCGACACCAGCGGCCGGTCATTCGGCGGCGTCACGATCTCCGCGACGTCGAACGCGCTGATGGTCGTCGAAAACTGGTACGACTGGACCAACGGCACCCCCAATGGCGGCTGCAACTGGAGCCAAACCCAGGACGCGGTCGTGTCGATCGTCGACATCTCCGATCCGACGGGCGCGATCCGGCTGCACACGCGCTTTCCCGCCAGCGGCTCCATCGACGACCAGTTCAAGATGACCTATCGCTTCGACGACGCCACCCAGCGGGGGACGTTCTTCGGCATCTTCGCCAACCAGTCGTGGCAGGGCTGCGGCTACACCACGACGACGCAGAATACGCTCCAGTCCTGGGACGTCACCAACGGCGCTGCGCCCCAGATGGTGGGCGCGCTCGACTTCGGTGACCCGGGGGAGACAGTGGCGGCGACCACCTTCGACGTCACGCGCAACGTCGCCTATGCGGTGACCTCGCGCCAGATCGATCCGCTCTACGCCATCGACATCACCGACCCGGCGGCGCCGCGCGTGCTGTCGTCGATCGGCGGCCTCTCGGGCAGCATCAGCGTGTTCCGCACCGTCGGTGACGGGCGGTTCCTGCTGGGCGTCGGCACCGACAACAGTGGCACCTGCGTGGCCGGGACCAACCCGACGACCGGCTGGGCGACCACCCAGATGGCGGTCACGCTGGTCGACGCGCGCAACCTGACGAACATGCGCCTGGTGCAGCGAGCGTGCGTCTCGATCCAGAACGCCGAATGGACCTGGTCCAGCATCAACTGGAACCTCGACCAGGCGCACAAGATGCTAGGCATGCTCCAGGACGGCGACCTGAACCTGCTCACGGTGCCGATCTCGTACTACGCGCGCACCGACCTCGACGTCGGCTGGTGGAACCAGTGGAAGACGGCGGTCGGCCTGCTCGCCTGGGATCTCGGCCGTTACGACGACACCAAGCCGCCCGAGCAACAGAACGTGATCCAGAGCTACGGCGCCTTCGTGCACCCGCAGGGTGAGGTCCAGCGGTCGATCCTGTTTCGCCACCCGGCGACCAACGCGCGCACGATGATCAACCTATCGGACACGCACCTGTCGATCGCCAACATCGACGACCTGACCAAGCCGGCGCTGCAATCGATCGTCGAGATCGCGCCCCAGGTCGACGAGGTCTACGGCTTCGGCGACTACCTGGTCGAGCGCGTCGAGCGCGGCACCGCCTACTTCACGCCCGACAGCCTCGCCGAGTTCCGGGTAAAGGCCGCGGGCGCCGACATCGACGATGCGGCGCCGGTCGCGACGTTCCAGGTCGGGCAGGCGACCGCCGCCTATCCGTTCAAGCAGAACCTGATCGTGCTGCGCGCGGCGCCCGACCCGGCCAACGGGCCCTACGCCAGCACGACCGAGGTCGTGGTCTACGATCTCTCCGACCCGACCCATCCGCAGCTCGCGAGCCGCACGACTGGGCCGTTCCAGTCCTATGGGTACTGGGGCTTCTTCTGCGGCGTCGGGCTCTGGGGCGGCTACTGGTTCGGCAACGGGGCGAACACCATCGTCACCGACGCTGGTCTTGCGCAGGTCCACATGAGTTACAACGGCGACGGAACGACGGCAGGGACGTACACGCCGCACATCGAATTCCTCGACCTGCGCAACCCGTACGCGCCGGCGATCATCGACCAGTCGCTCGACGCGCGCAGCGACTACGGCTGGTACAGCCTGGTCGACGATCCGACGGCGCCGAGCGGCTTCTACCTCAGCTGGCGCGACGTCGTCGGTCAGGAACCGGCCAGCGACGGTACCGGGGTGGTCTTCACACGCTATCGCGACTACGCCCAGCGCTGGGAGATGGGCCCTGGCGGCCTCACGCCGCAAGACCGGGTCAACATCCCCGGCCCGCTCGCGCGCACCTGGATCGACCGCGGGACGCGGCTCTACCTGACGCGCGAGTGGACCTACCGCACGGTGCAGTTCCCCGACCACACCGAGTGGCACGGCGACACGCGGCTCAATCTGCTGAGCCAGAGCGGCTCCGCAGCCACCCTGCTCGACGATCGCACGTTCACCGACGCCAGCGTCAACTCGCTGCTCGTCGACGACGCGCACCTCTACATCGCTGCGCAGAACAATTACTACTGGTGGGGCTATCCGGGTCTGCTGGCCGCGGATCCCCCGACCTGGGAGTCGACGTCGGATCGATTGATCACCCTCGATTTGTCGGCGCGCAAGCTGACCTCGGTCTATGATCAGCCGACTCGTACCTATGGCGTGCAGCTGATGGGATTGCGCGATCACCACCTGTTCGTGAGCCTGCCCGGCGACGGCGTGCTCCTGACCGACGTCACCGACCCGACGCGGCCGGTCGGCGTCAGCTTTACGCGCACGCTGGGCTGGGGCAGCCACATCGACTTCGCCGGCAACAGCGCGTACGTCGCCTCGGGCAACTTCGGCGTCATCGAGATCGATCTCGGTGCGCTGCCAGTCTTGACCAATTGACCGAGTCCGGCACGTCTCCCCCGCTTCACGAGCTCGCCGAGATGTTCCGGGCAGCCACGCTGCCGCGCGCGCAGTGGACGCACCTCGCCCACCTGCGCGTCGGCGCCTGGCACGTGCACCACTTCGGTGCGACGGAGGCCCTGGTGCGCCTGCGCCACGGCATCCGCGCGCTCAACGTCGCGAATGGCGTCGCCAACACGCCGACCGACGGTTATCACGAGACGATCACCGCCGCGTATGTCACCTTGATCGCGGCCTGGCTCGGTCAGGCGGCCGACCCGGCGGCATCGCTCGGGCTCCGGGTCGAACGCATGCTGGCGGGGCCGATGGCGGAACGAACGCTGCTGCTGCGCTTCTGGTCGCAGGAGACGTTGATGTCCGCGGCCGCGCGGGCGGCGTGGGTACCGCCGGATCGCGCGCCACTGGCGCTGCCTAGTCCCTGAGCAGTCGTACCTCCGGTCCCCTCCCCCCCGCGGACGGGGGCGAGGGGATCGGAAACATCGATCCGACCGCGACCGTTCACGGTAAAATCAGAGCACCGGTGGAGTGGTGAAGCACCCGAGTCGGCTCGCATCGACCGCAGCGCTGGCCTCGGCCCTCGCCCTCCTCGCCGGTTGCTCGACCGCCGGCCGTGGCACGCCCGCCCAACCCCAGACCGCGCCCATCGCCGAGTCGCTGGCCCCCTCGAGTCCCGACCTGGCGCCGGTCGACGTCTCGGTCGATCCCTGCAAAGACTTTGCACGCTTCGCTTGCGGCAGCGGCGACCGACAGGTGCGCGCCAACGACGCGGTCGCCCGGCGGCGCCCCGCGATCGAGCGCTTCATGACCGAGATCGCCGCCGGCCAGCACGCCGACCCGGCTCACGGGACCCCGCTGCTGCGTGAGTTCTACCTGCGTTGCACCAACCCTGACGCTCGCGCCGCGGGTATCGCCGAGCTGCGCGTGCAGCTGGACGAGCTCGCGCACGTACCCACGCTCGCGGAGCTGGTCCGCCGACTCGCGCGCCTGCGGGCGCACGGCACGCGGCTGCTGATCGACTTCACGCCGGAACGGCCGCCCGGGCAAACCGACGGCATCGTCGCGGCCCGCATCGGGCTGGCGGCACCGCGCCTGCCGCGGCGTTTCTATGCGCCGGTCCACGAGCTGGTGAGCGCCTACCGCCGTCACTGGACGGCGCTCGCGCAGCTGTCGGGCGCGGTGACCGCCGGCGAAGTCGACGCCGCCGCCCGCGTCGACGTCTGGCTCGCCACCGGGGGCCCCACGACCCCCGCGGCGGCCGACTCTTCGCCACGGACGCTCACCGCCGCGGAGCTGGCGCAGGCGCGCTTTCCCTGGACCGCCTACCTGAACGCGCTCGACCCGCGCGTCCCCGGCCCCTTCCTGACCCATTCGGCGCAAGCGCTGGCGCGCGTCGACGCGCTGGTCGACGTGCCGATCGGCGACCTCAGGAGCTATGCCCGGGTGATGCTCATCGAGCACTGGGCCGAATTCCTCGACGGCGCGTTCCTCGACGAGGAGCTCCGGTTTCACGAGCGCGTCGCTCGCGCCGCCGGCCCGGCCGCTGCACCCGCCACCCTGCCCGCGTCGTGCGCGGCGCTGGCTGCGCGCGATCTCACGCCGCTGCTGGCCGACGCCTATCTGTCCGATATGCCCGACCCCGCGGGCGAAGAGGCCGCGCGACACATGTTCGATCGGCTGCGCGCCCGGCTCGATCGGCGCGTTCGCCGCGCCGACTGGATCGACGAGCCGGCGCGCGAGCCGGCGCGCAAGCGGTTGGGCGAGGTCAGCCTGGTCTTCGTCGAGGACGTCGAAGCGCCCACGCCCGCGATCGCGACGCCGCCCGGATCGTTTCTCGACTTGTACCGCCGCACGCGCGAGCGCGACGCGCGCCACACGCTGGCGCTGATCGGGCGCCCGTGGGCCGAGGAACCGCTCACGCCCACGCTGAGCCCGGGCGAGTACTTCAGCCGCCCAAACCGGGTCTGGGTGTCGCCGGAGATCGTGCGGCCCCCGTATCTGCGCGCGGAGGGCCCGAGCGCGATCAGCTTCGGCGCGCTGGGCGCGGTGATGGGCCACGAGCTCGCGCATGCGATCCCCGCCGTGCTGCAGACGCCGTCGGCGTCCGCGGCGACCGGAGCCGCTCTGCGACGGCAACCCACGACCGCGGCCGGCGCCATGTTGTCAGCGCGGCTCGCCTGCCTCAAACGCCACCTGGACAGCATGTCGCCGCCCGAGGCCGCCGTCGATTCGCGCCACCGCCTGGGCGAAAGCTGGGCCGACCGCGTCGGCGTCGATCTGGCGCTGGAGGCGATGGATGACGAGGCAGCGACGGCCGGCCAGGCGCGATCGCTGGAAGCGTGGCAACGCGAGTTCTTCGTGGGCTATGCGCAGACGCTGTGCACGTTCCAGGGCGACGGCGCCCCCGAGATCGATACCTGGCGCGACCCGCACGCGCCGGCGCGGAGCCGCATCAACAGTGTGGTCGCCGACGCGCCGGAGTTCGCGCGCGCCTTCGCGTGCCGCCCGGGCGCTCCCATGGCGCCCGCTCACCGCTGCTCGGCATGGTGACTTGCCAAGGCCGTCAGCGCCGCGCGAACCGCGCGGTGAAGTGCCGCAACGCCGGCGGCTGCTCGATGATGGTCACGCCGCGCAGCTCGTCCTTGCGCGCGGCGACGCTCGTGATCACTTCGATGACGTAGTCGACGTGGCTCTGCGTGTAAACCCGGCGCGGAAGCGCCAGGCGCACGAGCTCCATCGCCGCCGGCTGTTCGCGACCGCTCGCGGCGTCGACGCGGCCGAGCATGACTGAACCGATCTCGCAGCTGCGAATCCCGCCGGCCAGATAGATCTCGCACGCCAGCGCCTGCCCCGGGTACTCGGCGGGCGGGATGTGGGCCAGCAGCGCGCCCGCATCGATGTAGATCGCGTGCCCGCCGGGCGGCTCGACGATCGGAACGCCGGCGGCGCGCAACCCGTCGCCGAGATACGCGGTGGAGCGCAGCCGGTAGGTCAAGTAGCTCTCGTCGAGCACCTCGTACAGCCCCTGCGCGATCGCCTCGAGGTCGCGTCCCGCGAGGCCGCCGTAGGTGGGGAACCCCTCGGTGAGGATCGACAAGTTTCGCATCCGCTGCGCCAGCGCATCGTCGTTGGTGCCGATGAAGCCGCCGGTGTTGGCCAGCCCGTCCTTCTTCGCGCTCATCGTGCAGCCGTCGGCCAGCCGAAGCATCTCGCGCGCGATCTCGATCGGCGGGCGATCAGCCTGACCCGGTTCGCGCAACTTGATGAAGAAGGCGTTCTCGGCGAATCGGCAGGCGTCGAGGTAGAACGGAACGGCATGTCGGCGGCAGAGCGCCGCAATCCCGCGGATGTTCTCCAGCGACGCCGGTTGCCCGCCGCCCGAATTGTTGGTCAGCGTCAACATCACCAGTGGGACGTCTTCGCGACCGCGAGCGCGCAGTAACGCTTCGAGCTGAACGAGGTCCAGGTTGCCCTTGAACGGATGAGTCGATGCCGGACGGCGCCCTTCGGCGATCACCAGGTCGAGCGCCTCGACGCCGAGCGCCTCGATGTTGGCGCGAGTGGTGTCGAAGTGGTTGTTGCTGGGAACGACCTGGCCTGGCCGCAGCGCACAGCCAAAGAGGATCCGCTCGGCGGCCCGTCCCTGGTGCGTCGGGATGACATGGCGATAGCCGAAGATGTCCTTCACCGCCTTCTCGAATCGAAAGAAGCTGGGGCTGCCCGCATAGGACTCATCGCCGCGCATGATCCCGGCCCACTGCTCCGCGCTCATCGCCGCCGTGCCGCTGTCGGTCAGAAGATCGATCATGACGTCGTCGGAACGCAGCCCGAAGAGATTGAGACCGGCGTCCCTCAGCAGCGTTTCACGCTCGGCACGGGTCGTCATTCGGATCGGTTCGACGACCTTGACCCGGTGTGGCTCGATGATGGTCCGGTAACGCGGCTCGGTCACGACGGCCTCCTGGGTCCGATCTACCAGCTCAACCGCACCTCTGGCCAGGAGCGCCCATCTGATGGCTACTGCCAACGCCCGGGGCGCTGATCCGCGGGCTGTCGCCCGCTCCCTGATGGCGAGGGCCAACGCATTCCGGTTCAGCGGTGCCACGAGCCCGCAATGATGGCTCTACCCAACGTTGGCGCGTTCATCAACCGACGAAATCGATAGTTACGCCTTTCGTTGGCGGTCATTGCGCCTGGATTGATTGCTCTTTCTATCGTGGTTTGAGCCTTTCTTACGCACCCATTGATGGATTTGGCCAACAGGAGGCTCGGTGAAATTGTTTGGTTCCACCAACATCGGAGCTCGCCGCGCGCGCGCCTGCGGGTGTGACGACCGCGACACTCGGGCCGATTCACGATCTCCGACGTCCGCCGCCGATGTCGGCATGGTTAGTGCTGAGGCGTACCTCGACACCGGTCGAACGCCCGTGTCGTCTCGCGAAGGGAGAACTCTTGATGAACGTTGCGCGCGCCAAACATCGCCTCTTCAACCACGCGACCGTCGCGGCAGTTTTGCTGTTGCTCCCGCAAGCTGCAATGGCGAAGAAGGACAAACGCGACAGGAAGAGCGGGTCGCCGGAATCGGCGAACGCGTGCGTCGACAAGTACAAGAGCGGGCTCGACAACGAGCAGGCCGGGCACCTGAAGCAAGCGCGCGAGCTGTTCATCGGCTGCGCAAAAGCCTCGTGCGGCAGCCCGCTGCGCGACGAGTGCACCACGCGTTTCACCCAGCTCAGCACCGACATCCCGTCGGTGGTTCCCATGGCCACCGACGAAGCCGGCAGCCCGCAGACCGACGTCGAGGTGCGCGTCGATGGCGAGCGCCTGACGTCGTCGCTCGACGGACACTCGTTCCTGCTCGACCCGGGCGTGCGCGAGTTCTCCTTCAGCCGCGAGGGGCGCGTCTTTGCGACCCAGCGTCTGATGATCGTTCAGGGGCAGCGCAACCGTCTGGTCTCGGTCTCCTTGCAGCCCTCGGCGGAGGCCACCGGCACGAAGCGGCCCATCAAGGTCAAGAAGCCGTCCGGGGCGATCGCGGTCGCCGCCGCGACCGAAGCGATCACGCCCGCAGCGCCGCCGAGCGCGCCGGCTGAACCCAAAGTCGCGCCGCGCGAGACTGTCGACCTGCAGCCGCGCCCGAAGGCCGAGCAGAAGTCCGATGAGCCGCAGCTCAACCTCGCGGCCGAAGAGCCCGAGAGCTCCGGTGTCCCCAAGCTGACCTATGCGCTGACCGCGACCGGTGTCGCAGGGCTGGGCGCCGGCGCCATGCTGATCTACTGGGGCCGCAAGGACAACGACAAGCTCGCCGGGTGCAGCACCGCGACCACCAACTGCCCGAAATCGACGGTCGACCACATCCACAACCTGTACCTGGGCGGCAACATCGCCATCGGCGTCGGCCTCGCCTCGCTGGCCGGCGCCTACTGGGCGTACGCGCACCACAGCGCCAAGGAGTCGGCTTCGCAAGAAGCCTATCGCTTCGACGTTCAACCCACCAAGTCCGGCGCCGTCGCCAGCATCGGCGGCTCGTTCTGATGACAACCCCGTACTCGAGGTCATTGATGACGCCTGTGATCAAATTCGTTCGCCCGCTCTCGACCTTCGGGCTCGCCGCGCTCGCGGTCCTCGCATCGTGTGAAAAGGTCGACGATGGCGCGGCCACGCGCGCGCAGGGCTGGGATGGCGTGACCTTGTCGACCGTGATCGAGGATGGAGACCGCGAGGTCTTCACCGACATCGACGAGACCATGCCGGCTGCGGACGGGTGCGCGAAGACCGCTCTGGACGCGCATGAGATCCTCCAGGCGCATTGCGCTCTGTGCCACGGCATCGGCGCAGCCAGCTCGGGCGTGCCGCGGTTCGACTTCGTCATGGACGACGATCAGCTCAAGGCCAAGACCTGGGAGCGCATGGGGCAAACCGCGCTCCGCTTCTTGGTCCCCGGCGATCCCGACAACTCGGTGATCTATCAGCGCGCAGCCATGGCGCGCGACATGCCGCCGGTCCAGGCCGACCCGCAGCAACCGTTCTACCCGCGCATCTCATATAGCCAGGCCTCGGTCCTGCGCGAGTGGATCCTCAACTGTTTCGAGGGCGGAACGGTCACGACGCCCAGCACGAGCACGCCAGGGGGGGTGTGATGGGACCTTCGTCAATTCGCAACGTCACAGGAGCTTCGGCAATGAACGGACATTCGCACGACATCGCCTCTCGATTTCACACCCTGACTTCTCGGGGCCGCCGCGGGTTGGCGTGCTTCGCGCTTTCGTCGCTGGTCGTCGTTCATCTGGGTTGCAACGATCCCACCAAGCCAAAGTTCGACCCGCTCGATGTCGAGGAGGAAGAGATCTGCGAGGCCAGCGCCGACTGGCTACCCAACACCCCCGGGCTGCCGCAGTTCCTGCCGGTGCCGCACCCGGCGGGCGAGTGCCCGTTCTACCGCAGCGGCTGGCAGAACTTCCTGGTCGCGATGCAGCCCACGGGCGACGACGGCCACCCGGCGATGCTGGACTACCCGACCATCGACACGGTCTTCGCGCATACCAAGACGCACCCGATGACCCGGTCCTATCTGGGTGACATCAAGCAGGCCGGCGCGCGCCAGATCGTCGTCGATCAGAACGGCAGCACGCTCTACTACGGGATCGCCATGAATTCGGCGTTCAAGGACTTCATTCTCCAGAACAAGCTCGAGGCGCCGGACGCGCTCCGCAACTACCCGACCACGCACCCGAACTTGATCTTCCCGCCCGGCGTCGTCGAGTTCAAGTCGGCCTGGCAGATCGTCGAAGGTGACGCCGCCACGATCGCCGAGCAGACCAAGGACTTCATCAGCATCAAGACCACGGTTCCGACGCTGACCCAGGATCCGGTCACCGGCGCCATCAGCGAGGATCGCGACAAGCCGCTCCCTGTGACCGTCCGCCTGCTGGCGATCCACGTCGTCAGCACGCTGGTGGGCCACCCCGAGTTCGTGTGGGCCAGCTTCGAGCACAGCACCGCGATGAGCAACGGAATGAGCGACGTCAGAGCCGCCGACGGCCAACGCGATGTCGCGCCGATCGGCCCGGACGACAAGAACCCGGATCCCGTCGACCTGAACCGCAGCGTGACCAAGGCGGCCGACGCGATTCACGACTACATCCTCTACAAGAAGGGGACCGCGACCAACGTCGCCAGCAAGCCGTTCGACAACGAGAACCAGATGCGCCTCTCTGGGCAGAAGTTCCTGAACCAGGACATGTCCCCGCAATCGACGTCGATCTACCGCATGTTCCCGGCCTCGAAATCGAACACCATCGACCCGGACGCCGCGATCACGTCGCTCAATCACAACGTCGAGGCCCTCTTCAATCAGGCCAAGGCCGACGGAACCCTTCACTCCAACGACAAGCGCGGCAACTATCGCCTGGTCGGGGCACAGTGGATGGACAAGCCGGGGTACTTCGACATCAACATCCCGATCCAGAACGATCCGACGACGAGTCCCATGGTCGCCGGGCCGCACATCTCGCAGGAAGGCGAGACGGTCCCGGCTGTCTCTGCCACGACCTTCGCCGACGACATCAAGCACAATGGCTCCGACAGCCCCTACTCGATCCTCGCCGGCGAGGACCGGATGTCGAGCACGGCGATGGAGTCGTTCACGCAAGCGCCGGGCGCATTCAACAACTGCTTCACCTGCCACAACACGCAGGCGATCACCGCGAACGGCATCCCGCTGAACAAGGATGCCACGGGGATCAAGCTGCTCGACCCGGGCCTGCTCAATGTCAGCCACATCCTCTCCCAGTTCTTGCTGGAAGAGTACGAAGACGCCCACAACCCTTAGGCGAGCTGAATTGTGGCGAACCACGCGTTCGACAATCTTGAAAGCTCAAACGCCTTGGCCGGAGCGGCGGGGAGCGGGAGCATGACTGGGGGCCCCGTCGCGCTGGCCAGGGGCGCCCGCCGCAAGATCCTGCGCCAGCATCGTGATCTGCGCCGCGTGCTCGACATAACGCTCTCGGCGACGGAAGCCGCCGAGGCGCCGGCCGCGCGGCGGCTGCCCTTGCTGGTCGCGCTGGCGCTGCGGTTGCAGAACATGCTCGACCGGCACTTCGCATTCGAAGAGTCGGTGCTGATTCCGCACTTCCTCGCGGACGATCCGTCGCGCGTGGATCACCTTGTCGACGACCACCGCAGACAGCGCGCCGAGCTCTCTGTGCTGGCAAAGCTGGCCTTCCAGAACGTCTCGTTGCCAAACATGGGAGCAGCGTTCCGTTGCCTGATCGAAAAAATCGGCGCCGATATGGAAGGCGAGGAGCGAGAGCTGCTGAACGGCGTGCGTCGTCGTGGCGCGGACTCGAGGCAACGCCGGGTCACCGGTGAATTCGCGCAGGACGCGCTGCTCGACTGCGACGAACTGCTGGCGACGAGCGATCCCAGACGCCGGCGCTGAGCGGGCACGCCTCACGCGGCGCGTCTCCCGCGACCCAAAACCATCGCCGGGCCACAGCGCCGCGTTCGTCGAGCGCGATGGCTGACACCAACAGGCCCGCGTGCACGAGGACCGCCGGCCGCGCGTCGAGCGTTCAGCATTTGCACTGGCCCATGGCAGCATCGTTGCGCGAGTTGTCCGTCATTGCATGACGTCAGCAATGAGCATTTGCCGCCCGTTGCAACTGGGTTTTCGCGTTGTCACCTCTATCGCCGGCAATGTGTGATCTCAGTCGGTCACCGATGTAGCGGGCCAACAGGGACGGGCGGTGCTTGTTCCGCGGCTCCAACATCCACTCCGTGATTTTTCGCACGGGTATTTCTCCCCCGGCACCACAGATCGCCCGACATACGCGCACCCATGCACGGATTGCCGTTTCGGCACGCCGCCTGCTGATGAGTCTCCGCGCGCACGTAAGCGCGACTCACAGCACGGAAGGATCTCAATGATGGCTGCCGACCGCTCTCGTCTTCTTCGACCCGAGAGATTCGTCCTCGCGCTCCTCGCACTTGGCCTGCTTTCTTCCCCGAGTTTCGCGAAGAAGCCGAGACGCGCCAGCAGCTCCGAGATCGGCGCCTGCGTGACGAACTACAAGAGCGGTCTAGAGCAAGAGAAGACCGGACACCTCCTCGAGGCCCGCGAGCTCTTCATCCGCTGCTCCAAGAGCGCCTGCGGGAGCCCGCTGCGTGACGAGTGCACCATGCGTTTCACACAGCTAGGCACGGACATTCCGTCGGTGGTTCCAGTCGTCACCACCGCCGCCGGCAAGCCCGTGCTCGACGTCGAGGTACAGGTCGACGGACAGCGGCTGACCTCGTCGCTCGACGGACACTCGTTCATCATGAATCCCGGACCGCACGACTTTTCGTTCAGCAAAGACGGGCACATCTTCGCGTCGCAGAGCCTGATGATCGTTCAGGGGCAGCGGAACCGCCTGATCGCCGCCGCGCTTCAGCCGCCGCCTTCGGAAGAAACCTCCCATTCCCGGAAGGCGAAGCGCACAGAGGCGCAGGCCGCGCCACCCATCGCCTCCCAGACGGACGGAGAGAGCGGGGACGAGAGCAAGGACAAGGCTGAGGCTCCGGCGCCGCGAGCGGCGGTCGACCTGTCTGCCGCCAACCCCGACCAGGAGACCGTCGCCAAACCCGATGGCGCCGATCTGAACGCGCGCGCGGAGCCGGCAGCCAAGCGCCGCATTCCGTCGCTCAGCTTCGTCACGGCTGGCGTTGGAGTCGCCGCGCTCGGCGCGGGCGCGCTCCTCACCTACTGGGGCCGCAAGGACAACACCCTGCTCGATCCCTGCTCGCCGGGCTGCAGAATTTCCAGCGCCGATCACATCCACAACCTTTACCTGGCGGCCGACATCTCGTTCGGCGCTGGTGTGGCGGCGCTGGCGGGCTCGTACTGGGCCTACGCTCATTCCCGATCCCATGACGAGGCGGGCGAGGAGGTCGCGGTTCGCACGGCACCCACGATTCTGGTGACGCCGACGCCGGCGGGGGCGATGGGCGCGCTGTCGGGGACCTTCTGACGCCACCTGGGCGGCTTCAGAGCATTCACCACGGTCGTAAACCGCAATCACGAGGAATCGTCACATGAATCGCTGGCTGCATCTTCTGACCCTTCTCTGCCTCCCGTTCGCAGCTTCCTGCTTCCAGAAGGGCCCCGGGCCCGAGGGCGTCGCTCCAGCGGCGGTCGACGCCGGAGACATCAACGTCCAGTGCAAGAGCAACTCGTCGGCTTGCTTCACCCTGTGCTTCTCACCGGAATGTGCGCTACCGGACGGGGGCCGTCCCCCGATCCTGGAAACGCCGGTGATCTGGTACCAGCCGGGGGGCGCCGTGAACAACTCCGGGACCCCCACCCAAGCCAAGAGCACCACCGATCCCTGCGTGGCGATCAACGATGCGGCGCTGACGATTCGCAAGCGCTCGTGCGCGGCATGTCACACGCCGGGCGCGCAGGCCGCCGCCACCAGCCACTTCGACTACGTGCTCGATGACATGACGCTCGCGAACCACCCCGACAACGCCATGACTCCGGGAAGGATCATGGTCAAGCCGGGGGATCCGGCCGGCTCATACGTGTACCAGCGCATCGTCACCGGGCTTCACGGCACCGGGTCGGGTGGCATGCCGCCGGACCTGAGCCTGGTCTCGGGTTACGTCGGTGCCGCCGCGTATGCAGCTAACCCGAACATCGTGGCTTACCCGACGCCGGCGGACGTCTCGGTGCTCTACGAGTGGATCCTCACCTGCATGCCGGGAGCGACCGCCAACGCTCACCAGTCCAACTACGGCGGCGGCGTGCACGGTCCGGCCGCCCCCGCGTCGAACCCGGATGCCGGCGCCACGGGGAGCCCCTGAGTCATGCCGCGCCAACGATTGAACGATCTCTTCGCCGCTGCGAGACCAAACGGAGAAATGCTCATGATCCCCCTCCCCCGCGTCTTCGGAACCCGCTCCTCTGGAATTGCGCGCGGCGCGGTCCTCCTCGCCGGCTTCTTTCTCCTCGGGTCGTCGTGCAAGGACCCGACAATCGGCGCCGACTTCAACATCTCGACGACAAACATTCCCGCCAACATCGGCTCGCTCGCCGAGGACTGCCCCGCGGGCGATGACTGGCTTCCGACCGACGGCTCGCCGCCACCGCCGGTGCGTCAGTTCACGCCGGCTCCCCACCCGGACACCGAATGTCCCTTCTATCGCGGCGCCTATCAGAACTTCCTGATCGCGACCGCCCCCCTGGGAAAGAACACGGCTCCCGGACAGAGCCCAACCGATCCCGCGCTGGTGAACTACGCCACCATCGATGACGCGTTCTCGTTCACCAATCCACTGCACCTCACCCGTAACACGGGAACCCCGTATCCGTACGGCAAGGCCGGGCACGACGCGCTCGTGAACAGCCCGGCCACAGGGCGTGCCTGGTTGGGCGCCGTGCGCCAGGCCGGGCAGCGCAACGTGCTCATCGATCAAGATGATCACACGCTCTACTACGGCCTGCACATGAACCAGGCGTTTTACGAGTTCATCAAGCAGAACAAGCTCGATACGCCCGCGGGGATCGCGAGCGTCGATCCCTACCTCGCCTTCCCGCCGGGCGTGGTCGAGATCAAGACCGCCTGGAAGGATATCGACCCGCAGGATTTTCCTGACGCGAGCAACAAGCTCGGCACACCCAACGGCATCGTACCGCCACCTCCGCTCCCCGACGATCTCAAGCAACTCGGCGGCCAGCAACTGACCTGGGACGACAACTACATCACCACCATGGCCTGGCTCCCGTATTTGACCCAGGACGCGACCGGCATTGTCCACGAGGACGCCGACCATCCGGTCCTGCGCAAGGTGGCGCTGGTCGCGCTCCACTCGGTCTACACCCTGCCCGGACACCCAGAGTTCATCTGGGGCAGCATCCAGCACGTCAACATCTACGCCATCGACCCGGCCCCGGTTGCCTTCGCGGGGTTCAGCATGCTGGGCGCGCCCGACAGCCAGCCCAACAACAACGGACCGGGCGGAATGGCTTCATTGCCCGATCCCAACGACCCGCAGAACACCAAGCAAACAGGCGTTGCGAGCATGGGCAACTACCTGCTGTACAAGGGCGGAACCGCGGTGAACAAAGCTGACCAACCGCTCAACACCAGCGATCTGCATTTCGACGAGGCGACCCAGTCGTTTCCCGGACAAGGGGCTCAATCCTCGGTGTATCGAATGTTCCCCGGGTCGAAGTCCAACGACCTGGCCCCCGACGGCGCGGTTTTCTCGCTCAACAGCAACCTCAACTACGCCTTTGCCCAGGCGATCAGCCAGGGGCTCGACCCGAAGGTCGACAAGCGGCAGAACTATCGCCTGGTCGCCGCGGTCTGGCTCGACAAGCCGAACTTTTTCTCGCTCGAGTACCCGGGCCCGGGACCTGGTCTCGGAACGGATGGGAAGAAGCGTATCGGTGGAACTCCGGCAGGGGTGACCTTCCAGAACGACGACACCAACCCGCTGGTCATCGGAGCGGGACAGGATCCTGTCGTGCTCTACCCGGACGTCAGCCAGGGGACCACCTGCGGCACGCCGCTCGACTCGTCCGCCACCAGCGGCAACGCCCTCAACGCAACCGGGGCCAACAACACCACGCCGACATGCGCGACGCGCGCCGACGATCTGAAGCAGGGCCAAAACCCGTCCGACTTGTACGCCGGCAAGCAACCCGACGGCTCGTTCGGCGTCCCCACCGTGGGCACCGATTACGAGTTCTCGCTGCTGGGCGGAGAGGACCGGTTGTCGAGCACCTCGATGGAGACCTTCACCCAGAACAACGGGTTCAGGAACTGTTTCACCTGCCACAACACCAAGCCCGTGAACGTCAACGGCGTACCGTCTCAAGACTCGGACACGCCCGACCAGGTCCTGCTGTCCAAGCCGGCGTTGATCAACGTCAGTCACCTGTTCTCGGAGTTCATCTTCCAAGATCGAGAGCGGACGGCGGCCGCTCCGGGGAACTGATCCGCTATTTACCGTCCTTGCCGCCGCCCTCCGCCTCGCCCAGCAGCGCGCCCAGATTCGGGCCGTTGCTGCGCGCGGCGCCCAGCGCGCGCAAGCTGTCCAGGTGGTGCAGCAGGAAGCTGCGGTTGTCGCCCACCGACAGGTTCTGCATCTCCAGCGCGCCGATGCGGTCCTCGGGCGAGAACGCCGGCTCCTCGACGCGCTCCATCGACAGCTTCTCGGGCGCGTAGCTCATGTACTGCGCGCGCGTCGACACGATCGTGTAGTCGTCGCCCCGCCGGAGCTCCACCGTAACCTCGCCGGTGATCGCCGGCGCGATCCAGCGCGTGAGCCCGTCCTTGAGCAGCAGCGCCTCCGGGTCATACCACTTGCCTTCGTACAGGATGCGCCCCAGGCGCCGCCCGAGCGTGAAGTAGAGATCCAGCGTGTTCTCGTTGTGCACTGCCGAGAGCAGCCGCTCGTAACAGAGGTGCAGGAGCGCCATCGCCGGCGCCTCGTAGATGCCGCGGCTCTTGGCCTCGATCACGCGGTTCTCGATCTGATCGCTCATGCCCAGGCCGTGGCGCCCGCCGATGCGGTTCGCCTCGAGGAAGAGCTCGGTGAGCGTGCCGAAGCGCCGCCCGTTGATCGCCACCGGCTGCCCCTGCTCGAAGGTCAGCGTGATCTCCTCGGGCGCGATCTGAATCTTCGGATCCCAGTGCGCGACGCCCATGATCGGCTCGACGATGCGCATGCCCTTGTCGAGGAACTCGAGGTCCTTGGCCTCGTGTGTCGCGCCGAGCACGTTGGAATCGGTGGAGTACGCCTTTTCGACGCCCATGCGATACGGCATGCCGCGCTTGATGAGGTACTCACTCATCTCCTTGCGCCCGCCGAACGCGGTCACGAACGCGTTGTCCAGCCAGGGCTTGTAGATCTTGAGCTGCGGGTCGACCAGGATGCCGTAGCGGTAGAAGCGCTGGATGTCGTTGCCCTTGTGCGTGGAGCCGTCGCCGAAGACGTGCACGCTGTCCTCGCGCATCGCGCGCACGATCGCGGTCGTCGTCACCGCGCGCCCGAGCGGCGTCGTGTTGAAGTACTTCTTGCCGCCGGAGCTCAGGTGAAAGGCGCCGCACTGGATCGCGATCAGCCCCTCTCGCACCATCGCGTCGCGGCAGTCGATGAGGCGCGCTTTCACCGCACCGTGCTCGAGGGCGACCGGCGGGATGTCGGCCGGGTTCGACTCGTCGGGCTGCGCGAGGTCGGCGGTGTAGGAGTAGACCTCGAGGCCCTTCTCCGCAAGCCAGGCGACGGCGCAGCGGGTGTCGAGGCCCCCGGAGAAGGCGATGCCGAGGCGGGTGCCCTTGGGAGGAAGCTGGCGATAGATTCGGCTCATGGGCGCCAACTAGCAGATATCCGCGCGCGCGTGAACCCCGAAAAACGCCGCACGGAGTCGTGCCAAATCGGTGACCGATTTCAGGGCAGGCCTTGCGAGCGGCCAGCCCCTGGGCGTTGCGCCTCCGACAACACCCGGTGTCCGACATTGTGGGATCTTGGGGTGCGGGGTAGGCGTCACGCTTGCATGCTCGAGACGGATGCTCGTCGCTCGCCGCGGCATCCTGGCGCTGCTCGTCATCCTGTCCGCCGGCCTGGCCGCCTGCGATTCGACGCCCCCGCCCGGCGTTGCCGACGTCGGCGCCAGCGGCGACAGCGGCATGCCTGACGCGGTCATACCGAACCTTACCTGCTCCGGCCTCGACGAGTGCACCTGCGCCCAGACGCCGGGCTGCGCGCCGCTGACAACCGATTGCTATTGCCCGCCGGCCTCCTGTGGCAGCGCGGCCGCCTGCACCTGCGAGGGCGGACGCTACCTGGGTTGCAACCCGGTCGGCACTGGCTGCTCGACATCATCGTGCGGCGTGCTGGCTCAGCCTTCGGCTCCCGATCAAAACGGGTGCACCCACTGCGTCGAACCCACCGACTGCACGGGCGCGACCACCCAGCTCGCGGCCAGCTGCTCGGATCTTCCGGTCGAGTCCACGCAATGGCTATGCGGAACCAGTAGCGAAGGCGATAGCTGCGCCGCCCTTTGCCTCGCCGGCCTGCGCACCTGCGAAAGCGCGGTCTGTGCGCTCTGTCTCGACTGCAGCTGCGGGAACGATCTCTTCGACAGCTGCATGAACGAGTGCCTGTCATCGGCACAGAACCGGCATTGATCGCCTGAGTCCGGACTGCCGGACCGCGCAAACGGGCAGCGAGGCCCGTGGGGGTGTTGCCTGCGCGACAACAGGGCCGTTGCGCCCGGAGCAACACCTCCCCCCCGTCCTCCTGATGGCGAACGCGAGCTAGAGCACGCTCTGCGGATCCACATCCACCGCGAGGCGCACGTCCGGCCCCAACTTCACCGCCGACCCCGCGCGCGCCGCGGCCACCAGCGCGGGACGATCCCGCCCGGAGAGCCAGACCTGGTAGCGCGTCCGCCCCCTCACGCGCGCGATCGGGGCCTCGGCGGGGCCGAGCACGCGGACCTTGCCGGCACCCGCAGCGACCGCCGCCGCCGCCACCTGCGCGGCGTCGTGGGCGACGCGGTCGGGGTCGCGCGCGTCCAGGCGCAGGACGATCATGCGCGAGAACGGTGGGTAATCCGACTCGCGGCGGTACTCGAGCTCACGCCGAACGAAACCCTGATAGTCGTGGGTCTGCACGGACGTGATCGCCGGATGCGCTGGTGTATAGGTCTGGACGATCACTCGCCCCGGCCGCTCGCCGCGGCCGGCGCGGCCGGCGACCTGCTCCAGCAGCTGGAACGTGCGCTCGGCCGCCCGAAAGTCCGGCAGGTGCATGCCCTGGTCCGGCTGCAGCACACCGACCAGCGTGACGCCCGCGAAGTCGTGCCCCTTGGTGACCATCTGCGTGCCGACCAGGATGTCGATCGCGCCGCTCTGCATACCCTCGAGCACGTTGCGCAGGCCGCGCCTGGCGCCGGCGCCCGCCGGTCCCTCCGACGGCCCGTCGGTTGAACTGCCTTCAGCGGTGTCGCGGTCCAGGCGCGCCACGCGCGCGTCGGGGAAGCGCTCCCGCACCAGCGCCTCGACGCGCTCGGTGCCCATGCCCAGCCGTTCGACCTTGGGCGACGAGCAACTCGGACACCGTGCCGGCACCAGCATCGTCAGCGCACAGTAGTGACAGACCAGCCGGCCGCGGGCCTTGTGATAGGTCATCGAGACCGCGCAGTTCTCGCAGTGTACGACGTGCCCGCAGGCGCGGCACAGCACCACCGTCGAGAAGCCCCGGCGATTGAGAAACAGGATCGTTTGCTCGCGCGCCGCCAGGTTCGCGGCGACCGCTTCGGCGAGCACCGACGACAGCAGCCCATCGGGGCCGACCGGGTGGCGGCGCAGGTCGACGATCTCCACCGTCGGCAGCGGGCGCGGCGTCGCGCGCTCGGGCAGCGACAGGCGCCGGAAACGCCCGGCCTCCGCGTTCTGGAACGTCTCCAGCGACGGCGTCGCCGAGCCCAGGATCGCGACCGCGCCCGCGCGCTGCGCGCGCACCACCGCCAGATCGCGCGCGTTGTAGCGAAATCCGTCGTCCTGCTTGAACGAGCCGTCATGCTCCTCGTCGACCACCAGCACGCCCAGGCGCTGCACCGGCGCGAAGATCGCCGACCGCGCGCCGACCGCGATGCCAACCTCGCCCGCGCGCAGCTGCCGCCAGGCGCGCAGGCGCTCACCCGGCGGCAGCGCGCTGTGCAACACCGCGACGTCGTCGCCGAACCGCGCGCGAAAACGTGAAGCCAGCTGGGGCGTGAGCGCGATCTCCGGCACCAGCACCAGCGCGCCGCGGCCGGCGGCGCGCGCGGTGGCGATGATGCGCAGGTAGACCTCGGTCTTGCCGGACCCGGTCACGCCGTGGAGCAGAAATGTCGCGAAGCCCTGCGCCAGCGCCTCGGTCAGCGCAGCGATTGCGCTCTCCTGCGCCGGCGTCGCCACCAGCCGGCCCGCGGCACCATCGGTCGCCGCCGCGACCGGCGCACCCGGCGGCGGAGCGCGGTGCTCGACGCGCGCGAGCCCGGCGGTGACCAGCGCCTTGAGGTGCGTGCGCTCCGCTGCGCTCAACGCCGCGGTCGGAACGCCGTCGGTCTGCGCCGCGAGCTTGGCGCCCAGCGCACGCCGCGCCGCCGCGCGCGCCGGCAGCGACGCGAGATCGGCGCCCGCGACCAGCACCGCGATCGCGATCGACGCCGGTCGCTTGCGTTCTTTCACCTCGTCGCCAATCTCGACCAACCCCTGCCCTGCCAGACGCGTGGCGTGCGCGCTCGCGCGCGCATCGAGCCGCGCCAGCGCCTTCATCGGCAACACGCCCCCGGCCGTGTCCAGCGCTGCGAGCAGGCGATCGACCGGCGGCGCCTCGCCCGGCAGCAGCCCCGGCTGGCGCACCAGCGCGCGCCGGCCGGCCTCGGTCAGACGCACGCTGCGGACCGCGGTCGCTTTCTCTCCCTGCGGCAGCGCCGCGCGCAGCACCTCGCCCAGCGGCGCCTGG
>Ga0265342_10000395_pt1 | contig 48238 bp, 46 predicted proteins | sample 4CB327metaG_FD_203125 | JGI IMG/M metagenome (GOLD analysis project Ga0265342, IMG submission 203125) | Rhizosphere microbial communities from Carex aquatilis grown in University of Washington, Seatle, WA, United States - 4-CB3-27 metaG | ecosystem: Host-associated > Plants > Roots >... | reverse complement strand
TTCGTCCGCATATCGCGATCGAATGAGCGCGCTCGTCGATCAAATCTGCCGCGAGTTCAAGCTGGGCAAGCGATACATGTATGAAGACGCGGCAAACGAAGAAGGCCCGGCCGTAGTCGAGATGCAGCCCTGGCTGCCGTTCGCGCCAAGCCGGGATCAGGAAATCGGAAACTCTGCGCGAGTCTCTACCGCGTCATGATCACTTCAGAAACACTGTCCTTCGCCAAAAACTGCCGATGCCCCGACCAGCCCGCGAACAACCGCTCGATGCTGCGGTTGGTGAAGGAGCGGTGGATGGGAAACTGCTGGGCCAATTGCATTTCCACTTCATCGCGGGCGGTGAGATGAAAGCGGCAGCGCACCGCCTCGTCGCCTTGCGTCTTGGTGTGGAAGAAAGCCAGCACCTGCCCGCCGGGGTTCATGGATGTGCCCAGATGGGCGACGACCGGCGCGACCAGGGGCTCGGGCAGATAATCGAGCGCCGACCACAAGAGCACCACGTCGAACATGCGTCCGGCAAAATTGAGCGTGTGCTCCAGATAGCCTTCGACGTTCCAGATCGAGTTGCCGTCTTCGTCGTTGCCCGTGATCCAGTTTTCGCCGAAGGCATCGACTTCAAGATCGGCGAGGAAGACGCTGTGACCGAGCTCGGTAAGGTAGTTGATGTTGCTGGGCGAAGTGAAGCCGGTATCGATGATGCGTAAGCCGGGCTCGGCCTCGAGACGCTTGCGGATCGCGCCCCATCCGCCGGAGTGGCGAGGCACGCGAGGGCCGGTGAGGCCCGGAACGGATTGGGCCAGCGAGCTCTGTTGTTTTTTATCGAACCAACTGCGCAGCACCCTGGTTGCCTCTTAAGCGTTTCCGATTCGTTCCCGTCGGACGCACGGTGCGAGACGGCAATTCTGCAGTGAAATTGCCGCTCGATATCTTCCATTCTATTCGGAACTGAAGCGATGGTTCTGTGACGGAGGAACGAACGGAGGCGCGCTTCCCGGCAAATGACGATTCGTGCGCTGAAGAACCTAGTTGCCGCCGGTCTGCGGGACGGGCGCGGCGTCGGGCGGCCGGGAGACGCCCTGCGTCAGATCGACCTTGCCGTGGAAGATGGCGTTATCTTCAATGGCGAGGCGTAGTGCGCGGATATCACCCTCCAGGTGGCAGCCGGAGCGGAGCTCGACGCGGCCGCTTGCGACGATATTCCCCTGCACTCGGCCCTGGATGAGCACGTCTTTGGCAGTTAGGTCGGCTGCGATATTGGCGTTGGGGCCGATGGTGAGCCGGTTCTCAGCCAGGTTGACAGTGCCTTCGACCCGGCCGTCCAGCACCAGGTCCTCGCTGCCCTTGACTTCGCCATTGATGACGATGGTTTTGCCGATGCGCGCGGGAGAGTTTTCTTGAGCCATGAGCCACGATCCTTGTGGACCTGCGAATAGGTCCCTGCCCGCACTATATCAACCCAGCCACTCGGCATCAATTCAGGCAGGTAAAAAGCTGCGCGTCGAGTATCAGCAATGCCGACAGCCCACGGCCCCGCAGCACGTCAGTGGCAGTCGGCGGGCAGGCTCTAAACTAGAGGTGTGCCCCGACTCTTTTCGGTCCTCCTCCTGCTCGCTGTCGCGGCTTGCCGCCCAGGCCAGACCCAGCGTCAATCCGGCTCTGGCGGCGCGAACCCGGCGCAGCCCGGGCAGGGGCTCGCCATATTGAACCGCGCCCTCGCGAACGAGTACAAAGCAGCGCAGGACGCGAGCTACCCGATGCGCTACGAGCTCAGGAAGACGAGCCCGCATTGGAGCTCCACCAAGAAGATTTGCGAGACGAAGGACGGCGACGTGGCGCGGCTGGTAGAGCTGAACGGCCAACCTCTGAGCTCGGCCGACGAGCAGAAGGAAGAAGCCCGGCTGACCGAGCTCGCCGGCGACCCGGCCAAACAACACCGCCGCAAGCAGGCTGAGGATGCTGACCAGGGACGTGTCTTGAAGGTGCTGCGCGTCCTGCCCTCTGCATTTGTGTACCAGGATGCGGGTGCGGGCGACGGACCTGCGGGAAAATCCGGCGACAGCCCGTCGTCGAGGATCCAAAAATTCACCTTCAGGCCAAATCCCGCGTTTTCCGCGCCCGACCTGGAGACGCAAGTCCTGACCCAGATGGCGGGAGAGATCTGGATCGATCCCGTTCATCTCCGGGTAGTCCGGCTTGAAGGGCACCTCGTACAGGATGTGGACTTCGGCTGGGGGATCCTGGGGCGCCTGAACAAGGGCGGCTGGATCGCGATTGATCAGGCAGACGTCGGTGGCGGCCAGTGGCGGACAGTCCACTTCAAGATGGTGATGAGCGGCAGGGTGGTTTGGAAGACGCGGGTCTTCGACACCTCCGAAGATGAATCGGGATACGAGCCGGTCCCGCCCGGGCTCGGCTACCAGAAAGCCATCGAGATACTGCGCGCCGACAAGTAGATGTAGCGGACAGGTTCAATCGAGACAGAAAAGCGGTCCGGCACAGAAGTGCGGACCGCTTTTCGTTTGAAACGCTTCTTTTACATCTTCACGAAGACGATGACCATGGTGAAGAGGGTGAGAGACTCAATGAAGGCCAGGCCAAGCACCAGGAACAAAAAGATGCCGGGGCGTGTACCGGGGTTACGGGCAAGCGCCTCGGTCGCTGACGCCACCGCGCGGCCCTGGCCCATGCCGCACAGACCGGCGGCAAGGCCCATGGCGATGCCTGCGCCGATGGGAATGAGGCTGACTGCGGCCGAGCCGCCATCGGCAAAGACCGGGACGGCAAAGCACAGTACCGCCAGGGTCAAGAATACGAATTGAAGTTTGCGCATAGTTCTCCTGCTCCCTAAGATTGACCGCCAGTGGGTGGTTGAGGCTCACCGTGCTGGCCCCCTCACGCTTGCGGTCGGTCCGTTTTATCCCAGAGCGGAAGCAGCTCCGGCGGAAACTGTTTTTGAGCCGTTAGCTGTTAGCCATCAGCTTTTTGCTCCTTTGTGCTGAGCCAGCAGCTATGACTCCTTCTCGGCAAAAGCTAACGGCTAATAGCTAAGAGCTAAAAGCTGTTTTAGTGCTCCTGCGCCACCGCCATGGAGAGATAGATCATGGACAGCAGCATGAAAACGAAAGCCTGAATGACCGAAACCGCTGCGTGCAGCGCCAAAAACCCTGAGGGCAGCGCAAGCGGGATGAGAGAAAACGCGACCAGCATCATGAGATCGCTTGCGAACATGTTGGCGTAAAGACGGATGGTGAGCGACATCATGCGGGCGAGGTGCGAGACGACCTCAATGGGAAATATGAGGGGCGTAAGCCACCAGAGCGGGCCGGCAAAATGCTTGAGGTAGCCGATGGGGCCCTGCACGCGGATGCCGTGGTAGTTGTAGTAGAGAAACGTGAGAACGGCAAGACCAAGAGGAACTTCAGGCATGCCCGTCGGCGTCTCGACGCCGGGAATAAGGGCTGAGACGAGCCCGATGAGATTGTTCAAAAGTACGAAGAGCCCGATGCAGGTAACAAAGGCCTGGAAGCGCTCGTAGCCGTGACCAATGACTTGTTCGCCGAGGTCGCCCACGCCTTCATGGATCATCTCGGCGAGCTGCTGAGCAGGGTTCGGACGCTCAACCGACAACGTGAGACGGACGACCAGGAAGAACAGGATGAGGGCCCCGGCGACCAGCACTTCCAACGAGAAGGCGCTGTTGACTGCGGTTGCCTTTTGGGCGGCATCGGCCGAACTCATACCGATGGCCTGATACATCTTGACCTCTGTGCCTCGCAGCAGAAGGTCAAGGAAACGCGCTAACGCGAAAGTCTGCACCATAAGAGTCTTTATCTCGAAAGTCTTGATTTCCCTTTTTCAGGAGCCAATGGCCGCAAAACGAGCACCGCTGCTTCAGTCGCGAAGCAACCGAACCGCCTCCCAGACCATGGCCAAAAGTGCCAAGCCAAGGCCGCAGAGAAGCGCTACAGCAGAACCCCGGAAACATTTCAGGCTACCATAGATGGCTCCGCCAAAGATCGCCAGACGGAGCACAAAAAGGACTGCCGAGACCGCCGCGCCGCTTGGGGCCTGCTGGTGGTCCATTTTGGCATTGATGAAGCGAATGAGGCGACGCCACTCGTGAATGCTCGCTGCGGAGATCGCAGCCCCAGTAGCGAACATGGCAGCATCGCGCCAACCTGAGGCCTTCCACAGCACCAGCGCGGCAAGCACGCCCACAATCAACGTGATGCGGATGGCCCGCTTCAGCAACGCTTGCAGGCCGTCGTCGGTCAACGCAACGAGTGCGTGGGTTTCCCCGGCGGAGTGCGCTTCGTCGGTCACGAGGTCGATCCCCCGCCGTCTTTGCCGGAGCCCCCGCTGCCCTGGCCGGGGTCGGTGATGTCGTCCTGCAATTTGGGATCTTTGTTGGCGGCAAGGGCCACGCGGATCGCGTAGACGAGGCCGGACACGCCGCCAAAGACAATTCCGACGATCGCGATCCACGATTGATGCAACCGGTGGTCCAGCCACGCTCCAATGAGCCAGCCGATGAAAGCCGCACAAGGCAGAACGAGCGCGATCTGCATCAGCTTTTCGGCCTCGATCCAGGCGCTGAAAAGGCCGGGATCTTTACCGCTCTGCTTCGAATCGGGAATGGGACGATGGTAGGGCATCCATCGTGATTATCAACGATGGATGCCCCGCTACGCGAAACGGCCGCGCCTGGCTCCGCGCGCTTGTGCCGGCAAATCTGAGGCAGAGTGCGAACGGGGTCACATTACGAGCCGCTATACTGGCGGTTGGACCTACCATCCATTTGGAAAAGGAAGCATGGAGTTCGAATCGGAATTCGAGCGGAAGCTTTTTGACGAGCGCCGCGAAAAACTGAACAAGATTGCGGAGCTTGGGCAGGCTGCGTATCCCAATCGCTTCCCCGCGCGGCAGGACGAATCGGCAATCACGCTGGCCGAAGTGCGCGCCAAGTGGGATAAGGCAACGGGCGAGGAACTCGAGGCAAAACGCGAAAACGTCATCGTGGCCGGGCGCATCATGGCCATCCGCCAGCAGGGAAAGGCCGGTTTTGCGACGTTGCAGCAGGAGGGCACGCGGCTGCAGATTTATGTGCGCCTCGACGCCGTGGGCGAGAAGGGATTTGCGCTCTATAAGCTGCTCGACCTGGGCGACCACATCGGCGTCACAGGCTACTTATTTCGGACCAGAACCGGCGAGCTAACCGTCCACGTAGAGACGCTGACGTTTCTGGCCAAGGCCATGCTCACTCTGCCGGAAAAGTATCACGGCCTGGCCGACGTGGAGCTCCGCTATCGCCAGCGCTACGTCGATCTCTTTGCCAATCTGGACGCCCGCGAAGTCTTCGTGAAGCGCGCGAAGGTGCTGCGCGCGCTGCGTACGTTTTTTGACAGCCGTGGCTATCTTGAAGTCGAAACGCCGATGATGCAGACGATCGCCGGCGGAGCAGCAGCGCGGCCATTCAAGACGCACCACAACGCGTTGGATATGGATCTTTTTCTGCGCATCGCGCCTGAGCTTTATCTCAAGCGCCTGGTCGTCGGCGGACTGGACCGCGTGTACGAGATCAACCGCAACTTCCGCAATGAGGGCGTAAGCACGCAGCACAATCCCGAGTTCACGATGCTCGAGTTCTACCAGGCGTACGCGAACTACCACGACCTGATGGATTTGACCGAAGAGCTGATCGCCTTTGTGGCGAAAGAAGTGAACGGGACGACGTTGACGACCTTCAATGACGTTGAGATCGATCTGGGCAAGTGGGAACGGCTGACGATGCGGGAGGCGATTGTTAAATTCGTCGAGCAGGAGTTTGGATTTATGCCCACCCTCGATGACCTCGTTGACGCAACCAGCCTTAAGGCTCTGGCGGATCGTGTGCTCGGTTTGCTTGGTGGGCCAGTAAGGAGTTTGCTTGAGTTCGACACCTATCAACAAGGACTTACTTTGGGCGGAGCAATGTTGGACGCAACGGCGAAACACAAAAGAGATCTGCGCAACGCATTTACTGTGGTCAGTGGGGAACTACATAAGAAGGCGCAAAGTTACTACGGTAAAGCAGTGGCGGAGATTTTCGAGGCCGTAGCCGAACCTTATCTCATCCAGCCGACTCTCATCTACGAATTCCCGACGGCTGTTTCGCCTCTCTCAAAGCAGAAGCCCGACGATCCGGACTGGGTTGAACGGTTCGAGATCTACATTGGCGGATTCGAAATCGGCAACGCCTTCAGCGAGCTCAACGATCCCGTCGAGCAGCATAAGCGCTTCGACGACCAACTCGCCCAGCGCGCCGCCGGCGACGATGAAGCGCATCAAATGGATGAGGACTATGTGCGCGCGCTGTCTTATGGATTGCCGCCAACCGGTGGCGAAGGCATTGGCATTGACCGCCTCGTGATGCTCCTGACCGGCTCGAAATCGATCCGCGATGTGATTCTCTTTCCATTGATGAGAAAGACAGGGAACGAGGGAACAAAGGAACAAGGGAACGAGAAAACAGGAGCCTCGGGCTAGCACCGCCAACTCCGCGAATATCGCTAGCTCCGCATGTTTTGCTAGGAGCTAGAAGCTTGGAGCTGTTCTTTGAACATCTTATTCATCGGCGACATCTTCGGCAGCGCGGGGCGCAGGATTGTGCACGAGCATATTGGCCATGTGCGCGAGGCGCACCATGTCGATCTGACGATTGTGAACGTTGAAAACGCTGCGGGCGGCTTCGGCGTAACGCCGGGACTGGCCGAGGAAGTCTTCGACCTGGGCGCTGACGTGCTGACGACCGGCAACCACGTGTGGGACAAGAGGGAACTTCTCGACTATCTCAACTCCGCTGCGCCCTACACGCACGACCGCCCGCGACGTGTAATCAGACCGGCGAATTTTCAGCCGGGCGTGCCGGGTTACGGCTTCTATGAAGGAAAGACCGCCGGCGGAGTGGACTACGCGGTGCTGCAACTGCAAGGGCGCGTGTTCATGACGGCGATCGACGATCCGTTCCGTACCGCCGATTCTCTACTCGGCTCGATTCGCGCCAAGGTGATTGTGGTCGATTTCCACGCAGAGGCCACCAGCGAAAAGAATGCGATGGGATGGTATCTCGACGGCCGCGTGACGGCAGTGCTGGGCACGCACACGCATGTGCCCACCGCCGATGAACGCATTCTGCCCCATGGAACGGCCTACCAGACCGACGTGGGCATGAGCGGACCGTACGACAGCATCATCGGCGTCGAGAAAGACCTCGTGCTGCACAAATTCCTGACCGCCATGCCTGGCAAATTCGAAGCGGCGAAAGGAAATCCTAAGATGTGTGGCGTGGTGGTGACCTGCGACCCGGCCACTGGGCGCGCCTCGGCAATCCAGCGGATCATGCTGGGCGAGTGATTGGTAGTTCGCGGTCAGCGTACCGTTGAAGTACGAGCCTAAGTTCGAACCAGCCAATCGAGCCCCAAAGCAAACAAAGAGCAACCGCAGGTTCCTCGCCCCGGTCGCTCGGGATGACCGCCTGGCAACAAAAAGGGCAGGCCGCTGAAGCGGACTGCCCTCGATTATCCCAGAAGCTTTGTTGCATGACCTGCGTTCGCCGGTGCGAAACCAGCGTGCAGGGTTATTGCGCGTGGTGCGCGGGCGAAGGCTTTGGAGCAGTGTGGTGCACCGCGCCTGCCTTCTTCTCCGGCTGCAAGAATCCGTCAGTCAACACGATTTGCGCAGAAGCGGCGGTTGTTCCGGCGGCAGCGGTATGCGTGTAGGTGTCGTAGGTGCCGTCCAGTTCGGCGGCCGGCTGTAGTCCGAGCGCAGAGCCGGAGGCCGGGGCTTCCTTGCAGGAAAGCGGCTCCTTGAGGTTGACGGTAAAGTCGGCGGTGTGGGCGTCCTTGGCATCCTGCGTCACAGCCACATTGAGCGTCCCGACCGAGGGGTCGATGGCGATCTTGTGGATGTGCGCGGGAGTGTCGGTGAGCACGTCACCCATGGCGTCGGTATCTGCTTTGACGCCGTTGGCCAGAATGTAGGCTTGAGCGTCCGCGACCTTGAGTTCCGATGGTGGCGGCGGAACCGCGCTGCAAGCCACGGGATTCGTGAGCTTGACTACGTAATCCTTGGGCTTGACCGAAGCGGCGGTTGTAACGGTGATGTGCAGCTCCGATGCGGGATCGGCGATGACAATGCCTGGAACCGGAGTGGGCTGGCCTTTCAGCAATGCCCAGAGGCCGGTAGCGTCCGCGTCAGATCCGTTGGCCAGAATGTATTCCTTATCCTCAAGGCTCAAGGCCTTAGGATCGCCGCTGGTATATGCGTGATGAGCCAGGTCCGCTGGAGTCGGAGCGGGCGCAATAGCGAAGTTAGCGGGCGGAAAGAGCGTTGACTGCGCCTGAGTCTTGATGGCGTCAATCTGCTGAGTGATGGCGGCGTCGCCGTCGAGCGTACCATGAAAGCGTTTGTACCAATATTCGAGCTGCGGCGCGATCTGGGCCTTGTATGCCGCCGGTGCGAAATCCCAGGCGCGCGCGTAGAACCAGACGGCCTTCACTTCATCTTTGTCCGGACTCGGCTTGGCGTAGGCCTGCGCCAGTTGCAAAGTATCCGCAAGACATTGACTCGGCTGGGTGCACACCTCGGGCGTATAGAGCATCAACTCGGCGGTGTATTCCTTGATGGCGCCGGCGAAGTCCTTCTTCGATACCGCATCGTCAAAGGCGATGGCCGAGTGGAAGACCGGATACGCGGTTGCGGTCAGTTTCTTCCAGTCATCGTCAGACATTCCGGTCGGCTTGGGAACCGTTAGGCCCTTCTGAGCCAGGACCGCTGCATCGTCGCATGTTTGCGCATTGGTGGCGACTCCGGACGCATCGAGGCTCGAGCTGCACTGCTGCTTCTTCAAGTAGACCGATGCGAGGATGGCTTTCATGTTGTTGGGGTCGACCTGAAGCAGCCGGTTTGCAGCATCAATCGCCTTCGCTGCCTGGTTGAGCTGGTTGTAGACGTCGATCAGGTTATCGAGAACCGTGGTTTTCACCGGGCTCTGTGGATAGGCTTGCAGAAAACCTTCTAGCGCGGCTGCCTTTTGGCCGGGGTCAGTCTGCGTCATGGCGTTCTGATAGGAGTTGAATTGGTCCGGCGGAAGACTGATCTGGCCGGAATCCTGAGATCGCAACGCTGGCGTGGAAACAAGGCTCATGCTTGCCAATGCCATCGCAGATGCAAAGACTAACTTGTTCATGCAGTGCTCCTGGGAAATGCCGAAATAGAAATCAAGAATCACTCTCTCGCCAGCAAACGAGCAACCAACCTGGGCGGCGGTGGAGTTAGGGGGCGACGGATATAAAGATACCACGGCCACCAATGATTGCTGCGAGGATTATATGAAGCAAACACGCCAGTGACAAGCAAGGCGCGAGGGTCGGCGCAGGCCTCGCAGCACGCTGGTAACCGGTGGTAATGGACCCGGTGCACGATCGCGCGCGAGGCGCAGATTCCAGGCTAACGGGAACCCTACTGAAGTAGGCGGACGAGCTCGACCTGCTCGGCGAGAAACGCATCGTGGCCATGAGCGCTTTTCATTTCGCGGTAGTCGGCCCGAGCGCCGGCCGCGCGAATGGATTCGGCAAAGCGGCGCACATCTTCGGCGGGAAACAGCCAGTCGGAGTTGATGCCTATGAAGCTGAGACGCGCCTTGATACGGCCAAAGGCGTCCTGCGGCGTGGCATAGCCGCGCAGCGGATCCCATGTGTCCATGGCGCGCAGGATGGCGAGGTAGGCGTTGGCGTCGAAGCGCTCGATGAATCGATTGCCCTGCAAGTCGAGGTAGCCGGCGATGTCAAAACGCTCGCCGATAAGGCCGCTGCCATGACCATTGGCCGCCCAGGGATCCTCGCCGCTGCGGTTTGGATTGCGGCCAAAGCGCTCGTCGAACAGGGGCGCGGACTTATAGCTGATCATGGCGATCTTGCGGGCCAAGGCCAAGCCGCTGCGCGGAGGGCGTTGGGGCAGATAGCGGCCAGCGGCCCATTCCGGATCGTGCTGAATGGCCTGGCGCTGCAGATGGTTGAGGGCCAGACCCATGGCGGAGAGCGGCGTCACGCCGATGATGAGTGCGCGCTCGACGCGATCGGGTTGGAGGATGGTCCAGTCCAGCGCCTGCATGCCGCCGATGGAACCACCAAGAACAAGGCGGATACGGCGGATGCCGAGCGAATCGAGGAGGCGCGCCTGCGCCCGAACGTTGTCGCGGACGCCGACCAAAGGAAAATCCGGCCCGTAGATCTCGCCTGTTTCAGGATTGAGGGACCCAGGCCCAGTGGAGCCGTAACAGGAGCCCAGCATGTTGATGCAGATGACGAAGTCGTGCTCCAGCGAGAGGACTGCCCCAGGAGCAAAGATTTCAGGCCACCAAGAGCCGACCAGAGCCGAGCCCGTGAGCGCGTGGCAAACCAGAACGGCATTGTCCTTCGCCGCATTCAGCCGGCCGTAGACGGCGTAATGCAGCGTGGGACAGATGAGGGAACGGCCGCACTCAAGCGGAAGGGAGCCGTCGAGCACGAAGTCGCCTTCGTAGGTAGGCTCCACAGTTTTTGATCCCGGCGGCGAAGCGCCGCTGCGGCTGTAACTATCTGTCATTCCCCTAAGCTCCCGTGCTGCCTTTCTTATTTTGCCGCAACGGCCCGGGTTGAGCCGGCGAATTTGTGGCCATTTGCGCCTTCAATCGCCTGATCGAGGTCAGCGAGGATGTCGCGAATGTCTTCAATGCCGACGGAAAGCCGCACCATCTCAGGCGTGACGCCAGTAGCCGCCTGCTCCTCCGCCGACAACTGTTGATGCGTGGTGGAGGCTGGATGGATCACAAGCGACTTGGCGTCACCAATGTTGGCTAGCAGCGAAAAGAGCTCGAGTGTGTTGATGAGCTTCTTGCCCGCATCGTATCCGCCTTTGATTCCGAACGTCACGAGCGCGCCGGCGCCGTTGGGAAGATACTTTTTCGTCCGGGCGTAATAGGGGCTGGACGAAAGGCCGGGATAGTTGACCCAGTCAACGCCGGGGTGCTCGGCGAGATGTTTTGCCACGGCCAGAGCGTTCTGCGAGTGGCGCTCCATGCGAAGGTGCAGTGTTTCGATGCCCTGCAAAAGCAGGAACGCATTAAAGGGCGAGAGCGCCGCGCCAGTATCGCGCAGGCCCTGCACGCGCGCTTTGAGGATGAACGAAAGCGGGCCGAAGGCCTCGGTGTAGCGAAGGCCATGGTAGGAGGGGTCGGGCTCGGTGAAGTCCTTGAAGCGGCCCGAGGCCGCCCAGTCGAACTTGCCTGCGTCTACGATGACGCCGCCGATGGCCGTGCCGTGGCCGCCGAGGAATTTGGTGGCAGAGTTGACGACGATGTCAGCGCCCCACTCGATGGGCCGGACCAGAGCCGGCGAGGCTGAGGTGTTGTCAATGACGAGCGGGAGCTTGTGCTCGTGGGCAATGGAGGCGAGCCGCTCAATGTCAGCAATGTCGAGCTTGGGATTGCCGAGAGTCTCGGTGTAGACGGCGCGGGTTTTGTCATTGATGAGGGCACGCAGTCCGTCGAAGTCGTCGGCGTCAACGAATTTGACCTTGATGCCAAGGCGCGGCAGCGTGTAGTGGAAGAGATTGTAGGTGCCGCCATACAGCGAAGTCGTGGATACGATCTCATCGCCGGCCGCCGCCAGTGTAAGAATGGTGAGCGTCTCCGCTGCCTGGCCGGAGGCCGTGGCGAGGGCGGCCGCACCACCTTCGAGAGCGGCAACGCGCTTCTCGAAGACGTCGGTGGTGGGATTCATGATGCGGGTATAGATATTGCCGAACTCCTGGAGCGCGAAGAGGCGGCCGGCGTGGTCTGCGTCCTGGAAAAGATAGGAAGTGGTTTGATAAATAGGGACGGCGCGCGCGCCGGTGGTTGGATCGGGTGACTGACCGGCGTGAACGGCCTGCGTGGCAAGCTGCTGCTGTTTTGGTTCCGGCATGATGATCTCCTTCGGGTTCGTGAGTTCTACGATTCGGGGAAAGTGGCGTGGCCGCGGACCGGTCCATTCTAAAGTGAAGCACCAATGAAAACGGCCCGCATCCTATTCGGGACCGGGCCGCTCTACTCAGAATCGGTTGCGCTTAGCGCTTGCGCCGTTCAAGAGCCGGACGGAGGGGTCCCTGGACCATACACATGCACATGGCCATGACTGCAAGTCCGTAAACCCATGAGAACGACATGCAGGCAGTATCAAGGGGCAAAGGCGGGGGTGTCAAGCACACTTTCGTGGGTCACGGATCGTGGATCGGAATTCGTACCTGGCAGGACGCGGTTCGCCACGCTGGCCACTGTTCACTCTTCGGGCTTCCAGACGTAGGCGCCGGGCTGCGGGAGGCCGATGTGCGCTAGGACGCGGCAGACAAATTGGCGGGCCATAGCCGCGGAGTCGGCGTCGGGCTGGTAGAAGGCGGGGATGCAGGGGAAGATGGTCGCACCGGCTTCGGCGACCAGCGTCATGTTGCGCAGGTGAATACGGTTGAAAGGCGTTTCGCGAACACAGAGCAAGAGCGGGCGGCGCTCTTTCAGAGTGACATCGGCAGCGCGGGCAATAAGTGAGTTCGCGAGGCCGAGGGCGATCGAAGCGAGCGTGCCCATGGAACAAGGCAGGACGATCATGCCGTCGGATGGGTGGCTGCCGCTGGCTATGGAAGCGCCAATGTCGGAGTCGGAGAGTTGGATTGTTTTTTGCGGCACTGCGCCAAGAAGCTTCTTGAGCAGATTCGTGCGGCCGGAGACACCGAGTTCTTCCGCCACCACGCGCAGTGAGTTTTCCGATGCCACGAAATGGACGCGGGCAACACGCTCGTCGGCTTCGAGGGCGCGAAGTGCCTCGCGAGCAAGGACTGCGCCTGATGCGCCGGTGATGGCGAGGGTGATGCGTGCGCCTTCCATCTCAGCTTCCCAGGACCCGCTTGAAGATTGCGTTGACATTCACAAGCTGCCGCGAATAGTCGAAGGTGCGGTCGAGTTTCTTCGGGCTGAGCAACTTGGCAATGTTGGGGTCGCGGGCCACTTCGTCGCGGAAGCTCAGATCGTCTTTCCAGGCGCGCATGGCATGCGACTGGACGAGCTTATAGGCGTCTTCACGCAACATGCCCGCCTCGGCAAGATCGAGGAGCAATTGACCCGAAAAGATGAGGCCGCCAGTGGATTCGAGATTTTTCTTCATCCGCACGGGATAGACCAGCAGCCGGTCAATGAGATCGGTGGTCTTGGCAAGGAGGTAGTCGACCAGGATGGTGGAGTCAGGAAAGATGACCCGCTCGACAGATGAATGAGATATGTCGCGTTCATGCCAGAGCGGGATGTCTTCCATCGCAGCCTGAGCATTGCCGCGAAGGACCCGCGCCAGGCCGCTGATTTGTTCCGAAGTAATCGGGTTCTTTTTGTGCGGCATGGCCGAGGAGCCCTTCTGTTTTTCGCTGAAGTACTCCTGCGCTTCGCGGACCTCAGTGCGCTGCAGATGGCGGATTTCGACGGCAATTTTATCCAGGGTGCTGCCGAGGATGGCGATCGTGGTAATGTAGGCGGCGTGGCGGTCGCGCTGGATTACCTGCGTGGAGACCGGCGCGGGCTTGAGGCCGAGGCGCGCACAGATCCGCTCTTCGTGCTCGGGCTTCAAGTGCCCAAAAGTGCCGACGGCTCCCGAAAGCTTGCCCACGCGCATGTCTTCGGCGGCGGCTGCAAAGCGGGTGGCGTTGCGCTGCATTTCGGTATACCAATTGAGCAACTTGAGACCGAAAGTGGTCGGTTCAGCGTGGATGCCGTGCGTGCGGCCGATGGTGGGAGTGTGCTTGAACTCAATGGCGCGGCGCTTGAGGACAGTGAGCAAACCGGCCATGCCGTCCGTGAGGAGCTTGGAGGCCTCTTTGATCTGGAGGGCCAGGGCGGTGTCAACAATGTCATTCGACGTGAGGCCGTAGTGCAGCCAGCGGGACTCGGCGTCGAGCCCCTGCGCTTTAAGCGATTCTGCGACTGCAGTTGTAAACGCGATGACATCGTGCTTGACTTCTGATTCGATCTCGAGGACGCGAGCCGCAGAGACAGTAGCTTTGGTGGCAATGGCATTGGCGGCCGCAGCGGGAATCACGCCGTCTTCGGCGAGGACCGCGCTGGCTGCCGCCTCAACCAGGAGCCAGCAGCGGTATTTGTTCTCGTCCGTCCAGAGGGCGCCCATCGCGGGGCGCGTGTAGCGTTCGATCAACGGAGAAACTCCTTGCGCAGCCAACAGTTGCAGCAACAGGCTCCTTTTCAATTGTATTAGGGGGTGGCGATTATCCGCGAGGAATTCCAAGGCGGCGCATTAACTCGTCGACGAGCAGGCCGCGGCCGGGCGTGTAGGGCTGGAACCATTCGCCGTCGATTACCAGTTGCGGAACGGCGCGCTTGCCGACGCGGTTCATGACTTCGGCCGAGGCTGCGGGGTCCGCGTCAACGTTGACTTCGGTGTAGGCGACGCCATGCTCATCGAGAAACTGCTTGGCGGCTCGGCAATCGCGGCACCAGGACGTGGTGTAGACCTGCACGTTCATAAGGGCATTCTAGTTTGATCGCGATGCTACGATCTGTGATCAGCAGCACCTGGGAGATTGGATGACAGCGGACGAAATTAGGTCGCTTTTACATCTTGAGCCACACCCGGTAGAGGGCGGGTGGTTCCGCCGGACGTACACCTCGGTGGGAAGCGTGCAACTACCGCGCGGAGTGCGGGCACAGGGCACGGCCATCTTTTACCTGCTTGAGGCCGGAACATTCTCTGAGATGCATGTGCTGGCCTCGGATGAGATTTTCCACTTTTATCTCGGCGACCCGGTGGAAATGCTGCAATTGCTCCCTGATGGCGGCTCCGTTGTGATTACTCTTGGGCCGGACCTGGCGGCGGGGCAGCATGTGCAACTGGTTGTCCCGGCAGGAGTGTGGCAGGGGACGCGGCTTGTTGACGGCGGCAAAGTGGCGCTGCTGGGCTGCACGGTGACGCCGGGGTTCGATTTTGCGGACTACCGTGGCGGAAACTATGAAGAAATGACTGCGAAATGGCCGGCGGAGGCGGAGCGGATCAGGAAGCTGACGAGGCGCTGAGGCGAAACAAGTTCAGAATCGCGAGCGTCTAACCTTTTAGATGGCTCGCTGGCTTTGTGGCGCGAGTCGGGTTCTTTGGGGGAATACGCTGTGAAACGATTTGCCGCCGCGCTGATGGTCTTGGTTTGCAGCGTTGCTCCCGCGCAAGACGCGCTCTCCGCCGCCGTAAAAAGCATGACGAATACCGGTGTATTCGCATTTGGCGGGGTCGGATTCATTGGGAAGATCTCCGAAGGAGAGCTTGACTTCAGGGTGATCCAATCGCAGCCAGCCGCGGTTGTGCTCGCGAGCTTTGAAAAGATTTACGCCACGGGCGATGCCGCGGCAAGACTTTACGCACTCGCTGGGATTCGGCAGCTCGATGAAACGCGCTCCAAGGAACTGCTGCAATCGCTGGACGGTTCGCAAGAGACGGTTTTCACCATGCAAGGATGCATTATGGAAAGGCACCGCGTGGCAGACATTGCGAAGGCGATTGACGCGGGAAGCTACGATAGCTGGCTGAAGCCGCGCCGGTGACAATAGGCGGGTAGTCACCAGGGTGCAGATGCCGGCATCTGACTTCGCCTATCGCCGCTCGCGGAAGAAGCTGCGAAGAAGCTCCGCGGATTCCTCGGCGGCAATTCCCTGCTCTACCTTCATTTGATGATTGAGCTGGGGATGGTTCAGCACCGAGAGGACCGAGCCGCATGCGCCGGCCTTGGGATCTACGGCGGCGAAGACGAGGCGGTCGATGCGGGCGTGGATCATGGCTCCGGCGCACATGGCGCAAGGCTCAAGCGAGACATAGAGTGTGCAGCCGGCGAGGCGGTAGTTGCCTAGGGCTTTGGCTGCCTCCCGAATCGCGATCATTTCCGCATGTGCAGTCGGATCCACGTTGCGAATCACGCAGTTTTGCGCATGGGCGATGATCTCGCCCTGGTACACCATGACTGCGCCGATGGGAACTTCGCCGGCCTCGGCAGCCATTCGCGCCTGGACCAGCGCGGCCTGCATGGCTTCACGATCGTCGATCATGCTTTCGATGGTACGGCGGCGGGCTGTTGCTGCGTCATGCAGTGCAAAGCGCCCAGACCCCAGATCAAGTCGACCGAGTGGACGCCGATGACCTCGCGGCCGGGAAAGAGTTCGGCGAGAGTGTTGAGGGCAAGGCGGTCGTTGGGATCGTGGAAGGTGGGCACGAGAACGAGGCCGTTGGCGACATAAAAATTTGCGTAGCTTGCCGGAAGGCGCTGGCCACGGAAGATGATGGGGAGGGGCATGGGCAGTTCGACGACGGTGAACTGCTTGCCCTCAGTGGTGTGCGCAGATTTGAGGCGAGAGAGATTCTCGGCAAGCGGGGCGTGGTTAGGGTCGCGCTTGTCCGATTCGACGGCGGCGATGATTGTGGTGGGCGCGACGAAGCGAGCGATGTCATCGATGTGGCCGTGAGTATCGTCGCCGACTATTCCCCGGCCGAGCCAGATGGTCTGGTCGATTCCTAGAAAGTCGTGGAAGACGCGCTCGAGTTGTGCGCGGCTGACGCCGGGATTGCGCTGCTGGACGTCACTCAGGAGACATTCCTCGGTGGTGAGCAACGATCCTGCGCCATTCACGTCGATGGAGCCGCCTTCGAGCACGACGTGGTGGTCCATCGCACCTTTTTCGGTTTGAACTGAAGGTTGCCACGAAGGAACGCCGAGCAACCTGGCAACATTGCCAGGGAGTTTGTTGTCGAGATGCCAGTCGTCGTATTTGGCCCAGCCATTGAAGCGCCAATTGGTGAGGGCGACATGGCCTTCACCGTTGCGGACAAAAATCGGGCCGGAGTCGCGCGTCCATCCGCGGTCGGTGGGCCAGAGGTGGAAACTTACCTGGTCGAGATTGACACCGGCGCGGTGGAGCATGGAGGTGACGCGCCGCTCCATCGACGTGTTCTCGACGATCAGATGCACGCGCTCGTGGGCTGAAAGGAGGCGAACGATCTCCGCGTAGAGCCAGGGGATGGATTGGAATTTGCCGGGCCAGTCCTCGGGATTATGCGGCCACGCGAGCCATGTGGACTCGTGCAGCTCCCACTCGGCGGGCATGCGATAGCCGAGGGCGCGGGGTGTTTTCTCGGGAGGTCGAACAGGCATGGCTACTCGTGCTCTTTGCGCGCGGCGCCCGGGTGCTTCGCTCCTGGCTGCGCGGAATCGAGAAAACGCTGCGTGATGGGCGCGTAGGCGTCGATGCGGCGGTCGCGGAGGAAGGGCCAGTTTCGGCGCGTTTCTTCAATCAACGAACGATCGATTTCGCCGAGGATGATTTCTTCGGCATCATGGCCGGCCTTGGCGATGACGCGGCCGAAGGGATCGGCAAGAAAGCTGCCGCCCCAGAATTCCAGGCCGGGTCCTGGCGCACGATTGCCCTGGATATCGCCCCGCTCCTGACCGACCCTGTTCACTGCGGCCACGTAGACGCCATTGGCGATGGCGTGAGAGCGCTGGATGGTCTTCCAAGCGTCGAATTGCGCAGCTCCGAATTCTTCCTTTTCCGCCGGGTGCCAGCCGATAGCAGTGGGATAAAACAGCACCTCGGCACCCTGCAATGCCGTGAGCCGCGCGCCTTCGGGATACCACTGATCCCAGCAGACAAGCGTGCCTATGCGACCGGCAGCGACATCGACTGCCTGAAAGCCAAGATCGCCGGGCGCGAAGTAATACTTTTCGTAATAAAGCGGATCGTCGGGGATGTGCATTTTTCGATAGACGCCGGCGATCTGGCCGTCGGCGTCAAACGTGACGGCAGTGTTGTGGTAAAGCCCGGGCGCGCGGCGCTCAAAGAGCGAAGCGACGACGGCGACTTTAGCCTGGCGGGCAACCTCGGCAAGTTTGGCGGTGGAGGGGCCGGGGATCGGCTCGGCAAGATCGAAGAGGTGCAGATCCTCGCGCTGGCAGAAATATTGCGTGCGGAAGAGCTCAGGCAGGCAAACGACTTGCGCACCGAGTTTGGCGGCCTGGCGAATGTGGTCGAGCGCGGCCGAGAAATTCCCCTCGGGGTCCGCTCCCATGCGCATCTGCACGAGGGCAACCGTGAATTTATGCGGCGTCGTCATGCGTCTTTCTTGGGGCCTCCGTTATGAATATTTGCGGCCGATGCAACAAGGCCAACCCCGGCATGCGGAATTGGCCTCGTGAATTGGTGACGGGATCGCTCTTCGCCAGCGCCTGATCTTATCCAAAGGCCTGCCACACGCGGTGCCTACTCTTCCAGGATCAGGACTGCGGCGGCGATAGTGGTTGTCCATTTGCCGCGCTTGTCGCCAACAGCCGACTGAGTGATGTTGCTGGTGCGGACAATCTTGTTGGAGATGCGGTAGATCTCCTTCTTCTCATCCCAGCTCTTGTCGGGATCGAACTCGACATCGAGCGTGGTGGCGAGCATTTCTGCAGCCAGCTCCTCGGCGTATTCGCCTGCCTGATCATCGGTCTCGCCAAAGCTGTGGTGCTCGCTTAGGTAGCCGTAAGTATTGCGGTCGGCCGGAATGGCCACGCCGATGCTGCAAGCCACGAGGCGGTGCGGTTCGCGCGTGGAGTTCTCCGCGATGACCGCGAAGACGACTTCGCCGTCATCGAGATACTTGAGGCCTTCCTTGCGCGGAATCATTTTGCACTGCGGCGGAAAGATGGAGGAAACGCGCACCAGGTTCTGCGAAGCGATGCCCGCATCGCGAAGGGCAAGCTCGAAGGAGGTCAGCCGTTCCTTGTGTTTGCCGACGCCTTTGGTGAAGAAAAGCTTCTTTGGGACCATTCTTTTTCCCAATTTCTATGTGCCCTCCGTAGGTGAAAAAAGTGGGACCGTTTTTACGTTCCCGCATGAGTCTATCGCATCTTGGCGGGTGCGGACAGAGTTTCGAATATTTTCATTGGAGGTTCATCGTGCATAGCATCCGGCGTGTGCGCTTCCGCCATTGGACGGGGCCGAAACTGGAGCGCCGAAAATGCGCGAGGGTTTCCCAGCAGAGGCTGTGAGGCAGCAACTTTCCTCGGCGAGCCGCGTTTAATAAGCATGAAGCGACGGTCGGTTTCGGTATGTATTCCTGTCTTAAGCGTGGTTCTTGGCTGCGCATGCGCGTTGTCGCAAACTCCCCGAGTGCCGGCAGGACCTGATCAGGGCTACGTGCAGGGCGCTGCGCCCACGCCGGCCAGTGGTGATCTCGGTCAGGCGATTCTGGAGTGGACACCACCGGCTCTGTCGCAATTGAGCGGCGAGGCCGTGGCGAAGGAGAGCTTCGCGCTGGATCGAACAATGCTGGCCGCGGCGGCCGGGCTCATGCCGGACTCCGACGCCGACCTCAGGCAGACGGTCGCCAAGCTCGACGGTGTAAGCGTGCACATGTTACGTTTCGCCGTTGACGGCCAGGCCGACCCCTCGCAGGTTGAGGCGATTCGCGAGGCCTACCACCTGCGCGGATGGAAGCACGTTCTGAATTCGACCAGTCTGGGCGGAGCGACACACGGCGACATCACCGATATTTGGCTGGTGCTCGATGGCGCCAACGTTCGCGGCGGAGTGGTGCTGGTTGAGACCCCGAAGAGCCTGACCCTGGCGACGGTGGCCGGGAACCTGAGTCCGGTCGACATGCTCCGCTTGCGGGGCCACTTCGGCATTCCGCGGTTCGACAGCGACGGCACGAGCCGGTAGCCTCGGCCTGAAGCCAACTAGTTTGCCGCGATCTCAACCGCAGCTGCGGCTCGAATTTCGCACAAATCTGACGCACAGAGAATGCTATATTCGTTCGTAGCGTCCCCCGCCGAGTGATCCATGCAAAATCGCACGTTGACCCTTTTCATTCTCACCCTGGCAATCGCGGGAGGCGGAGCATCCGCCCGCGCCAAGGTGATCGAGGATACCAGCGGATCGCTCAAGAACCTGACCAGCGTTGCCGATGCTCTCGACTCCGCCGACCGGCATCCAGTCCACATTCTCTACGTGCACGGGATCGATGAGGTCGGAGCGGGCGATTCAAAGATGTTGCGCGACTCGATCTGTACAGAGTTGAAGCTTTGCGTGGTGAACGACTGGAAGAATGCGGGCACGGAGTACGCGGACAAGGGCGAGTTCTCGAGCTCCGTTGAGCCTCCGACCCTGGCGTACCTGGGAACCCCGGTGTGGAACAGCCCGGAGGAGTGGCACGCTGCCGCGCCGTTCGTTGTGCACTGGGTTGTGCACCTCAGGGGACATTCCGCCGTCCTGGTGGTCGATGAGATCAACTGGTGGCCGCTCGTACTGGCACTGAAATGCCGCCGCGTGATCGCAGCCGAGGCTCATTTATCGGGGCCGGACAAATACCTATTGCAGGTTTGTTCGGATCAATCCGCGCAGGACCCCGACGGAAGTGGACGTTTCTATCCCTGGATAAAGGCTGACTCAGCGGCAAAGCTCGAAAAGATCAGGCCACGCGGCGTTCTGGTGAATCGCGAGCTGAAGGCTGGACTCGTCGATTGGGGGCTTTCGGATGTGCTGATGGCGGTGGGGCCTCTTGGCGGCATTATGCGCGATGGGGTGCGGCAGTTGATGGCCAAATCGGCGGCATTCGATCCTCGAGCGGCGGAGGCCGATTCGAGCGGCAGCGGCGGAATGGGAAAGTACGACTGGAAAACGCAACTGAAGCAGGACAAAGTGCTGGATCAGGAATTCATTGGGGTAACGCACAGCCTGGGCAGCTATCTGCTCTTCAACACGCTCAACCCTGAGTTTTCCACGACGTCCGACGAGAATCTGTCGCCAGCGGATGCGGCCAGGAAAACCGCCGAAGAGAACGCGATCCGCTATATTTTTGAGCGATCCTCGTTGATGTACTTTTTCGCCAACCAGCTTGAGATGCTGGAGATCACGAATCTTGAGAGCGCGCCGGAATTGACGGAGAGCGCAATGAGGCCGCGCGGACTGGCACCCGCGCCGATGGTTCCGATGTCGCCCGCGGCCAACTTCAGATCGCTTGTGAACAGATGGAAGGGTTATCAAACGAACTTTCAGGCAGTTCTGCATCCCAGCGACGCAGCGAGCAGGGAGAAGGTTCAGGTGGTGGCCTGGAGCGACCCCAGCGACGTAATTACCTATCGCGTGCCCAAGATCGGCGACGTGGAGGTTGTGAATCTCTACGTGAAGAATGCCGCGCGCTGGTTCGGGTTGATCGAATCCCCTCGCAAAGCGCACGCCGGTTATGCGAAAAACATCGATGTGCTGCGCGTGATGTTTGGAGAGACGACACACCCGCGGACGCACTGAGCGGAACCGACGGACCGTTGAATGCGCTGTCGCTGTGGGGCCCCCATTGCCACTGCTGAATTGCGGATGGTAGCCTCAACATTGGACGAACTAACTTTGGACTTTTCTGGAAGGGACTTCCCTCAAAATCATGCAAAACCAGTACAACGGGCTGGAGCTGCCCAAGACGGGCGAGCCGATCGAGTACAAGGACGGGCAATTTGCCGTGCCCAACCACCCCATCATTCCCTTTATCGAGGGCGATGGTACGGGGCGCGACATCTGGAAAGCATCGCAGAGGGTTTTCGATGCAGCCGTCGAAAAAGCGTATGGCGGCAAGCGAGCCATTCGTTGGTTTGAAATTTTCGCCGGCGAGAAGGCCTTCCGGCAGTTCAACAAATGGTTGCCCGACGACTCCGTGGCCGCTGCCCGCGATTTGCGCGTCTCCATCAAGGGACCGCTGACGACACCTGTCGGCGGCGGCATTCGCTCGCTCAACGTGGCACTGCGGCAGATTCTCGATCTCTATGCGTGCGTGCGTCCGGTGAAGTATTACCAGGGCGTCCCCAGCCCGGTGAAGCACCCGGAAAAGCTCGACATCGTGATCTTCCGTGAGAACACAGAGGATGTGTACGCAGGTGTCGAGTTCAAGCAAGGCACGGAGGATGCGGCGCGGCTGATTAGTTTCTTGAACGACGACCTGCTGAAGGGCAGCAAGAAGAAAGTGCGCACCGATTCTGGCGTGGGCATCAAGCCGATCTCGATCTTCGGCACGAAAAGACTGGTGCGATATGCGATTCGCCAAGCACTCGAATCGGGACGAAAGACCGTAACTTTGGTCCACAAAGGAAACATTCAGAAGTTCACCGAAGGCGCATTTCGCGAGTGGGGCTACGAAGTAGCCATCGAGGAGTTTCGCGACTATGTTGTGACCGAGCGCGAGAGCTGGATCCTGGGCAATGTGGAGTCCAAGCCGGGTATTTCAGTTGAAGAAAACGCAGCGCTGATTGAGCCGGGAATCGAATTCGGGTCGCAGACGTTCCGCGATTCGCTTTATGCCGAGGTCAAAGGCGTGCTGGATTCGATTGGCAAGAGCCACGGAAATGGCGCGTGGAAGAACAAGGTGCTGATTAACGACCGCATCGCCGACTCGATCTTCCAGCAGATCATCATCCGGCCGGAGGATTACAGCATTCTGGCCACTTCGAATCTGAATGGCGACTACATTTCTGACGCTGCGGCGGCCCAGGTGGGCGGCCTGGGCATCGCGCCGGGAGCGAACATCGGCGACGGCTACGCGGTGTTTGAGGCCACGCACGGTACCGCGCCCAAGTATGCCGATAAGGATGTGATCAATCCAGGTTCGGTGATTCTTTCGGGCGTGATGCTGCTCGATTTTATTGGCTGGAAGGAAGCAGCGAAAATGATCGAAAACGCCATGGAGAAGACAATTCAACAGAAGTCTGTGACATATGATTTTGAGCGCCAGCTCGCCGGCGCGACGAAGGTGGGAACGAGCGAGTTCGCCACGCGCATCATTGGCAATATGTAGGCCTGGCGACGCGGCATCACCATGATTGCGGCCCTTGTCTCCATCGATTGCGAAAAGATTCATGACTCGGACTCGTTTCACGACGAGTTCGCTAAGGTTTTGGGCTTCCCCGATTTCTACGGCAGGAATATGCACGCTTGGGTCGACTGCATGACTTCGATCGATAAGCCTGCCGACCGCATGACGCGAATATTCGCTGCAAATGGCAACGTGCTGACGTTGCAATTGGACAACGTAGCACCATTTCGTGAGAAGCGTCCCGATTTGTATGCGGCCATCATTGAGTGCGCGGCGTTTGTCAATTGGCGCAGGATCGAGGTCGGAGAGCCTGCTGTTTTGGCAATTAGTTTCAGGAACTAGAAAAAAGGAGAATCATGCGTAAAAAAGTCAGCATCGTCGGCGCGGGAAATGTGGGAGCAACGACCGCGCACTGGATTGCGGCCAAGGAACTGGCCGATGTGGCACTGATTGACGTGGTTGAAGGTGTCCCTCAAGGCAAGGCGCTGGACCTGCTCGAAGCGATGCCGATCGAGAAGCGCGACGTGGCCATCGTGGGCGCGAACGACTATGCGGCCACGGCAAACTCCGACATCGTGGTCATCACGGCGGGCATTCCGCGCAAGCCTGGGATGAGCCGCGACGACCTGCTCAACACAAACTTCAAAATCATGTCAGATGTGGTGCAGAAAGTAGTGGCGCAGTCGCCCGAGTGCATTCTGATCATCGTCTCTAATCCTTTGGATGCGATGGCCCAGGCCGCCTATCGGCAGGCCGGGTTCAATCGCGAACGTGTGATCGGCATGGCCGGCGTGCTGGATTCGGCGCGCTTCCGCAGCTTTATCGCTGCCGAGCTGAATGTGAGCGTGGAAAACGTGACGGCATTTGTGCTGGGCGGGCACGGCGACACGATGGTGCCGCTGGCGCGTTACTCGACGGTGGCCGGCATTCCCATTACGGAGCTTATTGCTCCCGAACGGCTTGAGCAGCTTGTGCAGCGCACCCGCGATGGCGGGGCCGAGATCGTGAAGCACCTGAAAACGGGCAGCGCCTACTATGCCCCATCGGCGGCGGCAACCGAGATGGTGGAGGCGATTCTGAAAGATAAGAAGAAGATTCTGCCTTGCGCGGCATATCTCGAGGGCGAATACGGAATCAACGGATACTACATCGGGGTGCCGTGCAAGCTGGGCGCGGCGGGCCTGGAACAGATTATCGAGATCAAGCTGACGGCGGAGGAAGATGCGGCCCTTAAGAAGAGCGCCGAGGCCGTCAAGGAGCTTTGCGCGGTGATTGGCGTTTAATCTGCGGAAGTCGGCGACCAAAATAAAGGGGCCTCGGGATCGAATCCCGAGGCCCTTGTCTTAGGTTCCCGCACAATGAGCTAAAAGCTAATAGCTAAACGCTGCCTTTCTCAATCCATCGCCATGCTTAGCTGGTGGCGCACATCGGCGCCGCGAATCCAGAAGATCACGTCGGTGGCGATGTTGGAGGAGTGGTCGGCGATCCGCTCCAGGTTTTTGGCCACCAGGATGCCGTTCATGGCCTGCTGCGTAAATTGCGGCTTCTCTTCGATCAGCTTGAGCAGGTCGCTGTGGGCGCGGCGGTTCATGCGGTCGATCTCGTCGTCCATTTCGCGGACGGAATCGGCAAGGCGGGCGTCACCATCGAGCAGGGCCTGAAGCGCGTTGCGGATCATCTGCCCGGCAAAATCGCCCATCGCGGAAAAATCCACCGGCAGCTCAACGTCATCGATGGAGAGAATTTCCTTTGTGCGCCGCGAAATGCTCATCGACTGATCGCCGATGCGTTCCAGGTCGCCGTTAATCTTGATGACGGCGAGGATGAAGCGCAGATCGATGGCCATGGGCTGCTGTTTGGCCAGCAGGTCATACGCCATCTCGTCGAGCTCCCGCTGCGCGGTGTCGATGGCCCGCTCGTTCTGCTTGACGAATTTGCAGAGACCCTTATCGCGACGCGTGTAGGCCTCAACGGCCGACTCGACCGCCTGCTGCGCCAGCGCAGCCATGGCAAGAAGCTTGTCTTTGAGCTCTGCGAGTTGCTGATGAAAGTGAATACGGGGCACTAGGTTCGTTCTCCCATCCGACTATTCTGCACCAAGCGACGTTACAGGAGAACAAATTTCCGAAAGTGCACCAAAACTATTACACACATTGGTAATGTTCCCGAGACAGCCCGGCGGCTTGAGTATTTGACTTTAGCTGGGCGAAAAGGCCCCTTCATGGGAGCGCGCCGGGCCGAAAACGAATCATGTCCGGATGCGGTCCAGAAGGACAGTCAGGCAGTTTTCGGCGCGAGTGGCGGATGCTCGATCGAGCCCAGCAGGAAGAGATAGGCCGCGATGCCGACAGCTAAATAGGCCGCCGCTAGAACAAACGCGACGGCGTACGAATGGAGCGCCGAGATGAGGTAGCCGGTGAGGATGGAAGCCGCAATCCCCGAAACCTGGCCGGCGAAATTGATGATCCCGCCCACCTTGCCCACGTCTGGCCGGCGGGCGATGAAGGAGGGCAGCGACCAGGCCACGGGCGCGGCAGCGGCCAGACCACTGAGCGACACAGTGATCCAGATGAGGGCCTGCGAAGCGCTGTGTGCATGAGCTGCCCCCAGAATGCCAAGGCCAAACGCTGTGCCGCCGATGAGGACGGTGCGGCGGACCGCGCTCTGATTCCAGCCACGCTGGACGAGGAAGTCGACCAGAAATCCGCCAAATACGAGATCGGTTGCCGTGGCAAGGAGCCAGGGGAGGCTCGTGTAGAGGAACGAGTGCAAAAGGTCGATATGCAGTGCCGACGACAGATACGCTGGCAGCCAATAGAGCAGTAGGAAGAAAACATAGTTATACGAGCCGAACCCGATGGCGAGGCCGAGGACCTTGCGCTGGGAGAGGAGGCCAACGAGCGGAGTTGAGGGCTCTTCGCTGGGATTGTGGGCAACGGACGAGGCGGCCTGATCCTCGATGTGAAGGCGTTCGATTTCGGTCAGCTCCGGATCCTCTTCGGGGTCGCGGTAAACGCGCCAAAAGAGGAGAAAGTAGGCAAGACTGATGGCGCCCGTGAAGGCGAAGCTCCACCGCCAACCGGCGTGGATGAGAACGATGCCGATGACGGGGACCCCGATGGCCGAAGCGAACTTTGCAGCCGAGTCGAAGAATGACGTTGCCAGACTGCGCTCGCGCTCGGGGAACCACAAGCCGATTGCCTTGCCGTTGGCGGGAAAGGTCGGCGATTCGCCCACGCCGAGCAGGAGGCGCGCGCCAAAGAAGGCGTTAAGATTCGGCGCGGCGGCGGCTGCGAAGGAGGCGGCACTCCAGATGAATGTCCCGATACGCCCGACACGGCGCACGCCGAGCTTGTCGAGAACCACGCCGATGGGCAACTGACAGAGGGCATAGGTCCAGTTGTAGGAGCTGGAAAGGTAGCCGAAGACGACATCGGAGATGCCGAAGGCGGTGATCAGAGAATCATGCGAGACGGATAGATTGACGCGGTCAAAAAAGTTGACGAGGACTCCGACGCCGAGCAACCAGGCGATGCGCCAGCGGCGGCGTGGCAGGCCTGCATGGCGCGGCGAATTTCGGTGTAGAGCGGAGCCCTGATCGTTCAATCGTCTCCTTGCCCTGATCTGCCGGGATCAACCGGCCGGGGTGAGTTTTCCCTGTACCACGTCATTCTCAAGAGTGCCAATGGGGTCGATGGTGATGCGGATTCTGTCACCCGGCGCAAGCGTAAAGTCGTCTGGCGGAACAACGCCCGTTCCGGTCATCAGGAAGGCACCGTAGGAGAAAGTGTTTTCACGGAAAAGGTAGGCGGCCAGATCGGCAGGTTTGCGTTTGAGCTCCGCAAGCGTCGTGGCGCCGGAAAAGACCGCGTTGCCGCCGCGCAGAATTTCGATCTGGATTGGCGTTGTGGGCGGAAGCGGATCGCTGCTGATAAGAACGCACGGACCTAATGCGCAACTGCGGTCGTAGACCTTGGCCTGAGGCAGATAGAGCGGATTTTCGCCCTCGATGTCGCGCGAGCTCATGTCATTGCCAACGGTGTAGCCGATGATCTGGCCCCGAGGGTTGATGAGCAGGGTGAGTTCCGGCTCCGGAACCGACCACGTAGCATCGGTGCGAATGCGGACGTTTGCGCCAGGTCCGGCCACCCGGCTCGCGGTCGCCTTGAAAAACAGCTCGGGACGCTCAGCCGTGTAAACACGGTCATAGAAATCGCCGCCGCCTGCGTCTTTCGATTCGGCCATGCGCGCGCTGCGGCTACGAAAGTAGGTGACGCCGGCGGCCCAGACTTCCTGGCTGCCGATGGGTGCATCGAGGCGCAAAGTTGCGACATCAGAAGCCGGCTCTCCGGCGTTGACAACGGAGCGCAGATAAGCGCCAAGATTGTCGTGCGCGACAAGCATGTCCCAATTCGACTCGGGGACGCGAAAATGTTTACCGCCGTCTTCTACGAAAATTCCGGTGCTGGTCCGGTATAGCTTCACGCTTTTTTCTCCAATCGGGTGACAATCTGATCGACATCGTAAACGCAGCCGCCCCAAACACCGCCGCTTGCCGTGACGAGCGCGGCCCAAAGGCGCGTATCGGCTGGCATTTCAGGATGGGGAGCGAGATCCGGACGCGGGCTGCGAGAGCTCAGCCGCCGTGCGCCTACTTCGGCCGAAAATATCTCGCCGCTTTCTCCCACCAGATGGACTGAACCCTCAAGCCTTGAGCGATCAACAACGATTTCAATTTGGTCACCGTCACTCACTTTGCCGATGGGGCCTCCGGCGAGCGCCTCGGGAGAGATGTGGCCAATACAGGCTCCCGTTGAAACGCCGCTGAAGCGCGCGTCTGTCAACACGGCTACGTGCTTGCAGTGCGGCAGTTGCTTCAGTGCCGAAGTGATCTGGTAAATCTCCTGCATGCCGGCGCCCGCGGGACCACTGCAAATGAGGACCATCACGTCGCCCTCCGAAATCTGCCCCGCCTTGATGGCCTGGATGGCCGCGGCTTCGGTGACGAAGACTCGCGCGGGGCCTGTATGGCGGTAGGCGTTATCCTTGCCGACCAGTGAGGAGTCGATTGCGGTGCATTTGATGACCGCCCCTTCAGGCGCGAGGTTGCCCAGAGGAAAACAGACAGTCGAGGTGAGGCCGTGCGAGCGCGCGCGATCGCGTGACATGATCACGTCGTCGGGATCGATGCCGTCGATTTCCTGCAACCTTTGCCGCAGCGCCTTGCGGCGCGAGCTGTCGAGCCACCAGTTAAGAGATTCATCCAGCGTTTCGCCGGAGACGGTTTTGGCGCTGGTGTCGAGCAGCCCGGCGGCGCGTAACTCCAGCATGACTTCCGGAACACCGCCGGCGAGAAACACCTGGACAGTCGCGAAACCCTTTGGGCCGTTCGGCAGCGCATCAACAAGGCGAGGCACCTGGCGATTGACTTCAACCCAATCGGAAACCGTGGGGCGCGGCAAGCCCGCGGCGTGCGCGATGGCGGGAACATGAATGAGAAGGTTCGTTGATCCACCGAACGCCGCGTGCAACACCATCGCGTTGCGAACGGCCCCCGACGTGAGAATGTCGCGCGCGCCGAGGCCGAGCTGGTGCATGCGCAGAAGGGCGCGGGAAGAGCGACGCGCCGCATCGAGCCACACCGGCTGGCCAGAAGGCGCGAGCGCTGTGTGCGGCAATGAAAGCCCGAGCGCTTCGCCGACCACCTGCGAGGTCGCCGCGGTGCCAAGAAACTGGCAGCCTCCGCCGGGCGACGCGCAAGCGCGGCAGCCCACCTCGGCAGCGTACTCGAGGGTGATCTGGTTCTGCGCAAAGCGCGCGCCGATGGTCTGCACCTTGCCTGCGTCCTCTCCTGATTCCGGCAACAGCGTGACGCCTCCGGGCACAAGTACGGCGGGCGTTTTCCCCGACGACGCGAGCGCCATCATCATCGCGGGCAGTCCCTTGTCACAGGTGGCAATGCCCATCACGCCTTTGCCGGTGGGCAGCGAGCGCATCAGGCGCCGCAGCACGATTGCGGCATCGTTGCGATACGGCAACGAGTCCATCATGCCCGTGGTGCCTTGCGTGCGACCGTCGCAAGGGTCGGTGCACGCTCCCGCGAACGGCGTTGCTCGGAGAGCTTTCAGCTCGCGTGCCGCCTCGGCCACCAGCAGGCCGACCTCCCAGTGCCCGGTGTGAAAGCCGAGCGCGATCGCTTCGCCATTTTCGGCGCGCAGGCCACCGTGCGTGCTCAGGATCAGGAACTCGGGATCGAGCAGGCGATTCCGCTCCCAGCCCATTCCGGCGTTTTGCGTGAGACCGAAAAGATTGCCGGAGGGCTCTGTGAGCAGCATCTCCGGCGACAGCGGCAGCACTCCCGAAGGGCCTGGAGCGCGCGTGTTCACACGAAGGAGGCTCTTGTCGTCTGTTTCCAATACGGAGCTGAGTTGAATGGTTGCGATGGGAAGCCTCTTTCCGCAGACCAGTATAGTTTGCTCGGCATGCGTCTGGATGGAGCGCGCTGAGAGCGGGATGCTATAAAGTGGTGTGCCCGAAGACGATTCGCACAACGCGGCGCAAATCCATGCCCAGAAAGTTCAGGCAGGCCTGCGCCGGCGCTGGCTTTACCTGATGCCTGTAGTCTTCGTGACTTACAGCCTTGCGTACCTGGGCCGGTCGAATTTCGGATTCGGCGCAGCGGCGGGTCTGGCAAAATCGCTCAACATTACCGAATCCCGGGCCGCGTTCCTCGGTTCGGTCTTCTTTCTTGGCTATTTTCTCTTTCAGGTACCGGCAGCAGCCTATGCCATTCGCAAAAGCGCCACGCGTCTGGTCTTCTTTGCGCTCATCAGCTGGGGAATCTTTTCCGGGCTCACTGGGATCATCCACAACTACTGGCTGCTTGTGTTGGACCGGCTGTTGCTGGGCGTCGCGGAAAGCCTCATCTTTCCCTCGATGCTGATCCTGCTGGCCAACTGGTTCACGCGCTCGGAGCGATCGCGTGCCAACGCCATCCTAATTCTGGGGAACCCGGTAACCGTGACCTGGATGGCGGCCGCGACCGGGTACTTGATCCGGGCCGTCGGCTGGCAGATGACGTTTATCCTCGAAGGCATTCCTTCGGTGCTGTGGGCGTTTGTATGGATTGTCGTGGCGCGAGACCGACCGCTGGAAGTTCCGTGGCTGCCTGAAGAGAGCAGCAAGCACCTGGCTGAGACGTTGGCGTTGGAACAGTCTTCCCTGCCCCAGCACGCAAATCTTCGTGCGGCGCTCCGCGTGCCGGGTGTGCTCGTTTTGTGCTTTCAGTACTTTTGCTGGAGCTTTGGCGTGTACGGCCTGGTTATCTGGATCCCAGCCATGATTCGCTCGGGATCGGCACGCGGCATTGAGCAGATCGGCCTCCTCAGCGCGGCGCCCTTTCTTCTGGCCGTGGTGCTGATGCTCATTGTCGCAACTTTTTCCGATCGCGTACTTCATCGCACGAGATTCGTGTGGCCTTTTCTCATTCTTTCGGGGGTGGCGCTGTTCTGCAGCTTTGCCACAGCGGGACACAATTTCTGGCTGGCCTATTTTTGTCTCGTGATTGCGGGCGGCACGATGTATGCGCCCTACGGGCCGTTCTGGGCCATCATGCCAGAGATGTTGCCGCGTAATGTCGCGGGCGAAGTAACCGCGCTCGTAAATAGTTTCGGAGCGCTTGGCGGGTTTGCGGGATCGTGGCTGGTTGGGTGGTTGCAGGCCGTTACGGGAAGCGCCCGCGCGGGCTACCTGGCCATGTCAATCTTACTGGTCGTTTCTGGAGTAATGATCTTCTTCCTGCGTGCGCCTAAGGCCGCCCCGCAACCGCGTCCCGCGTGAGTTGGCCGTCGATGAGGCGCATGATTCCCAGTGGGTTTCCGTCTTTCAACTCCTCGGGCAGCGATACCTGAGGGAAATCCTGATAACAGACCGGGCGCACAAAGCGATAGATCGAATATGTGCCGACAGAAGTAGCACGGCTGTCGCTCGTGGCTGGGTATGGGCCACCGTGCACCATCGCGTGGCAGACTTCAACGCCCGTTGGGAATCCATTCACGATCAGCCTACCGGCTTTGCGCTCAAGAATGGCGATCAGGTCAGCAAAGGCGGCCAAGTCAGCGTCAGTCGCGTGCAGCGTTGCGGTCAGTTGGCCCTCGATGTCGCCGGCGAGCGCAATGAGCTGCTCGCGACTGTCGTAGCGAATCACCAGGGCGCTGGGGCCAAAGACTTCGGTCGCAAGGTCTGGATTGCCGAGCAGATCCTCCGCGTCAATCTGCATCAGGACGGGCGCGGCATAGTTAATTCCCGCGCCATTCGATGAAGCCTGAGCGACCGTACTCACCTGGGCGTGCGCCTGGCGACCGGAAATGCCCGAGCGGTAGCTCTTTGAGATTCCCTCCGTCAGCATGGGCGATGGAGAGGCTTTTTCGACGAGCGCCTTGACCTCGCCGACCAGCGCATCGGCGTCCGCGTTACGCGGTAGATAGACGAGACCCGGCTTGGTGCAGAATTGGCCGACACCGAGAGTGAATGAGCCAAACAGGCCGGAGGCGATCTGCGCGCCGCGCGTGCGCAGGGCTTCGGGCAGCACAAAGAGCGGATTCACGCTGCTCATCTCCATAAAGCACGGGATGGGCTCCGGCCGCGCCGCCGCGCGTTGCATGAGCGCTTTGCCGGCAGACAGCGATCCGGTGAATCCGACGGCTTTAACTTTGGGGTGGTCGACGAGCGCTGCGCCAATTTCAGAACCCGCGCCGAAGAGCAGCGCGAAAACACCCGGCGGCAAGCCGCACTCGCGCACGCTGCGGGCGATAACCTGGCCGACCATCTCGCTGGTGCCTGGATGCGCGTGATGCGCCTTTACGATGACGGGATTGCCTGCGGCGAACGCGGCAGCCGTGTCGCCCCCGGCGACTGAAAATGCGAGCGGGAAATTACTGGCGCCGAAAACCGCGACGGGCCCGAGTCCTTTCATCATGGAACGAATGTCGGAGCGCGGCAATGGCTTGCGATCGGGCTGCGCGGGATCGATGCGCGCGTTGACCCATGAGCCTTCTTCGATCACTTGCGCAAAAAGTCGAAGCTGATTGATGGTGCGGGCTGACTCGCCTTTCAGGCGCGCTTCAGGCAGAGCAGTCTCTTTGTTGGCGCGCTCCACAAGCTCGGGCACGATCGCTTCAATGCCGTCGGCGATCGAGCGCAGGAAGCGGGCTTTCTCGTGGCCTGAATGCTTGCGGTAGGCAACAAATGCTTCTTCCGCGAGATTCGCGGCTCGATCCACATCGGCCGGCGAGGCGCAGCGGTAGACGGGCTCGAGGCTCGCGCCCGTAGCAGGATCGACTCCGTTAAAGGCCGCTCCGATGGTTTCTGTACTCTGACCATCGATGATCGAGTAGCCGCGCAAATTCAACTTAGTTTCCTGATCCAGCATGAGTCACCCTTTTTCCCTTGCTCTTAGCCGTTAGCTATCAGCCCTTAGATTAGAAGTGTCCGAACATAAACCTAAGATGCTTCACCTCGGCAGAAGAAGCTAAAACCTAACAACTGTCTTTATCATTCTTCGCCGATGTCTTCGTTCCAAATCTCAGGATGTCTTGCAATAAAAGTTTCCATCAGCCCGCGGCACTCACGATTGTCCAGGTCGATCACGTTCACACCGTTCTCGCGCAGCCAGTCGAGCCCACCCCCAAATGTGCGGCAGTCACCCACCACAAGCGTGCCGATGCGAAACTGACGAATGAGGCCGCTGCAGTACCAACATGGGGCAAGCGTCGTGACCATCACGAGGTTGCGATAATTGCGCTGGCGGCCGGCGCGGCGAAAGGCGTCCGTCTCGCCGTGGATACTCGGATCGCCCTCTTGCACGCGGCGGTTGCGGCCCCGGCTCAGCAGTTGCCCCGTTTGCGTAAATAATGCCGCACCCACGGGAACGCCACCTTCAGCGAGGCCGAGCCGCGCCTCTTCAATGGCTACTTCCAGCATTTCTTCGTGCAAGGTCACAAGTCCAATCTATCGCAGCGGGTTCGCCGCACGCATCAGTTGACGGTGAGCACCAGCTTGCCGAAGTGGCTGGCTTCTTCCATGCGTTCCAGAGCCTCACGCGCCTGGTGCCAATCGAACTCTTCACCCACCGGCCGTAATTCGGCGAGCGAAATGGCGCGGTTCATTTCCACAAAGTCCTTCCGCGAACCCACGTAGATGCCGTGAATGCGTGCTGTCTTGTGGAGAACGAGCGGGATCGGGAATGGGTCGGCGGACTGCGTGAGCACTCCCACCTGAGCGATCGTCCCGCCTGGCCGAATGGCCCTGAGCGAGCGCGGCAACGTGCCGGTGCCGCCAACCTCCACAACAAGATCGACGCCTTCGCCGCCGGTTTGATCAAGCGCCCAGCGGTCCCAATCGGGGTTATCGCGATAGTTCAGCCCCGCGTCGAGACCCATGGTGCTTGCGCGTTCCAGCTTTTCGTAACTGGAACTGATGCCCAAAACCCGCGCACCTCTTAATCTTGCAAATTGAAGCGCAAAAATCGACACTCCCCCCGTACCCTGGATCAGCACGGTAGACCCCGGCTTGAGTTCCCCAGTGGCCAATGCGTTCCATGCCGTTACTGCTGCGCAAGGAAGTGTGGCAGCCTCTTGAAAACTGAGATGATCGGGAATCGCCACCAGTCCCGGCTCCTTGAGCACGACAAAGTCGGTCAGCATGCCGTCGACGTCGCCGCCCAGGGCGCCGCGGGATTTCGCCGCGTTTAAGGTACCTTCCAGCCAATTCTGCATAAAGATGCCGGCCACACGGTCGCCCGGCTTCCAAGCAGTAACAGCGGCGCCAACGGCTACTACTTCGCCCGCGCCGTCGGAACATGGAATGCGCGGCAACTTCATCCTGGGGTTGTAGATGCCCTTCACGACCATCAAATCGCGATAGTTGAGGGAAACCGCGCGAATTCCTACCAGGACTTCGCCGGGGCCCGGCGCGGGCGTCGGGCGCTCGACAAACTCTAAAGAATCAATGCCAAAGACGGAAATCTGCCATGCGCGCATCAGAAGCCTCTCTGTTTTTCTAATCCACTTTCGTCATTCTGCGGGACGCAACGATACCGAACGCCCGTAGAATGAAGATATGGCCCGGGGATGGGAAAGTAAATCGGTGGAGGAGCAGATGGCAAACGCCTTGGAGAGTCCCGTTGCGCAGGCCGGCGACGGCCACGTGAGCGAAGAAGCACGGCGCGCGGCCGAAGTGGTACGCGCAGCGCGAGATCGGCAATTACAGGGTCTCAATTTGCAACGTGAGAATATCCTCTCGCAGAAGACGTCGAATGCCGGACGCCGTGCCGCTCTGGAGGCCGCGTTGGCTCATATCGAATCTCAAATCCAGTCCATCGGGTAGGCAGCCTGAACTGCTGGCGGTGGAACGCGCGCCTCGGCTAGGTCCCACGCCTATTGGTCTCTGTGGATGAGCAGCGTATTGGCCTGATGCACTGACGTAAGTGAGACGCGCGCAATATTCACGTGTGCGGGCCGTGTGACAGCCCACAAGATCACATCTGCGATGTCCTCCGCGGTAAGCGGCTCAATGCCCTTGTAAACCTTGGCGGCACGGCCGGCATCGCCGTGGAACCGGACCAGGCTGAAATCGGTTTCGACCAGGCCTGGATCCACGCTGGTCACACGCACCGGCGTCCCCAGCAGGTCCTCGCGCAACCCGTCGTTGATGGCGCGTGCGGCGGCTTTGCTGCCGCAATAGACTGCGCCGTTTGGATAAACGATCTCTCCGGCCATGGAGCCGAGCGTGACAACGTGGCCGCGATTGCGCACCACCATTCCTGGGACTACGGCGCGTGCAACGTAAAGCAGTCCCTTGATGTTGGTGTCGATCATCTCTTCCCAGTCTTCAATTTTGCCGGTGTAGAGCTTTTCCATTCCGCGGCTGAGGCCGGCGTTGTTCACCAGGACATCGATTTCAGCCCATTCCGGCGGAAGATCGTCGATGGCGCGCTGCACAGCATGGCGATTCCGAACATCGAGGTCAATGGAGTGCACGGCCTCAGCGCCACGAGCGAGGGCCTTCGACGCTACTTCGGCGAGTTTGCCGGCTCGCCGCGCGGCCAGCAGCAACCGCGCTCCCTCGGTCGCAAAGGCGAGGGCAGTCGCCGCGCCAATGCCGGCGCTGGATCCGGTGATGAAGACGATCTTCCCTTTGAGCTTCATGTGCTCCACATCCTACGTGCGCGTTTTGCTGCCCTGCTGTGACATGCGGTACATGCCCACAGCCCAATCCTGATCGGCCAGCCCGGCGGCCTTGGCCTGCGCGAAAATCTCCGCGAGGGTGTCGGCCAGCTTCACTCGTGTTCCACGGCTCGCTGCGGCTTCGCGGAGCAACCTTGTATCCTTCTGGCCAAGCGAGATCGAAGCCCCTGGCTCGGCGGGAGGATTCAGCATGATTTTGCTGTATCCCGCATAAAACGGAGATTGAAACAGCGCGCTGTTGACGGCCTCAAAGAAAACCGCCGGATCGATTCCCTGTCCGACGGCGTAAACAAACGCCTCGCTCAACGAATAGAGAGTCGCACTGATGAGGAAATTGCCGCCCAGTTTTACTGCATGCGCCTCGCGCGGTTCGGTTCCCACGACAGAGATGCCCCGCGAGAACGCCTCGAGCAGCGGCCGCGCTTTGGCAACAGCGTGCTCGGCTCCGGCCATCACTACCCATAGCTTTCCCTGTTCGGCCACACTGGGGCGTCCGAAGACCGGCGCGGCAACAAATTCATGCTTGCGACGGGTGTGCTCCGCGGTAAGCCGCTCGCTCAGCGCGACGCTGATGGTACTGCACGAGATGTGCAGCGCGCCCGGCGAGAGCGCATCCATGAGACCGTTGGCGCCAAAAATCACTTCTTCAGTGGCCGCATCGTCAAAGAGCATGGTGATGACGGCATCGGCACCCAGTTCGGCCTCGGCCGGAGTCCCTGCTGCGATTGCGCCCTCGCGGAGCAGCGGTTCGGTCTTGCCTTCCGTCCGGTTCCACACGCGCAACTCATGGCCGGCCGCGAGGAGGTGCCGAGCCATCGGCGTGCCCATTTTGCCCAAGCCAAGGAATCCAACCTTCATGACATTGGCCCTCCAGAATGTGTATGGAGCTCAATCCGCAGTTCTTGGATAATCGAGAAACGTCGTTTGGCGCGGTGACTTTGTCTGGTTTCGGCTAATTCGGCGTACCGGTTGTTTCTGATTCGCTGAACGTGCACTCCTGGCACTGGCAGACGCGGCGCAGATACTCCCATGAGTAGATCCCGCCAGAATGGCCGTCGGCCCAATTGAACTGGATGGCGTAGCGGCCCACGGCATGCGCGCTCGCTGGCTTTGGCGGAGGTGCGTACATCGGCAGCAGCGCTGCGCGCTTGGGCTTCGGCTGGCCCACCTTGCGGCTCTCGTGCAAGCGCTCGTCCACGCAGGTGGCGCAGGGGCAGGCATCGCGCAGCCAGGCAAATCCCCAGGCGCTCTTGTGCCCGTCGGCCCAGTCAATCTCAAGGCCCTTGCCTTCGGTCATGAGCACGCGCACCTTTTCCGGCGTGATGGCGATCTTCGGTAGCGGCCGGCTGGCCAGATTGTCGCGAGCCTGTTCGTCTTTGCTCGCGAATCGTATGCCTTCGTGGCTCATAGATCCAGTTTACAGGGGTTAGGGTTCAAAGATCGGCGTGTGCCGTTATTGGCGGGAAGAGCGCGCGTGCTCATAATGCAGCGCCAAGGAATAGATGACGACCACCAGGACAAGGCTCACGCTGTTGGTGGAGATCACGGCCAGCGATCGGATGCTGATGCCATAAAGCAGCCAGAGCACGACGCCGAGTCCGAAAATAAAGAACATCGTCAACGAAAGATCGTGCGCGCATTTGGAGCGCCACATCCTGTGAAGCTGCGGCACCAGCGACAGCGTCGTGCAGAATCCGGCCAACAATCCGATCAGTTCAGTCACCCAGCGTGCAGGCATTTCGTCATGCTTCTTTCCGGCGCAGGGGGGGGTCCGGCCCCGAGCCATCCTCAACATACAATCCCTCCAGGATTCCGAATGTGCCAACGCTCACCCCTGCATTGATGCCCTTCTGATCCATCCAGCTTCGTGGTGCCTTGGTCCCTCAGTCCCCTGGCCCCTTAGTCCCCGCCGTCAGTGGTTTCTCCAGAAGAACCACGCCGCCATCCCCAGACCGATTACGACTACGAGAGCGCGCAGCACCGGTTGCGGAACGCGCTTGGCCATGCTGGCTGATACGTATCCGCCGATCCCAGCTGCGATCATGGCCGCCACGCAATAGCGCCACACTACCTGGCCATCGACGATAAAGATGACGAAGGCGATGCCGTTCGCCAACAGATTCGCCACAACCTTCAGCGCGTTGATGACATGGATGTCTTCAAAGCCGTAAAGCCCCAGCAACGTCATGAAAACAAAGCCCGCTCCAGCGCCGAAATAGCCCACATAGAAGCTGACCACGACAGCCGAAAGAAACAGCGCCATGTGGTGTGGGCGCGCCTCGCGGGCCTGCCCGGCAGCGGCGCGTTCGCGGCGGGCACGCTTCAGGCGCTCCAGGCGGCGCGAAACGGGGCCGCTTACGGCAAAGATCGACGCGGCGACCAGAAGCAGCCACGGCACCAAATGCAGGAAGGTAGTCTGCGGCGTGTTGAGCAGGACTACCGATCCGGCTGTGCCGCCGATCAATCCAGCCAGTCCCATCAAGACCGCGGCCCGTGCATTTTTGCGCACATCGGGCCAGTATGCGGCAACCGACGTCAACTGCCCGGGCCAGATGGCTACTGTGTTTGTGGTATTAGCCTGCACGGGCAGGATCTTCATGCTCAGCAGCGCCGGGAACGACAGGAACGAACCACCGCCCGCCACGGCATTGAGCACGCCGGCAAGAAAAGTGGCGACGACAAGCCAGACCCAGCGCCAATTGATTGTTTGCCAGTTCATTAAGGCCGTCAATTCCTGAAGGTGCATGAAGCGGATTGTATTCGAGGAGGCAGGACAGCCCGCCATCGGAGCTCCAATGGTGAACCACCCGCTAGGTGACCCCGCAAGCCGAAACCAGTCAACAGTCAGAGCTTCCGGTAAAGCTAGTCGATACAATGGTTTAATGGGTTCATTTCTAAATATTAGCGTTAGATACTCATATTTTATGAATCATTTGTGCTATAGTTTCATCACATAGGTTGAGTGGCCAGGGGTCGAAGACCCTTGCCCCATCCACAAATTTCCGGTCCATCTGGAGGAATGCATCATGGCAATCACTGGTTGGGACCCGTTTCGTGAAGTGGTCGCGCTGCAGAATCGACTCAACTCTGTTTTTCGCGACTTCAATGAAACCGGAGATGGCGCATTAACCACGGCCAGCTTTGTGCCGGCGGTCGACGTGTACGAGGACGAAAAGAAGGTCGTCCTGAAGCTCGAAGTTCCGGGCATCGAAGAGAAGGACCTGGACGTAAGCGTGGAAAATAACACGCTGACCGTCAAGGGCGAGCGCAAGTTCGAAAAGGAAGAGAAGGAAGAGAACTTCCATCGCATCGAGCGGCGCTATGGCAGCTTCTATCGCGCTTTCACGCTGCCTTCGACCGTCGACACCGAGGCCGTTGCGGCTAGCTACAACGCCGGCGTGCTGAAGCTCGAACTCAAGAAAAAGCCCGAAGCGCAGCCCAAGCAGATCAAGGTAAACGTGAATCAAACGCTGGCGGCGTAAGAGCAGCCTTTAGCTATTAGCTCTCAGCTTTTAGCTCGCCGTGCTGATCTTGGCCATAACCGTCAGACCTGAAAGTGCGCCGGAGGAGGAATCGCAGGTCTTCTCCGGCGCTTGTTTTTTTGCCGTCCGTCCGTCAGGATGGACACAACCTGTCGAGCTCGATTTCTCGTTCCTTAACAAACGAGCGAAGGGCTAAACGCTAATAGCTGGGAGCTGTTTTCATGGCGATTCGTTGGGAAAAATTGACGGTCAAGACGCAGCAGGCGATTCAGGAGGCGCAGTCGCGCGCCGCCGAGCTCACCAATCCGGAGTTGCAGCCAGTCCACCTGTTGCTTGCACTCATCGGAGACCGCGAAGGTGTGGTGCCTTCCGTGCTCGAGAAGATCGGTGTGCCCATTGAACATTTGGAGAGCGACCTGCGCGGCATCGAACAGAAACTGCCGCGCGTCGCTGGAGTTGCCTCACAACCCACCCTCAGCCAGGCGATGAACAAGGTTCTCGAGCAGGCCTTTAAAGAGGCCCAAAACTTCAAAGACGAGTATGTTTCAACCGAGCACCTCTTGCTTGGCGTCGCGCATTTGAAGAGCGATCCCGCGCGTGATGTACTCGTCGCAGCTGGCGCCACGCATGAGGCGATTCTGCAGGCGCTCACCGCCGTGCGCGGCTCGCAGCGGGTGACCGACCAGAATCCTGAAGAAAAATTCCAGGCGCTGGAGAAATACGCCAAGGATTTGACGGAACTCGCGCGCCGCGGCAAGCTCGATCCCGTGATCGGGCGCGACGAGGAGATTCGCCGCGTTGTCCAGGTGCTCAGCCGCCGCACCAAGAACAATCCAGTTCTGATCGGCGAGCCCGGCGTGGGCAAAACCGCGATCGTCGAGGGGCTTGCGCGCCGCATCGTTTCGGGCGATGTGCCCGAGGGCCTGCGCGACAAGCGCGTGATCGCACTCGACCTCGGCTCGATGCTCGCAGGCGCAAAATATCGCGGCGAATTCGAGGACCGGCTGAAGGCGGTGCTCAAGGAAATCGAAGAATCGAACGGCCAGGTTGTGCTCTTCATCGACGAGCTGCACACGCTTGTGGGCGCGGGCGCGGCTGAGGGCGCGATCGACGCGAGCAACATGCTCAAGCCGGCCCTGGCGCGCGGCGAGCTGCGGGCCATCGGCGCAACCACGCTGAATGAGTATCGCAAGTACATCGAGAAGGACAAGGCCCTCGAGCGCCGCTTCCAGATCGTCTACGTCGGCGAGCCCAACGTCGAAGATACGATTGCGATTCTGCGTGGCTTGAAGGAGCGCTACGAGTCGCACCACAACGTGCGCATCAAGGACGCGGCGATTGTGGCAGCGGCTACGCTCTCGCATCGCTATATCAGCGATCGCTTTTTGCCCGACAAAGCCATTGACCTTGTGGACGAGGCTGCGGCTTCGCTGGCCATTCAGATCGGCTCTGTGCCCACCGAAATCGACCAGCTTGAGCGACAGGCTACCTCTCTCGAAATCGAGCGCGCGGCTTTGAAGCGCGAGACCGACGCGGCCAGCAAGGACCGCCTGAAGGTGGTGGAGCGCGAAGTCGCGCAATTGCGCGAACAGATAACTGCGCTCCGCGCGCGCTGGACAAAGGAGCGCGAAGCGATCACGCGCATCTCTGAAACCAAGAAGAAGATCGAGGCCCTGCGCTTCGAGGCCGAGGAGCAGACTCGCAAGGGCCAGCTTGATCGTGCCGCTCAGATTCAATATGGCGAACTGCCCAAGCTGGAAGCAGAATTGAAGAAGCTTGACGCCGCGCAGGGCGGCAGATCCGGCGTTGCGCGGATGCTCAAGGAAGAAGTTGACGAAGAAGACATCGCCAAAATCGTCAGCAAATGGACGGGCATTCCCGTCTCGCGCATGCTGGAGGGCGAAGTGAAGAAGCTTGTCCAGATGGAAGACCGCCTGCGTGAGCGCGTGGTGGGCCAGGACGATGCGCTCACAATTGTGGCCAACGCTATTCGCCGTTCACGCGCGGGCCTGAGCGATCCCAAACGGCCCATCGGCTCGTTTATTTTCCTCGGCCCCACGGGTGTGGGAAAGACCGAGACGGCGCGGGCGTTGGCCGAGTTTCTCTTTGACGATGAGCAGGCCCTGGTGCGCATCGACATGAGCGAGTACATGGAGAAACACGCCGTGGCTCGCCTGATTGGCGCGCCGCCGGGCTACGTGGGCTACGATGAAGGCGGCCAGTTGACAGAGGCGATCCATCGCCGGCCGTACGCGGTGATTCTGTTCGACGAAATCGAAAAGGCGCACCCCGACGTCTTCAATATCCTGCTGCAAGTGATGGACGACGGGCGGCTGACCGACGCCAAGGGCCGCACAGTGGATTTCAAAAACACGGTGCTGATCATGACGTCAAACCTGGGCGCGGCCATGCTCGTTGACGAAAAACTGAAGACCGAGCACGATTTTGACATGGCGCGCGAGAGCGTGATGCGCGTCCTCCGCGAGCATTTCAGACCGGAGTTCCTGAATCGCGTGGACGATATCGTGATCTACCGCTCGCTGGGGAAAGCACAGTTGAGCAAAATTCTCGATCTGCGCCTGAACGAAGTTCGCAAGCTGCTTGAAGACCGTGCGATCTCGCTCGAGTTGACCGAACCGGCGCGGCAATTGATTCTCGCTTCAGGCTCCGATGCCGCTTACGGGGCGCGACCGCTCAAGCGCGCGCTGCAGCGCATGGTGCAGGATCCGCTCGCCATCAAGATCCTCGATGGCGAAGTGCTTCACGGCGCGCACGTGCGCATCGACGTCGACCGCAAGTCGAATCAGCTCGTCTTCGAGCCGATGAGTCGCGAGGCAATGGCGTAAAACCCCTTCACCGCGCCTTGCGCCCAACCATGAATGGAAAGCAGGCTCCACTTGGGCGGAGCCTGCTTTGTTGTGCAGGAAATGGCCGGTCTCGTTCAGAACAGCGCCCAAAATTAATTTCTCTATCTTTTCGAGGTTAAGGCCTTTAGAGTGAGCCACTTATACTTCGAATGAGTTGCCGCAACCCCTTGAAAACAAACAGGATAGAATGCAAAATATCTGGAATCAATCACTTAGAGCGCCAATTTTGGGGCTTCACGCCGGTTCCGGCACGGAGCCTGGATCCAAAAGAGAACGGGTGGCTCGCAAAGTGCTGAAGCCGCCCGCAGTTTTCTCGGGAGTGTTCGCACCTTTTTGGACCTTGAGATAAGGATAGCGAAACCCGCGAAATTATCGGCAAACTTGTCAAAGTTTATATTTCGTTTGAATTGAGGGAGATGGGTGCATCAAGTTCCCAAGTGTCTCTTGACAACATGGTTCTGCACTCATCGATCGGCTTCTATGGTTGCAGTTCGTTCGGAGTGTACACTCCGCCTTTCACCAAGAGATTGAGAATGTCTCTCGTTCTAGTGTGGCAAGGTTCCATCTTCATATATGTGAAGTTATCGTGCTCGGAGTCGATCACGGGGATCGCTTCTTTCGGCCCCGAGATCTGGTTCAGCATGGTCCAGACGCCTGCCGGAGGCGAGACGGTATCGATGAACCCAAAGCCTGCCATCACCGGCGCCTTGATGCGCGAGGCAAAGTTCACGGTGTCAAAGTAGAGAGCGGTCTTCATCGCGTCGGGATTTTCCGAGGGCCAATAGGGATAGCCGGCTTTACGCCCATGCAGGTCTCCATTGGTATCTGCGCCGGCCGGCACGCAGACCAACACATCGGTCACCTTGTCAGGCCGCAACCCTGCAAGCACGATGCTTTGCTGGCCGCCCATACTGCCGCCAGTGAGCACGACCGTTTTGCCGTCCCAGTCGGACCGCGTCGCCAGATAATCGAGCACGCGCGAATCGCGCAGATACATATCAAGGAAATAGGACTTTTCACGATCGGTATTTCCCACGGCGTTATAGTTCGTGGGAATGCCGCCCGATGGATCTGAAGGCAGCTTGTCGTGCGAGTCGACATTGAGTACGAGCCAGCCTTCGGCGGCATGCTCGGCGTCGGCGTGCGCGTTGAGTGCGTAAACGCCGGCATATTGCAGCATGATCAGCGCGGGGAACTTGCCATCTGCGGCGGGCCGCGCCACGTAGCCATGGGCTTTTGAACCAAGCGCATCAAGCGCGAAGATGCTCAACTCCACACCCGGCACGTCAGTCGGGACCGAAGTCAGCATTGCATCGATGGGAATCTTGGCCTGGAGAGCCAGCTTGCCGTCCCAGAACGCATCGAAGTCGGCCGGCCGGGGAGCTGAGAGCGGAATCTCAGACGGCGCCACCGCCGCGCCAACTGCATAAAGTCCGTTGTTCCGACCCGTGTTGCCGCCGATCCAGTGAGGCGGCTGAGGCGAGTTGGCCGAGTTCGGAGCTGCGGAGCCGGACTGAGCCGCCGCTGTGGATGCAGCATCCTGTGGCGGGCTGTTCGGGCTGGCACTCGCGGAACCTGGCTGGCCCGCGCCCGCAACTGGAGCGCTCGGCGCTGCCGCCAAAACAGCGTACGGCTCAATCGCGACATAAATCATCTCGGGCTGGTCGCCGGCGATCTCGATCGCGTCCTTACCCGAGGAAAGATCGAGCTTTCCTTCCTTGAGCACAACTGCGTTGTTTCTGCGAATTGTCCATTTGTAGGCATATGCCGGAGTTTCCGGGCCCGGTGTTACCGTCCAGCCAACCGTTTCACCGATCTTGTAAATGCCGTTCGTGTGGTAGGGCGTGAAGGTGAGTTGCTGCGGGATCGGAGCCGGCTGAGCAACCGCCAGCCAACAAACCAACAGGACAGAGCAGAAAGAAAAAACTCGGACGCGCATCATGGGATTCACGCGTCGATGATACAGGACGTCAGCCATCCTACTGCCTCAACTCCACCAGTGTTGCGCCCTGCCCGCCCTCGTTTTGCGGAGCTTCTTGGATCCCGGCCACATGCGGATGGCCTTTCAGGAATTCGCGCACTCCTCGGCGAAGAACTCCGGCGCCATGGCCATGGATCACGCGCACCCGCGGAAGTCCCGCGAGAAAAGCGTGGTCGAGATATTTCTCGAGCTCATCGGTCGCTTCATCTACCGTGCGGCCGATGAGATTGATCTCCGCGCGCAGCCCATCGGTGTTCGCACTCGTGACAGTAACGTGCACACCTTTCTGGCGGCGCGCAGCGCCCAATGGGTCCGCCTTCTCCCGCCCCTGCTCTCCTCCAGGGCCTGAAGGGTCGGAGCACTCGTCACGTTTCACGCGCATCTTGATGGGACCGAGCGCCACTTCGAAAAGGTCCCTCTCTATCTCGCGCTGCACCACGGCAACTTTGCCCATCGATTTCAGGAAAACCTTGTCGCCCGGCGCGATGTGGCGCAGCAGATGCGGCTGCGCGTTTACGTCGCCCTGGTCCGCGCCCGTCTTATGCGCTACAACAGCCTGGTTGAAACTCTCCTGAAACTCGCGGCGCAGGCGGGTGATGCGGCGCTCAGCTTCCTTCGAGAGCTTCTGCTGAGATGCACGGTCTTCCACCGCACGCGCGTTCTCGCGCATCTGGAATTCGAAGTCCTTGAGCAGCGAGGCCAGCTTGGCCTCAAGCTCGCGCACGCGGTTGCGCACCTCGACATCGCCCTCGCGCTCGAGCCGTTTCCGTTCCACGTTGAGCGCGTATTGTTGCTCGCGAGTCTTTTTTTTGTCTTGGTCGAGTTCCGCCAATTCGGAATGGAGCTTGTCGAGGAAGCGTGCGATGTCGGCCTGCTGCGATCCCAGCCTATCGCGAGCAGCGGCAATGATTTCGGCATTCAATCCCAGCCGCTCCGCGGTTTGAATTCCAGCCGACGCACCCGGCACTCCAAGACGAAGCTGATAGTTGGGAACCAGCGTCCGTTCATCCACGCCGGCTGCGGCGTTGCGCACTCCGGGCGTGTTCGCTGCGTAGACCTTGAGCGAGGTGTGATGCGTCGAAATTAGTGACCATGCTCCAGCCTTGAGAAAATGGTGCGCCACTGCGACGGCGAGGGCCGCACCTTCTTCGGGATCGGTCGAAGAACCCAATTCGTCAAGCAGTACGAGTGAGCGCGCATCGGCGAGCCGCGAGAGGCGGTCAAGATTCACGATGTGCGCCGAGAATGTTGACAGCGCTGCCTCAATCGATTGCGCGTCGCCAATGTCGGCCAGGAACGCCGTGAACACGGGAAAGCTGGCGCGCTCGGCCGGAACCGGTATACCCGCCTGCGCCATCATCGCCAAAAGTGCTGCCGTCTTCAACGCCACCGTTTTGCCGCCGGTATTCGGGCCGCTGATAATCAACTGGCGCTCGTCCGAGGTCAGCTCCAGATTCAGAGGGACAGTCTCTCCGCCGCTCGCCCGCAGGCGCTTTTCGAGCAGCGGATGGCGGCCCTGTTCAATCGACAGCAAGTCAGGTCCAAAAGTTGGAACGACGGAGTTGAACTCGCGGGCAAAGCGCGCACGCGCCAGCAGGCTATCAACCAAAGCCAGCACCCGTGCGCCTTCGACCAGACTGAGCGCGTAGCCGGCCACCTGGCGTGTGAGCGCGACAAAGATGCGGTGAATCTCCGCTTGTTCTTCTTCGATGAGCCGCACCAGTTCGTTGTTCTGCTCGATGGTCTCGAGAGGCTCCACATAGACGGTCTGGCCTGAGGAACTCGCGCCATGAATCACGCCCGTAATGCGGCGCTTGAGCTCGGCTCGCACCGGAATCACAAAGCGCTCGCCGCGAATCGTGATCACGTCGTCCTGTGTAGCGTTTTCCGCCGACAACCTGCGCAGTGCCGCGCGCAGGCTCTCCTCAATCACTCTCTGCTGCCGCTCTTGCTCGCGGCGGATGCGGCTCAGTTCCGGCGAAGCGTCGTCTGCCAAAGAGCCATCGGGTTGAATTTTGCGCTCGATGGATTCGGCAAGCGGCCGCAAGCTTGTAGTGAGCAATGCCGACAACTCCGACAGCCCCGGCAACTTGCCGGCAAGCCTCGCCGGCGGCTCGCGCAGGAGAGACTGCCACGAGGCTACGTCGTTCGCCAGCCGGGCAATGCTTTGCAACTCGGCCGCTTCGAGCGCCGCGCCTGCGATCTGCGCCTTCGCAGCTAACTGCGTTGGATCGAACAAACCGCCGAGCGCGATGGAGATCTGCTCTTCGAGGAGCAGCCTTACTTCCGCGGCCAGCAGGTGTTGCCGCGCAATCCACTTCTCGTCGGTTGAAGGATGGAAAGCAAGAATTGCCGCGCGGCCGACTGGCGATGCGGCGAACCCTGCCACCAGCATCAAGAGCGGCTGCCACTCAAGCGCCACCAAGTCGGCGTGCTCCACCGGAGACGGAATGGGATCGAGCAGCGGCATCTTCAGGAATTATGGTAGCGTCCCGGGGCTGGCGGTTGTACGGGCTGCCCGATCCGAAGAGCGTTCTCGGGATGCATCGTCGACGCGGCCGATTATGAGCTCGTGGTCGACTTTGGCGTCGCGGCAGGAGCGGCGGGCGTTGAAGGCGTGGTAGCAGCGCTGCTGCTCTTGTCTGCGGACCCCTTGGTTTCGGATTGAGTGTCCGATTTTGTCTGTTTTTTTGAATCCGACTTCGCGTCCGCGTTGCTTTCAGCTTTCGAATCGGAATCGCTGGTGGACGAGCTCCCCTTTGCTGCGTAGTCGTTCACATACCAACCGGCACCTTTGAAGCTTAGCCCGGGCGCGGTAAGAATCCGCTCCAGAGCTCCGCCGCATTCAGGACAGACCTTTTCCGGCTCGGATTTGAAGTGCTGGATTTTCTCGAATCGATGGCCACACTGGGTGCAGCGATATGGATACAACGGCAAGTGCTCTGACCCCTCGGCAGGAAATGCTCCACTGTGACCATTGTATCGGGAGGGCGGCTCATTCGAGTGAACTCGCCGCCCTTGACGCATGCCGGAGGTAACGACTCAACCGGCTCTCAATGAACCTGAATAGGCACAGATGCGCTTACATTTTCCCAAGCAAGCGTAAGTGTGCCCTTGCCGCCGCCGTTATCGGTAATCGTGTAGGTAAGGTCCTCAACCATCGAAGGCGGCGCTGCCATCGTCATCGCCGTCTTGCCCAGATCCTGGCTCACGTCGTGGGCCAGTCCCCACTCGCCGGTCTTCTTGTTCACGATCAGCAGCCAGTGCGCTGGATCGCTGATGTCGACAAAGAGCGTGTATGTACCAGCCGGAACGCTCAGGTCGCCGATGGTCAGGTCCGCGTCGGTTTTCAGCGTGGTCGCGGCATTCGCTCCCCCACGCCAAATTGGATACTGAGATCCACCACTCGTGGCAATCAGTCCGTCCTTGGTATAGATTTTGCCCTCGCGGCCTTTGACGCGCGGTGAGCTGTACGCGATCGAAACCGCCTTGCCGCCGATCGTCCCCGAGGCTGTGGCTGGCGGGCTGGCTGGCGCTTGTTGTTGGGCGATCAGAGTTGTTGTGGCGAACAAAAGAGCCGTACAAACCAAAACGTGTTTCATGGCGATACTTTTCCTCCGGGCGGAGCCTTGTTCTTTAGGGACGGCCCCGACGCGATGATTGTCGCACCGCTTGGCTATGTTGCGAAAGCGGCCTGCGTGAAAACCCTGTTATGATGCGCCAAAGGAAGAGGAATGGCGGACGGATCGAGCCACAATTCGGCGGGAGCGCGATTCCGCGCGGCGCTGGCGGCAGAGAAGCCTTTGCAAGTGGCGGGCACCATCAACGCTTACGCTGCAAAGCTCGCCGAAGCCACGGGCTTCCGCGCGATTTATCTTTCTGGCGGAGGCGTGGCCGCGAACTCGCTCGGCGTTCCGGACCTGGGAATCAGCACGATGGAAGATGTGCTGACCGACGTCCGGCGCATCACCGATGCATGCGCCCTGCCGCTGTTGGTTGACATCGATACCGGCTGGGGCGGAGCATTCAACATTGCGCGCACGATCAGACAAATGATCAAGGCGGGCGCGGCTGCCGTCCATATTGAAGACCAGGTCAGCGCGAAACGATGCGGTCACCGTCCAGGCAAAGAGCTGGTCAAAGCAGAAGAGATGGTCGATCGCGTTAAAGCTGCTGTGGACGCGCGCACCGATCGCGACTTCATCATCATGGCGCGGACCGATGCGCTTGCGAGTGAGGGGTTGGCACAAGCGATTGAGCGTGCGCAAGCCTACGTGGCGGCCGGCGCCGAGATGATCTTTGCTGAGGCCGTCACCGAGTTACCTCAGTACACCGCGTTTCGCAAGGCTGCGGGCGTGCCGATTCTGGCCAACATTACTGAATTTGGCAAGACACAGTTGTTTACACGCGACGAGTTGAAAGCTGCTGGCGTTGACATCATCCTTTATTGCTGCGCCGCATACCGCGCAATGAATGCCGCCGCGCTCAAGGTCTACGAAGTGATTCGCGCGGAAGGGACGCAGAAAAGCGTGATCCCGATGATGCAAACTCGCGACGAGCTCTACCGCTATCTCGGCTATCACGCATACGAGCGGAAATTGGATGAACTTTTCGCAAAGGAAAAGAAGTCAGAGTAGACACTTCCCGCATTCATTCGTTAGGTTAATCCTCTCAGGGGTCGAACCATGAGCGTTCAAGAGGCGAGCGCCTTTAAGCCGAAAAAGTCGGTGGCGCTGTCGGG
>Ga0265342_10000392_pt1 | contig 48362 bp, 41 predicted proteins | sample 4CB327metaG_FD_203125 | JGI IMG/M metagenome (GOLD analysis project Ga0265342, IMG submission 203125) | Rhizosphere microbial communities from Carex aquatilis grown in University of Washington, Seatle, WA, United States - 4-CB3-27 metaG | ecosystem: Host-associated > Plants > Roots >... | reverse complement strand
ATTCAGGGAGAACGCCATGGCAGAGACGCCGCGTCTTAAATTGCCGAAGGAAGCCAAGAAGGGCGAGATCATCGAGATCAAGACCTTGTTGCCGCACATCATGGAGACCGGCTTTCGCAAGGACCAGAACGGCAATACGATTCCGCGCAAGATCATCAACAAGTTCACCTGCGAGTTCGACGGCAAGCCGGTGTTCAGCGCCGACCTGGAGGCGGCCGTTGCCGCCAATCCATTCATCGAATTCACCGCGAAGGTCGAGCGGAGCGGCACTTTCAAATTTACCTGGGTCGACGATGACGGCACCGTCACCACGGCCGAGGAAAAAATCACCGTCAGTTGAAGTGACCGTCGGCAGTGGGGCCAAGAACGGAGGGCTGACACCATGAGGCGAAGTGTTGCTCTTGCTCTTGGCGCGGGCGTGCTGAGTTCGGCTCTGCTCGTCGCCGTCGTCGGCTTTTCCGCGGTAGCTCAACAACCGGCCGCGGTTCCGCTGGAGCTCACCGGCGACGCCTCGCCGCGGCCGTGGAAGCGCTATCCCGACTGGCCGCAGCGCGACGAATCCAAATTCAACACGCTTGCAGACGGCAGCCGGTCGCCGCCAATTCCGAAACAACCGCGCACGATCCCCAGCGCGATCACCGGCGACGCCGCCAACGGGCTCAAGCTGGTGGCGGATCGCACGCGCGGCGGCTCGTGCCTTGCTTGTCACATCATGGGACAAGCCGGGGGCGCGGATCTTCCCGGCAATGTCGGGCCTGATCTTTCGGAGATCGGCAAGGCAGGCCGCACCGACGAGTATCTGTTCAACTACGTCTATGATGCCCGCGTCTACCATCCCGAGACGGTGATGCCGCCATGGGGAACGCACGGTCTGTTCGATGACAAAGAGGTCGCCGACATCGTTGCATTTTTGAAAACGCTGAGGCAGCCCGCCGTGTTCAAGACCGCGCTGGATGATCCGAATAAGCGGCCGGCACCGGTGGAAAAGCGGGAGAACCTGGACGCGCTCGAGAACCCGGGTATGTGGGCGATCGACAAGGCGCCGACATTGTGGTCTGCGCGCGGACCGAGCGGTGCCGCCTGCGCGACCTGCCATCAGAAGCCCGAGCAAAGCTTCAAGGGCTGGGCGGCGGGGATGCCGCGGTGGGAGCCGCGCCTCAATCGTGTGTTGGGCGTGGAGGAATTTGTTACCCGTCACGCGAAAGCGACCACCGGGAACGTTTGGTTGATGCAGAGCGAGGAAAACACCGCGCTTGCGGTCTATCTGCGGTACCTCGCCAATGGAACGCCGATCGCGGTGGATGTGGTGAGTGCGCCGGCGAAGGCAGCCTATGAACGCGGCAAGGCACTCACGGCGCTCAAAGTCGGGCAGCTCAATTTCTCCTGCAATGATTGCCATGGAACGAGCGCGCTCAAATGGATCCGCGGCCAATGGCTGGCGCAGCAGCGCGGGCAGGTCGACCACTTTCCGACCTGGCGGACGAGCCTGCTGGCGACCTGGGATATTCGCAAGCGTTTCGAATGGTGCCAGGTCAATATTCGCGCCGATGAATTGCCGCCGGACGCCAAGGAATATGGCGATCTCGAGCTTTATCTGACGGCGGCGAGCGCGGGGCTGCCGCTCAACGTGCCGGGCATCCGGCATTGAGTGCCCGATGATCTCTCGCCGCGACCTGCTTCAGGTCGGTACGGCTGCCGCCGCGCTTGCCGCGGCGAATGGGCTTGGCCCGCTCGGCCGGGCCTCCGCGCGCCAGCGGCTGACCGAAGCGGAACTGCTGAAATTCGATAGTCTCGGCAATGTCACGCTGCTGCATATCGCCGATTTGCACGGCCAACTCGCGCCGGTCTATTTCCGCGAACCCGGCATCAATATCGGGGCTGGGGACGCGAAGGGGCAGCCGCCGCACCTCACCGGCGCGGCCTTTCTCAACCGCTTCGGCATCCAGGCGAGATCGGAATCGGCCTATGCCCTGACCGCGCAGGATTTTGCGTTCCTGGCCAAGGACTATGGCCGCATCGGTGGCCTCGATCGTATCGCTACCATGGTGAAGGCCGTGCGGGCGGAGCGCGGCGTCGATCGCGTGTTGTTCCTGGACGGGGGCGATAGCTGGCAGGGCTCGCTCGGCGCCAATCGCACCAAGGGCCAGGACATGGTCGATTGCATGCGCCTGCTGAAACCCGACGCCATGACCGGGCATTGGGAATTCACCTATGGCGAAGCGCGCCTCAAGGAGCTGATCACGTCGCTCGGCATTCCGTTTCTCGCGCTCAATGTGCGCAACGACGAGTGGCAGGAACCGGCCTTCGAGGCCTACAGGATCTTCGAGAAGGGCAGCGTGCGGATTGCGGTGTTGGGCCAGGCGTTTCCCTACACGCCCATCGCCAACCCGCGCTGGCTGGTGCCGCACTGGAGCTTTGGAATCCGCGAAGAGACCGTGCGTGCGACGGTCGCGAAGGCGCGCAAGGACGGGGCGCAACTGGTGGTGCTGCTCTCCCACAACGGATTCGATGTCGACCGCAAATTGGCGACGCGTGTTCCGGATATCGATGTGATCCTCACGGCGCACACGCACGACGCGCTGCCGGAGGTGGTTAAGGTCGGCAAGACCTTGTTGGTGGCCTCGGGAAGTGCGGGGAAATTCGTGTCGCGCCTCGATCTCGACGTGCGCGGCATGCAGGTAAAGGATTTCCGCTTTCGCCTGATCCCGATGTTCGCCGACGCCATTCGGCCGGATCCCGAGATGCAGGCAGCGATCAACGTCGCGCGCGCGCCGTTCGCGAGCGATCTCGCGCGTATTGTCGGGCACGCGGAGACGCTGCTGTTTCGGCGGGGGAATTTCAACGGCACGTTTGACGATCTTATTTGTGCAGCCATTCTTGAACAGCGGGATGCGGAAATCGCATTGTCGCCGGGGTTCCGCTGGGGCACCAGCGTGCTGCCGGGCAGGCCGATCACGATCGAGGATATTCACAATGCGACGGCGATTACCTATCCGCAGGTCTATCGCACGACCATGAGGGGCGCACGCCTGCAGGAGGTCCTGGAGGATGTCGCCGACAATTTGTTCAATCCCGATCCCTATTATCAGCAGGGCGGCGACATGGTCCGGTGCGGCGGCATCGGCTACACGATCGATGTCGGCAAGCCGATGGGAAGCCGCATCTCCAACATCACGCAACTCGCGTCCGGCAAGCCGATCGATCGAAGCCGGGAATACGTCGTCGCCGGTTGGGCCAGTGTCAACGAAGGCACCGAGGGTCCTGCGATCTGGGATGTGGTGGAGGCGCACGTCGCTGCCAAAAAGGCGGTTCGCGTTGCACCCAACAGCAGCGTCAAGGTGGTCGGGACCTAGACGTCCGGGATCAGCGGACGTAGAGACATAAGCGGCCCAATCGAAGGCCATAAAATCCAGGGAGGGGTTGGTGATCGACCAATTATGCGGGCGCGCGACGATTGTTGCGGTTTTTGCTGCGGCGATTGTGTTTGGCAGCGCGGGTGGCGCTCACGCGCAAGGCAAGTGGCGGTCCGGTCCGCCGATCCCGCAGGGCGCCAACGAAGTCATCGGCGCCGCGATCGACGGCCAGATGTTGGTCTATGGTGGCCAGGATCCGCAAAGCAAGGCGCAGGGCATTTTCTTCAAATTCGATCCGGCCAAGAACGACTGGTCGACATTGCCGTCCAACCCGGTTCCGGTGCATCACGGCGCCTCGGTCGCCATCGGCCACAAGTTCTATGTCGTCGGCGGCTTTCGGCTGCCGGACAATGGCAAGGTCGGATGGTATCCGGAAAACAAGCTCTGGGTGTTCGATGCGGACGCAAAGACCTGGGCCGCGTTGCCGGACATGCCGACGGCGCGGGGCGCGCTGGCGGCGGTCGCCGTCGACAAGAAGATTTATGTCGTCGGCGGCGCAGGAATTCCGCAGGGCGCGCAGCTGCCGGACGGTCTGACGCCGGGCGGGGCGGTCGAGCTTCTCGGCACCACGGAAGTCTTTGATACCGACACCAACAAATGGTCGACCCTGGCGCCGATGCCGACGCCGCGCAACCACCACAGCATCGCCTATGTCGACGGCAAGATCTATGCGATCGGCGGCCGTGTCGGCTCCTGCTATTCGGGCGGATGGTCGTCGAATGTCTGGATGAACGAGGCCTACGATATTGCGACCAACACCTGGGCAACCCGGGCTCCGATGCCGACCGCGCGGTCCGGGACCGGCATCGCGGTCGTCGACGGCAAGGTCCACGTGCTCGGCGGCGAAGGCTGGGTCGACGATTTCGGCGGCGTTTTTCGCGCTCACGAGGTCTACGATCCCAAGACCAATACGTGGTCGCGTGCCGCGCGCATGATCACGCCGCGCCATGGGTTTGCCGTCGCCGAGATCGGCAAGGCCATCTATGCCGTGTCGGGGGTCAACAATGCCGGCGGTGCGGGGACTTTGTCCGTCGTTCCGGTCAACGAGATTTACGAGGAATAGCGCGGGGGGCGGCGTTGCGTGGCCGGAGGGCCCTCGTCCTGCTGCCCCTCGGAACTCAGGGCTCGGCCGGAGGTGCAGCGCGAAAGCCGGCCGCGCGGCCGGCATCACATAGCGGCAATGCCCCGGGGATACTGGCGTGCCCCGTGGGCGGCTTGTATGTTGCGCCGCGATTTTCCGTAAGAGGTTTGAGGGAAGGGACGTTGGAGACATGTCGAAGCTGAGTTTATCGGTGGCGATTGGGGACTATGACCGCAACCGGCCGTTGATCGATGGCGCCGTGCAGATCGACGGGGTCGACCCGATTTTCATGACGTTGCCGCCGGAGGAGATCTTCTTTCGTGCGTTCCGAAATCAGGATTTCGACGTCTGCGAACTCTCGCTGTCGAGTTTCTCGGTTAAGACGGCCCAGGGCGATTGCCCCTATGTGGGGATACCCGCGTTTCTGTCACGGGCCTTCCGCCACACCTCGATCTATGTCCGAACCGACCGCGTGAAGAAGCCGGCCGACCTCAAAGGGCGCAAGGTCGGCGTTCCCGAATATCAATTGACGGCCAATGTGTGGGCGCGCGGAATCCTGGAAGACGATTTCGGGGTGACGCCTGCTGATATTCACTGGATCCGGGCGGGTATCGAGGACGCCAACCGGCCGGAGAAAATCAAAATCAAGTTGCCCGACGGCGTCCGGATGGACAACGGACGCGCGGGCGCATCGATCTCGGAACTGTTGATCAAGGGCGAGATCGACGGCTTCATCGCGCCGCGGCCGCCGTCCCATATTGAAGGGCATCCGAATATCGGCTGGCTGTTCCCGGATCCAACCGCCGCGGCCAAGGACTATTTCAAGCGCACCGGCATCTTCCCGATCATGCATCTGCTCGGGGTGCGCCGCACCGTGGTGGACAAGCATCCGTGGCTTCCGGCCGCGCTGATGAAGGCGTTCGAACAATCGAAGGCGGCGGCGCTCGTCAAGCTCAGCGACACCTCGGCGACCAAGGTGACGCTGCCGTTCATCGAAGAACAGTTGAAGACCACGCGGGAGCTGATGGGTGAGGATTACTGGGCCTACGGCTTGGAACCGAACCGCAAGACGCTGGAGACGTTCCTGCGCCGTCATCACGCGGAGGGACTGTCGCAACGTCTGCTCAAGCCCGAGGAACTGTTCCATCCCTCGACGCACGAGAGCTTCAGCCTGTAAAAAACTCAGCCGCACAACGGCCCAGGCATCGTGGTGGCGTCATAATCGAGGATCAACCTAGGAGGGTATGGCCGCGACGGGCAAGACCGCGGTCGACGATGATGAGCACGGCGCCGACGCAATCGCTCCACATTGACTCTGCCGGCAACCAACGGGGTTTCGATGTTGGGCGTCTCTCTGAACGGCGCTCGGGCGCGTCTCAGGGGGTACGATGTCCCGCTATGATCGGGGCATTGCGAGGGAATGACATTTACCGAAAGGCCGGCTATGTCTGTTCGGATCGCGCTTCGCTCTTTCGTCGCGAAAAATATTCCCGACGAAAGCAATGTTCCGGTATCGCCGGACTTTGCCGGACGATTTGAGGGGCGATTGCCGTCGGCGCTGCTCGAATTGTGGTGCACGCACGGGTTCGGGTTCTACGGCACTCGGCAATTTTGTCTGATTGATCCTGATGCGTGGCTGGCAACGCTGGGCCGGTGGATCGTCTCGCCACCTGGTGCAACACAGCGTGTGCCCATCGCACTCACGCCCTTCGGCACCCTTATCTATTATCGGAAACTGTCGGAGACGAATGAGGACATCGCGACACTGGACCCGACGACGCGCAGCAGCACCGTCCTGAGCTGGAATCTGATTGATTTCTTCAATCGCTTCATGTGCGAGCAGGAGCGGGTCGACGAACTGATGCCGCCGCAACGGCTCGACGCCGCGCGAAAGCAGGCGGGACTGTTGGCCGCGGGCGAAGTTTTTCACGCCGACCCCACGCTGCTGCCGATGCAGACGCTGAAAATTACCAAGACCGATGCGCAGGCCCTTTACAAAAAACTGCGCGATGAGGTGGACTATGAGAGCGCTCCGCCTGCCATCCAGCCGGCCAGTATCCGGGCGACTTTGCCCTCCGACCAATGTGCAATGTTCGCGGGCATGGATCACGGCGACGGCGATCTGCCGGGCCTCTATCTTTCGTCCTACATCGATTGGCGCCGGTTGCTCGGGCTGACAACAGACGGTGAGTACCGTCTGCTGTTCTGGAAAAACGACCACAAGACGGGCGCGCCAGGCGACGTCCGCACCTATACCGGAGAATACGAGATCTTCAAGACCGAGGAGGGCGACTCCTTTATTCGGCTTGACCTGAGGCTGACGGAGACGTCGCGGGGCAGCGATGAGAACGATGCAGAATTGTTCATTGTGCGAAGCGGCGGTGATCCCTGGCTGCTGCAAGCTGCGTCCATCGAGGACATCGCGACTGCGATCGGCGGGCGCGGAAGAATGGGCCGTTCCGAGCATTACTTCAGACGTACGCGGTTAGACGATCCGATTCCAGAGCATCTGTCCGACGGCATCGAAGCGCTGCCCTTCGACGATTTGCCTGTTGCATTGCAGGCGCTGGTGCATCGCGAGCCGGTGCGGGCGACGATCATATGGGTTGATAAGGATGAGGGGCCGGATCATTCCACGGTGATGGTCAAGGTCGGTGTCGGCAGCGAGGGCGGATTGCGTATGAATATGCCGCTGATGTCGCCGACCGGTAGCCCGCGCGCGCTGCGCGGCTGGGTGTGGCAGATGGACCCTAAAAGCTGCGGCGTCGGTATCGATGTGGAGCGCGATGCGTCGGGCAAGATCGTTGCGGGCCCCAAAGTCGGCGACGTTCTTGTGACGCGATCGGATAAATAGCACTTCTTGTAAAAAATGGCGTTGTGGCCGGGCAAACGGACATCGCGGTCTGTTCGATGTCCTCCCGTCCCCTGGAGGGGGGAAGGGTGGGGGGCATCGCGAGGATTTTGTCTCCGCCGGTCGCGTTCGGGCCGCTCCGTTTCAGGGAGAGGCCCGGTAGCGTTGAGCGCAGCAATTTAGCAAGTCCGAGGCTACTTCGCGCCTGACGACGGCCTCAGCTTGACGTGGATGTTCTTTTCCTGCGTGAAGCTCAGCAACTCTTCCATGCACTCTTCGCGGCCGATCCCGGACTGCTTGTAGCCGCCAAACGGCACGCCGAGGAAGTGCTTGCTCACTTCGTTGATCCACACGAAGCCCGATTGCACGGTCTTGGCGGCATGCATGGCGGTCGAGAGATCATTGGTCCAGATCGAGGCGGTGAGGCCGTATTCCACCGAGTTGACCTGCGCCAGCATGCTGGCTTCGTCCGACCATTTGAAAATCGACAGCACCGGGCCGAAGATCTCCTCGCGCCCGACCCGCATGTCGGCGGTGACGTCGGCGAACAAGGTCGGCTCGATGTAGTAGCCCTTGGCGAGTTTCGGATCCTTGGGCGGTCCGCCGCCATAGACGAGCGTGGCGCCTTCCTTCTTGGCGGTTTCGATGTAACCGAGCACGCGCTCGTACTGGGTCTTGGAGATGATCGCGCCCATGGTGGTGGCGGGATCGGTCGGGATGCCGGGCTTGTAGTGCGCGGCCTTCGCCCGGACCCGCTCGATGACGGCGTCGTAGATCTTGGCGTGGACGAAGGCACGGCTGGTCGAGCCGCAGGATTGTCCGCACCAGGTGAAATTCATGCCGCCGATGACGCCGCTGGCGACTTCTTCGGGATCGGCATCGGGATAGGCGATGAGGGCGTTCTTGCCGCCGAGCTCGAGCATCACAGGCTTTACGGTTTCGGAGGCCGCCCGCATCACCGCGCGTCCGGTCGGTACGCTGCCGATCAGGGCGATCATGGCGACGTCGGGATGGGAGGCGAGTGCCGAGCCGGCTTCCTTGCCGCCCGGTATCAAGTTGAACACACCAGGCGGCAGAATGCCGTCGAGCAGTTCGGTCAGGCGCAGGGAGGACAGCGGCGCCTGCTCCGGCGGCTTCATCACCACGGTGTTGCCGGCGGCGAGCGGAGCCGCGGACTTGCCCGCACAGAACATGAAGGGATGGTTGAACGGAATGATGCGGCCGACGACCCCCAAGGGCTCGCGGACCGAAAAATTCATGACATCCGGACCCATCGGGATCGAGTTGCCCTTCATCTCGGTCACCAGGCCGGCAAAGAATTCCATCTGCCCGGCGGCGACATTGGCGTCGCTGACCATCTCGGTGAACGGGTTGCCACAATCGGCGGCGTCGATCATGGCGAGCTCTTCGGCATGCTCGCGCAGCACCGTGGCGATCCGGCGCAGCAGCTTCGCCCGCTCCAGGGGCAGCACGTTCTTCCAGGTCTCGAACGCTTTCTTGGCGGCGCCAACGGCGGCGTCGACATCGGCCGCCGAGGCGTCGGCGACGGGACCCAGGGACTCGCCGGTCCCGGGATTGATGGAGTCGAGGTGGCGTCCGGATTGGGGCGCATGCCACTTGCCGCCGTAATAACAATCGCGGTGACTCGGCAATACCAGTTGTTGCGTTTCTCCGACTTTTCTCACTGCAGCCGTTGGCGACATTGTTTTCACTCCGTGGATTTCAGACTGCGTCCGCGTGCGGACGTGGTTTGCGACATTATTGCGTGGCCGGCTTCTGGATTTGAATCAGCTCGGCCAGTTGGTCCTTGGTCAGGGGCGTGGTGATGAATTTCAGCTCGACGGCATCCTGCATCAGCGAGTCGATGCCTTTGATCTCGTCGGGCCAAATCAGGGATTTCGGGAAGAAGTCGTCGCGCACCTTGCGGGCGACCGCTTCGGAAACCCCGGTGAACTCGGCATAGTCTTTGATGACCTGCGGATTGTCGCTGTACATGTAGGCTATCGACTCATAATAGGCCTGCATGAAGCGCCGGATCACCTCCTTGCGTTTCACCAGGGCATCGGAATTGGCGATCATGGTGCGGATGGTCTGGCCGCGCACGATGGCGGCATCGGTCGCCTTGGCCACCAGCCTAATCTTGCCCTCGTCGATCTCCTTGAGACCGAACGGCGGAGCGGCCCAACCGATATCGACCTGATCGGTCATCACGGTGGTCAGGGTCGAGGATGGGTTTCCGGTCGGGATTGCGGTCGCGGACGTCAGATTGAATTCCTTGACGAAGGCGCGCACGACGCTGTCGGTCGAGGAGCCCTTGGTCGAGAACGCGATGCTGTGGCCGTTGGCGTCCTTGAGCGTTTTGATCGGTGAGGCTGATTTCACATACCAATAGTCGGCCGCGCCGGTCGCCTCGGCGCCGATAATGCGGACAGGCGCGCCTTTGGCGTAGGCGCCGATGGCGCCGAGGGTGCCGACCGCAAGCCCGAGATCGACGCTTCCGGCGATGACCGGCTGCAACGTTTCTCCGCTGCCGGAGGTGTAGATCATCTCGAGTTCAATGCCGTGTTTCTTAAATATGCCGGCCTTGTTTCCGAGATGGGTGATGGAGGTGTCCCAGTTGCCGCGCTGGCCGATGGTCAGCTTCACGAGATCATCGGCCGATGCGCGCGGGGTCGCCGAGACGATCGCGCTGGCCGCAAGCGCAAACGCGAAGAATGCTTGGCGTCGCATGGCATGGTCCTCCCTTGTCGTTCTTTTGGTCAGTTGCGTCGGATGTTGTGCAGGCCGCCGAGGCGGCCGACGACGGCATTGGCGCCGATGGACAGGATAAACAGTACGATCAGCATCGCGTACATGCGCGGCATGTCGAACAGGCTGTAGGCCTGAATGATCAGGAATCCGATGCCGCGGTTGGACAGCTTGGTCTCGGCGAGCAGCGTGCCGATCAGGGCGACGCCCAATCCCAGCCGCACGCCGTTGATGATGGGATGGCGCATCGCTGGCAGATAGATCTTCATCGCCATTTGCCAGGCGTTGGCGCGAAAGCTATGGCCGACGCGGATCAGGACCTTGTCGATCTGCTGCATTCCGGCTGCTGCCGACAGCGCAACCGGGAAGAAGCAGGAGATCACGCCCATGGCGATCTTGGAGCCGGGGCCGACGCCGAACCACATGATCATGATCGGAAAGAAAATGATCTTCGGGGTCGGGCCGAGATAATACAGATAGGGCTCGAACGATCGGCGCAGCAGCCGGTTGGCGCCGAGCATGATGCCGGCGACGAGGCCGGTTATTCCGCCGATGGCGAGGCCGACGCCGATTTCTCCCGCGGTGACTCCGAGGTTCCAATAATAGTCCGGATCGGACAGAAGCTTGACGATCGCGAGCCCGATCTTGCCGAGCGAGGGGACGACATCGCGGTAGAGCAGGCCGGACTGCGCCAGAACTTCCCAGCCGACCAGGATGGTGAGGATGATGGCGATCCTCACCTGCGTCACTGGATGCGCCCAGAGCCTGGGTGCGGCGGGTTGTGTCACTCGACCGGCCTCAGCCATCGTTCCACCCGTTCTGTGATGATGAAGAAGCAGACGCTGACGAGGATCACGAAACAGATCGCCGCATAGGTGCCCGGCAAGTCGTATCGTTCGGCGAGGTCGTTGATCAGCTGTCCGAGGCCGCCGAAATTGATCAGGAACTCGACGCCGACCACGTTGATCAGCGTGAAGATGAGTCCCAGCCGCAGACCGACGAAAATGGTGGGAAGCGCCGACGGGAACAGAATTTTGATGAACATCTGGCTCGGGCCGAGCTTGAAGGTGCGGCCGACATTGATCAGCACGCGTCGGGTGCCGGACAGGCCTTCAAGGGTTTTCAGGATCACCGGCGGAAGTCCGGCGACGAAACCCATCATGATGATCGTCATCGCGCTGCGGCCGAAAATGACGAGGAACAGAGGATACATCAGGACGCTGGGCGCCGAGGCCAACGCTGCAACCCAGGTTTCGCAGGCGAGCCGGAGCAGATTGACGCGATAGAGCAGAATTCCGATCGATACGCCGAACAAGGCGATCAACGCCCCGGCCGAGAGCGCCTCGAAGAAGGTCAGGCGAAAGCGTCCGAAAATATCCTCTTCGGTGATCACGCGGCCAAAGCTCATCGCGATCTGCGACGGCATCGGGACGATGAACCGATTGATCACGCCGATGCGGATCAGGACTTCGACGAGCGCAATAAAGATGAAAAGCGTTCCCAGTCCGATCACGGTAGGAGCAAAGGGGCGTTTACCGAGGGCAGCCGCCGAACTCACGGATGATGCCCTCCGGCCTGCAGGGCGCGCGCTTCATCCTCGTCCATGCCGCGGCTTGCCTCTTCCCGCAAGTCGCCCCAGATCTGCGCGACGTAGCGCCCGAAGGCTTCGCTCGAGACGATGTCGGAGGACCGCGGCCGCGGCAGATTGATTTCGACGATCCGCTTCACCCGGCCGGGCCGATAGGTCATCACCAGGATGCGATCGGACAACTGCACCGCTTCGGTGATATTGTGGGTGATGAGCAGCGTGGTCTGCTTGAGCTCCTGCTGGATCTGCAACACCTTGTCACCCAGCAGCAGCCGCGTTTGTTCATCGAGCGAGGCAAACGGCTCGTCCATGAGCAGGATCTTCGGCTCGGAGGCGAGGGTGCGGGCGATCGCAACGCGTTGACGCATGCCGCCGGACAGTTCGGTCGGATAACGGTTCTCGAAGCCGCTCAGACCGACCAGCGAGATGAAGTGCCGCGCGCGCTCGATGCGCTTGGACTTCTTCACGCCGGCAATTTCGAGCGGAAACGCGACATTCTCGATCACGGTGCGCCAGGGGAAGGTCGATTCCTCCTGGAACACCATGCCGATCGAAGCATGCGGCCCGGAAATATGGTCCCCCGCCACGGCGATATGACCTTCGTAGCCGTCGATCAATCCGCCGATGATATTGAACAGGGTGGACTTGCCGCACCCCGACGGGCCGATCACCGACAAGAATTCACCGGGGGTGACGGTGAAGGAGACATGGTCGACCGCGGTCATGGTTCCGTCGGGGGTCTCGAACCGCTTCACGATATCGTCAACCACGAGGAACGCCGCATCGGGCTTTGCGGCGTCTTCGATGACGCGGGTTGAGGTCGTTGCGACAGCCATTGGAACTCCCACTGATGTCCTTGCGGTCAGCCTTTGAGGCGCGTCATGCCGGATACGGTGGCTGCGGTATAACTTGGTTCGACCCGGACGTCGACGACGGCAACTTCGCCACGTTCGACCGCCGCGATGGCCTCCGCAAACGCCGCCTTGAGCTCGTCAACGGACGTAATCGGTCCAAATCCCGTTGCCCCCTGCGCGCGGGCCATGCCGGCGAGGTCAACCTCGGGATCCGCCATGCGCTGACCGATCCATTTGTTGCCCACCGGCCGCTTGCGCATCATCGCCACGCGCTCTTGGTGCACCTCGTCGTTATAGAACGAGCGATTGTTGACGACCGCGATGAGTAAGGGAATGTGGTAGTGCACCGCAGTCCATAACGCCGTCACGCCCATGAGGAAATCGCCGTCGCCACAGACGGCGATCGGGAGCCGGCCGGAATCCTTGAGCGCAAGCGCGGCACCGACCGAGATGCCCGGACCGCCGCCGACGCCGCCGCCGCCGTCGCTGCCGACGAAATCGAGCGGATGGCGGAACGGCCACCAATCATCGTCCCAGGACAAGGGCAGATGGACGAGCGACGTGGTTCGATCGCCGACGGATGTGCGCAGAATGCGGGCAACGTGCTCGTTGCTGAGCGCGCCCGCCGGCAGCTTTGCTTCCGGCTTCGTCGGTACGACATGGGGCTTCTTCGGCGCACCGGCGCCGATGGCCTTGAGCAGGTCCGGCACCACCGCGTCCGGAGTGGCGGGCAGAAAGACATCGACCGGCGGCAGCGATTGGTAGTCCATGCTCCAGCCGTTGTGCAGTCGATGGTCGACGGACACCTGAATGATTTTCGCCGACGGTGAGGGTCCGGCGGCCTTGAGGGCGCCTCCGAGATCGACCCAATCGAGGCTGAGGATGACGTCGGCCTTGGCCAGCGCTGCTTGCGGAATGAGCCGCGGCGCGCCGCCATATAACGGGTGTTCGGTCGGGAAGGTCGCGCCGATCTTGAGGTCGGTATAAACCGTCGCGTTCAGTGCTTCGGCGAGGGCGATGCGGGCGTTCCAGCCCTCCAGGCTGCGCGATGCACGGCCGGCCAGAATGATCGGGTGTTTGGCGGATTTCAGCAGGGCGGCGGCCTCTGCCACCAGTGCGGCCGAGGCGGCGTCGTGCATGGCGGGCATGAAACGGGTCGGGTCGAGCGTGGCCACCTCTTCGGTCAGCGGGGCTTCCTGCATCTCGGCGTCGAGATTGATGTAGACGGGTCCCATCGGTTCGGTGTTGGCGATCCAGGTGGCGCGCAACAGCGCTTCCTGGGCAGCGGCCGGAGACGCCGGCTGGTCGTCCCATTTGGTGTAATTGCGGATGATGGCGCCCTGGTCGCGTGCGGTATGGATCCAATCGATCCATGGGCGCCGCTTGGCGGCGTCGACCGGGCCGGTGGCCCCCAGGATCAGGATCGGCATCCGATCGCACCACGCATTGAAGATCGCCATGGTGGCGTGAAACAACCCGACATTGGAATGGACCGCGGCGGCCATCGCCCGGCCGGTCACCTTGGCATAGCCATGAGCGATCGCCACGGCGGCCTCCTCATGCAGGCACAGCAGCATCTGCGGGCTGTCGTTGCCGAGATGATTGACGATGCTGTCGTGCAGCCCGCGATAACTCGCGCCCGGATTGAGCGCGATGTAGGGGATGTCGAGGGAGCGCAGGGTGTCCGCGACGACGTCGCTGCCAAAGCCGGCGATATTCGTGCCTGCCGGTGTCGGACGCTCGACTGCGGCGGTGTCGTTGTTCTTGTTGCGGCGTTCAGCCGTCTTTCCGACGTTGGGCTTGGAATTCGTCATGCTCGGCGCTTTCGTATGGTTATGGAGGGGGGAGTCGAACGGAGTGCGGCGCTTAGGATGAAGCGCCGGAGGCGACAGCGAATGTGCGCGCCGGCGTCGGCGCATCACGATGGTGAGGTCTCATAAGCCGTTTCCTCGACTATCCGCCTTGCGCGTTGCAATCCACGCTCGCCGCTTTTGCGGCGGACTATAGACTTTGACATTTGCGTACATAAGCCGCTAAATGCGAACCACATTGTTGCATATTAGTAAACAATAGTATCATGGACCGCTTCCGCACAATGGAGAGTTTCGTCCGAGTGGTGCGCTCGGGCAGCTTCACCATCGCCGCCAATCAGCTTGGTTTGTCGCGGGCCCTGGTGTCGCGACATGTTAGCGGGCTTGAGACGCGGCTTGGCGTCCGCTTGCTTAACCGATCAACCCGCTCGCTCAATCTGACCGATGAGGGGCGCTCGTACCTCGAATTTTGCGAGCAGGTGTTCGGGGATATCGAGAGCCGCGAGCGCGCCATCGTTCGGACCCGCACCGAGCCGGTTGGCACCCTGAAACTGGCGGCGCCAAAATCGTTCGGGACCCTGCACCTTGCAGACGCGATCATCGACTTTGCGAAACTCCACCCGCGCCTTCATGTTTCATTGATCCTGGACGACGTCTCGTTCCGGCGCACCTACGACTTCGCCGAGCGAGGCCTCGATCTTGCGCTGCGCATCTCGTCGGTGCCCATCAGCTCAGTCATTGAACGGCAGATTGCCCCGCTGGATTGGGTGGTTTGCGCATCTCAGGACTACCTCGATCGCGTGGGCCGGCCGGCGGTGCCGGCTGATCTCGCGGATCACGATTGCCTGGTGCATCTCAACGTTGCCGCCAATGATCGCATTTGGCGTTTCGAGGATTCGAAGAACCGGAGTGGCGGGCGATCGCTGTCGGTCAAAGTCGACGGTTCGTTCTTTTCCAACAGTGCACTGGCGCTGCGCAAAGCTGCGCTCGCGGGAATGGGCATTGCACTCTTGCCCCGTTACAGCGTGGCCGACGATCTCGCGGCGGGCACACTTGTCGTCGTCCTGCCGCGTCACAAGGTTCCCCAGCGCCCGTTGCTCGCGGTCTATCCGCGCGCTACCGCCATTCCGCAAAAGGTCGAGATCTTCGTCGACTTCCTGTCGACCTGGATCGAGACCCACGACGTCAATCACTGGTCGTCGCGGAGCCCTTCCTCAGCACTGCGATTTTAACGTCGGTCTACTCATGCGCCCTGACGCAGTCGCGCCAGCACTTTCAAGCCGGCATAACCGTCGGCGGGTTGCAGCCCGACTTTATCCTGGAACGCGCGCACGGCGATCATGGTGTCGCGGCCCGCGCGGCCGTCGGAGCCGTCGGTATTGAACCCGAGCGCGGTCAGGCGGCGCTGGATCTCCTGAACCTCCGCGAGCGTCGGCAGCCGCTCGCTGTCCGGGAACGGCTGGACGAACGCTCCGCCGCCGGCAATGCGGTCCGCCAAATGTACGACTGCGAGCGTATAACTGAACGCCGGATTGTAGGCGCTCACGGCGGAGAAATTCTGGCCGATGAGAAAGGCCGGGCCGCCCGCGACCGGCAATGCCAGTCTCACCTTGTCGTCCGGCCGCGCAAAGTTCGCGCCGTCGACGCGCGTGAGCCCGAGGTCGCGCCATTTGGCGTAGGTGCGCCACGTGGTCCGGTCGGCGAGGCGGGTTTTGAATCCGGACGGCAGGCGGACTTCGCATCCCCAGGTCTCGCCACGACGAAAATGTCCGCGCTCGACCAGAAAGCGCGCGGTTCCGGCCAGCGCATCGTCGGGGGTCCCGAACGGCGAAATGCGACCGTCATGATCATAGTCGACGCCGACATTCAGCCAGACCTCCGGCATCCATTGGGTATGGCCCATGGCGCCGGCCCAGGATCCGATCATGTCTGTCGGGCTGCCCCAGCCACGGTCAACGATGACCAGCGAATTGAGCAATTCCTGTTCCCAGTATTTGCGTCGACGCGGTTCGCCCCAGGCCAGTGCGGCGAGCGCCGGAATGACGGGGCGCATATACTTCGGATTGGTGATCACATCGCCATAGCTCGATTCAATCCCCCAAAGCGCGAGCATGATGAAGCGATCGACGCCGTAGTCGCCTTCGATCCGCGCGAGCAGGGCGGCACAATCCTTGGCGCGCTCCTTGCCGGTGATGATCCGCCAATCGGAAACCCGGCGATTGAGATATTGCCACAGTAGTTCGTTGAATTCGGGCTGATCCCTTTGCAGCGCGTAGACACTGGTGTCGGGCTTGAGCCCCACCATGACGCGCGCGTAGGTGCTCTCCGAAACACCGCGTGCCAAGGCCCGCGGTCGAAACGCCATGACCCATTGGTCGAACGAGGCTGCGGCCGACCGGGCAGGGGACAGATCACAGACAGCGGCAACGCCGGCGGCGAGTGCGGATTTGAGCCAGAACCGTGGATTGAAGGCATGCGACATCGCGCCATTTTAACCGGTGTGGGTTGGCCAAACAGCCATGAATTTCAATGGATGCGCGCGATGGGCCGCGCGGGGCCGATGACTAGTGTCCGCATTTCCGAATGCAGTGGGCGTGCATGTGCGCGCTCGGACGGACTTCGCGATGCAAGATGCGTGCGCGCCGGGTATGGGCCGGCTCTGTCGGCTTGCTCGGAATTGGGATCGTGGAGGCTTGGCGGGAGTCGGGACCGGAAGCCGCGGCTCCCTCGATCTGCACGTCGCCTTGCGCCGCATCTTGCGGCGTTGCTGCGATCACATCGTCCTTGATCTCTGTCCCGCGCGCGCCGAGCAATCGCTCATAGGCCGTCACCAGCATGGAATACGGGTTGACGAATACCCAGCCGTCCTGCGTCGGCACCTGCACGTCGAAATGCAGATGATTGGTGGTGCCGTTTTCCCGACGATCGAAATTGCCCAATTTTCCGATCACTTCGCCTTCGGCCAGCACACGTCCGTTGAGCACCTCGTCATGGTCGAGCAGCTTCGGATTCATGTGCAGATAGCGGATGCGCAGGTGTTCGCCCGGTGTATTGACGAACAGGATGACGCCCTCCTGCTTGGGGTTGCGCCACACCATGCCGTCGCGGGCCGACACCACGTCATGTTGGTAAGGATCGCACCGGTCCGCGCCTTCGTTGCGCAAGTGGCAATCGCCGGGGCGGATGTCCTGGCCCTGGTGACCGGCTCCCGCCGGACATTGGCCGACGAAAAACCAGCGGTGCTCACAGAAATTATCCTGCCACGGATAAGTGTAGTTTTTCGACTCGTCGAACACCAAAGGCCGGTCATTGACGCGGCAATGATACGGCGCGTCCTTGGCATGGACGCCGGCCGGGACGCGTCCGGTGTGATCGCAATCCCCCCAATTCATGAAGGATTGCGAATTGGCGAAGGCGGGCGCGTCGGCGATGGGAAAGCGAATCCGGGCGTAGACCGTGTAGTCGACGCGACCGCTGTAGCCGCGAACGCCGGATCCCGGGATCAGCTGCCCCGGCCCATAATAGGTGAAATCGGGAGAAGTAACCGCAGGGCGTTCCACGGTCTGCGGCGGCTTTGCCGCCGGGCGTGGCTGCGGCATTCCTCCGACCACTGTCAGGGCCTGCAGAAAGCGGACGGCAATCCGATCGGCCTGACGGCACGAAAGCTGGTGCGCTCTGCTGCCGCCGTCGAAGCATAGCAGCGAGACCATGTAGGGCACGCCATATCGCACGAAGGTGTAGCGGACCCGGCTTTCGATCAGCAACCGGCGGATCCCGGGGAAGTCGGGTTCCAGCGCCGGAACCGGCGTGCCCTTTTCGGTGACCGAGTTGCCGAGATCATAGAGCACGGACGAGCCCGAAATCAGGATGTCGGTTTCATCGGCAAAACGCAGATCGGAAAGCGCCGGGACCTCGCTCGGACGAACCGTAAATGCGGCGTCGAATCCTGACGGTCCTGGAAAGAAGAACTTGGTGATGTGAAAGCCGGAGAGATAGGCGTCGACCGGCTTGCCCGCGTCGAGGCCCGTTGCCCGATCGCTGAGAAACGAAGCGGTGTCGAACGGCAACAGCACCGGCACGGAGCTCTTGGCGATGTCGGGAAAGCGCTCGAAGGTCGCCGTATTGAGACGGAGGATCTCGTTGGCCGCAGCAGCGTTGCCCGTGGCCTCCGGTTTGAGCTGCTCATACTTCAAGAGCGAGGCCTGGACAGCGTCCCAATCGACCTCGGCGAACGAAACGCGGGGATTCTGCATGTCATCCGCCGCGGCGGCGCCGACAGAGCAGACGAGGATGAGCGCTGCAAGGAGCGCAATGTGCCGCATTTCGTTCCCTTCGCCGACCCCCGAACGCTTGCGCGCAACAGCGATGATCAACGCAATACCGTCACTATCTTTATAATGGCGGCTTCTGCCAAGATCGATCTAGCGGATTCTTGTTAAAATGCTGCGTCATTTCGGCGGAATGGGTCGTCCGGGCGGGGCGGGGATACCGCCGGTTCCGCGAACGTTCTCCTCCCGGGCACCTCACGGTTAAGTTTTCGCAAGCTTCTCGATCTCTAACGAACGCCGAAAACGATTCTTTACTGCTGGCTTGCTAACAACGCAGGTGCGAGATGGGACCTGGGTTGCCGAACCATGACTGATTTCTTTGCTTCCTGTGTCGCCAGGATCACCGAAGTATTGGTCGCCATCGCCCCGACGACGCTGGTGTTCGCCGTCATCTTCGCGGCGCTGACGCCGTTTCCGAGCCTCGCGTGCAATCCCGGCAAGCCCTGGTGGCGCAACCGGGGCGTTCTCACCGATCTCTGCTATTGCTTCATCATTCCGTTCTTTATCCCCTACATGCGGCTGGCACTGCTGTTCTTGGGCGGCACGGTGGTGGTCTGGTTCGTTGATCAGGCCAAGTTCGGCGAGGTCTTCGGGAAGGGCTTTGGACCAATCGGCGAATTGCCTTTATGGGCGCAGGCTGCGGTCTATCTCGTGCTGTCGGATTTCATGATGTATTGGATTCACCGCATCTTCCACGGTCAGAAGATGTGGCGCTATCACGCGGTCCACCATTCGGCGGAATATGTGGACTGGACTACCGCCTACCGATTTCATCCCGTCAACTTGTGGCTTGATTCCTTCCTCGTTGATGCGGTGATGCTGTTTCTCGGAACCCCGATGCTCGTGCTCGCGCTGCTGGCCCCGTTCAACAGCGTGACCGCGGCCTACGTGCATGCGAATCTAAATTGGACGCTGGGCCCGCTGAAATATGTCTTCGCCAGCCCGGTTTTTCATCGCTGGCATCACACCTTGCCGGACCAAGGCGGCGATAAGAATTTCGGTTCGACGTTTTCGCTTTGGGATGTGCTGTTCGGGACATTCTACATGCCGGCGGGCCAACTGCCGGAGCGCTACGGCATCGACGATCCGGCATTTCCGGAAAGCTTTGGCGGGCAGCTGGTCTATCCGTTTCGGACGGCCATTCCGAATGGTGCTGCGAGCGCGGTGCCAGCGTCGATCCCGACGTCACTGGGTCGGCAGTGAAGCCCTGATCTGGCGGACGGCGGCGTCGATCTTGATCTGCAGCAGCGACTGGCCGCGTTCGGCCGATGCCTTCATCGGGTCTCCGCTCGCGCCGTTGGCGACTAACGAAAACGGCAGGTCGGCATAGCGGCGCAGATCGACACCGTCGGGATGGGCGGCCATCAGTTCAGAGGTGTCGGTGATCCCGGCGTGCTCGCCGATCGAGGCGCGAGTTTCGCCTTGCCGCAACAGAAGCTGGGTCTGCGGATCGTCGGCGTAGTAGTCCGCAACGCTCAGAACCAGAACGTGATCGCTCGCCCACTCGCGCGTCAGCCGCGCGGCGACGTCGTTCTGCGGCGCCTGACTTTGACCGTGATCGGCGATGAAGCAGATCGCTTTGAACCCAGCATGCTTCAGGCTTCGCGCGATGCCTTCCAATACGCCGGCATAGACATTGTCGCTAACGCCAATGGTACCCGGAAATTGCATGTTCCCGGTGGCCGGCGCGATGTCGCCTTCCGGCACGAACGAGACGGTCGGGGCAACCAATGTCTTGGTCAAAGTGGTGGCGATGCGCTCGGCCGTATAGCGTACGATGTAGTCGTGCTTGCCCAGCACCATATGCGGACCGTTCTGCTCGATGCCACCGCTCGGGACGATGACGGTGGTGTAGCCGTGGTCAATGGCCGTGCGCAGTTCCGGCCACGTCATGTCGGCCATGTCGATGGTGTTGGGAAGCGGCGCGGTCAGCGGGCGCGTCAGTGCGGGTATCGCCAAAACAATGCCCGCCAGTACGCTGATGGCGACCTTGGCCGGGGACAGTCGACGGAGTAAGCGATCGGGGTGCGACACCCGGGGCTCCTGTGGTCAACGTTGCAAGACGCAAGCGTATCTTGCTGCGCTCTTCTTAAGGCATGCTCCTTTCGACACTCTTAATGTCTTACCAAGTCGTTAATCGGGGTCTTTGGTGGCGGGCGCCGCCGGCGGACGTCCCGACGTCAGTCGCAGATCCTCGGCGTTGCGAAGCCAACTAGGAAACCTGGCCGGTCCGAATGACATTTTCGAGATAGGCGGTGCCTTGCTCGGCTGAGGTGATCTCACGCAACGACAATTGTACATCCTTCACTTCGCCCGGTATGCCAAGCACGTTGAAGGAATGGATGTTGCCAAATAGATTCTGCGAATTGTTGAGAAAATTTGCGCCGTTATAGAGCGGCGTCGTGTGCCACCACAGCCGATAGCCGTGATCGAATAATTGCGTCAGCAACGCGGTCGACTTTTCAGGGCGATCGTTTTCGATGAAGAGGAATGGCCGGCAGCGTGCGATGGTCGCGGCTGCGCCTCTGATGGCATCAAGCTCCATGCCCTCAACATCCATTTTGAGCAGGCGCAAGGTCGACAGATTGAGATCGTCGATGGCGATGACCGCGACGTCTTCGCCATTTGCGCTTCCGAGCGCCAAGCCGCCAAAATTGTTCTGCGCCCCGTAGTCGAGCGGCATCACCTTGGTGGTGCCGGCCGCGGATCCCACGGCCCATTGCAGGGTTTGAACATTGCCAAGTTCATTGATGGCGACATTGCCGCACAGAATTTGAAATATGACCCGTTGCGGCTCGAACGCGTAGACCATGCCGGTGGGACCGACGAGCCGAGCCATGGGGATGGTCAGCGCGCCGACGTTGGCGCCGACATCGAAAGCCACATCGCCGGGCCGCAGCAACGCACGCAGCAGCGCAACCTCACCCTCGGAGTACTCGCCATATTGCTCGAACGAGCGGCCGATATACACGTCATTGCGCAGATACATCATCGGACCGTGGCGGCATTGCTTGAGCGATAGCCTCGCATTGACGGCAATGCCGTCGCGCGCAAGCTCGGTTGTCGGTGTCGCCTCAAGCATCGGATTGCCGGAATGACGTGGACACGCGGAATGCGGAGTGGGTCAGGAATCAAATAAGCGACGCGTGCCACGTATCCTGGGAACGCGGCTGCGCCGAAGCAACCGGTTTTTGGCGCGCCCTGGGGGAATCGAACCCCCGTTTCCGCCGTGAAAGGGCGGCGTCCTGGACCGCTAGACGAAGGGCGCGCACGGCACTGAGGCCGAGCGCGGCGACGTATAAAGGGGTTTGGGCGGACCGGCAAGCAAACACCGTCTCCTTTTGATCACGCCTGGGGCTGATGGCGGCGCGGGTACCGCCTGCAGGGGCATGGCGCCCTAAAGCATTGCTGGATCGAGGTTAGCGCTGATCGGAAGGCCGCTCAATCGGAACGGACCAGCGGTCCAAACAGGCGCGGCTTCGCGGCCGTCCCCCAGGCACGCCGATCGCGTCTGGAACGTCGGGCCGCCGACTTACCAATGCCCGGTATTGGGCATGGAGCTCCATGGTTCCTTGGGCGGCAGGGGATCGCCTTTTTGCAGCAGTTCGATCGAATGCCGGTCGGGCGAGCGCACGAACGCCATGACGCCGTCGCGCGGCGGCCGATTGATGGTGACCCCCGCGTTTTGCAGGCGTTCGCACAGCGCATAGATGTCGTCGACCTCATAAGCGAGGTGGCCAAAGTAGCGCGCCTCGCCGTAGTCCTGACTGTCCCAGTTGTAGGTGAGCTCGACCATCGGTGCCTCGCGCCCCTTGCGCTTGCTGACGTCGACCGCGTCGGCATCGTCGGGTCCGGCGAGGAACACGAGCGTGTAGCGGTTCTTTTCATCGACCCGTCGACGGGCCTCCTTCAATCCGAGCTTGTTGCAGTAAAAATCGAGCGCGGATTCCAGATCGCGAACACGTAGCATAGTATGGAGATATCGCATGAGGACCTCTTACAGGATCAGCCCAGTCGGGCCGCAGACGAAGGATCATATATGATTGCACCGTCGCAGAAGACCGCGGTCCAGCGACTGCGCGAACTCATCGATCAGTCGAATGCGATTCTGCCATTTACCGGCGCCGGCATTTCGACGGAGTGCGGCATTCCGGATTTTCGGTCGCCGGGCGGACTCTGGACCAAGAACCATCCGATACCATTTGATGATTTCCTGTCGAGTCAGGAAATGCGCGACGAGGCGTGGCGACGGCGGTTCGCAATGGAGGATTACTTTTCCACTGCGCGCCCCGGACGCGGACACCGCGCGATCGCAGCACTTTACCGTGCCGGAAAGGTGCCGGGCGTAGTGACTCAGAACATCGACAATCTGCATCAGGCGTCCGGCGTCGCTCACGATCACGTGATTGAGTTGCATGGTAATACTACCTACGCGACTTGTCTCGGTTGTTCGCGACGGTATGAACTGACCGAAATCAAGAGTCACTACGACGCATTAGGCCACGCTCCCGATTGTGCTGCGTGCGGCGGCTATATCAAGACCGCGACAATTTCCTTCGGCCAAGCAATGCCGAACGACGCGATGCGTCGCGCGGAAAAGCTGACGAACGCATGCGATCTGTTTCTCGCGATCGGATCTTCGCTCGTGGTGTGGCCGGCTGCCGGTTTTCCGCTGATAGCAAAACGCAACGGCGCCAAGCTTGTGATTCTCAACCGAGATGCAACAGAGTTCGATGAAATTTCTGATCTTGTGATCCACGATGATATCGGAGACGTACTATCCTCCTTCGTCGTCGATTGACTTGCAAACGATTCAACGACGTTAAGATTCTCCGCATTCCACCGATGTTCACAGGCGTCGGTGTATGGTCATCCCGAAACTGCATTTTTGTCTTTTCCATCTCTCGGTCGGTGTTACATTCGATTGAAGAGATTCGTTGAAGCGCTCCTGAAGAGGCGCCAGAAAGCGGCGGCGTACTAAAATCATGACGTCGGATGGGATTGGGCCGAAAGGGCCTTCAGAAAGTTACGGGCTCGGGCCAGAAGCGCTCGGTGATCTCGTTGACGAAACGGCAACTGCCGTTATCGAAGTCACGGGCGTCATCAAGTGGTTCGATGTGTCCAAGGGCTACGGCTTTATCGTGCCGGACAACGGGATGGCGGATGTGCTGCTGCACGTCACGTGTCTTCGACGCGACGGTTTTCAAACCGCTTATGAAGGCGCGCGCGTCGTCTGCGAAGCTTTGGACAGGCCCAAGGGCCTGCAGGCATTTCGAATTCTTTCGATGGATGAATCGACGGCGGTTCATCCGGCGCAATCGCCGCCGCGCACGCATGTGTCGGTCACGCCCACCAGCGGACTCGAACGAGCCCAGGTCAAATGGTTCAATCGCTTGCGCGGCTTCGGGTTTTTGACACGTGGTGACGGCACGCCGGACATCTTCGTCCACATGGAGACGTTGCGGCGGTATGGAATTACCGAACTGCGTCCGGGACAGACGTTGCTGGTGCGCTTCGGCGACGGTCCCAAGGGTTTGATGGCGGCTGAAGTGCGGCCGGATGGTGGACCGAGCGGTCCGTCCTCGCACTGATCTGACCCAAACAAGACACACGTGTTGCGAACTCGGCCTCGGCCGGGTTCGTTTTTTTTGGAATGCGCGTTGATCGAGTCGCCCATTGACGGTAAATTTATGCCGATGCGCGTAACGCGATAGCGCGCTGGTCTTTTCACGTCATGCGTATCATCCATAAGCGCAGCAGGCTGCGTTTTTATCGCGTTCATATCACTTCGGTGATGTGACATTGGCGATTGATGACGGTGTCGGAACGATTGATGATGGTCGATGCCGGAGAGCCTGAGGTCTTGCGGATCAATTGAAGGTATCAATCAGATGAGATTGCTTGCTGTCGGGCCGGAGCGATGCGCGGTTGGCGTCATCAGGCGCTGCATCGTCGTTCTTCTGTCTGCTTTCTTTGTGCTGTCGGGGTCACCTGACGGGATCCGGCCGACGGTGGCTACAGAACAACAAACGCTTGAGATTGCCAGCAAGTCTGGCGTTCACGTGTTTTCGGTCGAACTGGCGGTGACCGATAGCGAGCGCGAACGCGGTCTGATGTTTCGCAAGCAACTGCCGGAGGGGCAGGGCATGTTGTTCGACTTCAAGCGCGAACAAGAAGTCTCGATGTGGATGGAAAACACCTACGTTTCGCTCGACATGTTTTTCATTCGCCGCGATGGACGCATCTTGCGGATCGCCGAGAATACCGAGCCGTTGTCGCGCGCGATCATCTCCTCCGGCGGCCCGGTTTTGGCGGTTCTTGAAGTGGTCGGGGGAACCGCGAAGAAGCTCGGCATCGTGGCGGGCGATCGGGTGGGTGCCCCGATGTTTGCAAAGCATTGATCGGCTTGCTGAACCCTGCCGAAGCGTGTATCGAGTGGCCGGGCGGAGTTCCGCTCTGGCGCGCGATCAGGTTTGAGCTCGCGTCATAATGACAGGATGAGAGCGCGGTTTTGTCGATCGCATCCCTGAGGTTGGCGGGGCATAGCGCAGCCTGGTAGCGCGGGAGTTTTGGGTACTCCAGGTCGCAGGTTCAAATCCTGCTGCCCCGACCAGGGGCTCCACTCAAGAAACGTGGATTGGTCATGTTCGCACGCATCTACAAGCCCGCTAAGACCGCAATGCAATCGGGCAAGGCGAAGACCAGCGAATGGGTCATCGATTTTGAACCGGAGCAGCCACGGACGGTCGAACCGCTGATGGGATGGACCAGTTCGGCGGACATGCGTCAACAGGTGCGATTGCGCTTCGACAGCAAGGAAGAAGCGATCGCCTATTGCGAACGAAACGGCATTCCCTTTCAGGTCCGCGCGCCGCATGAAACGACACGACGCGTGATTTCCTATTCCGACAACTTCGCTTACACCCGTCGCGATCCCTGGACGCACTGACGAGGTTTGCGCGCGCCGCCGCCGTCAAGTGCGGCTGTCGGCCAATTCGCAGGCACCGGTTGCAGGCTCCGGTTGATCGTTCGGCGTTGCCGCCCGCATCAATTTGCCCGATCGCCCGGCGACCCAGTATTACAACACCGGTCGCCATGATAATTAGAATCCCTGCTAGGCTGATCGGACAAGGCCCTCGATACAACATCGAACGCCGCGCAACGCGGTGAAGGGCAAGCCGCTGCAGGGGAGGCGAGAATGGCGAGGACGGGTTCGCGCGCGAAGGTGAACCGACGAAACTTTCTGGCCGGCGTCGCGGTCGCCGGTGCCGCAAGTGCGGTAATGCCCCAAGATATCGTCCAGGCGTCGCCGTCATCGTCGGCCGATACCCCCGCGCCGCCGACCGCTCTCTCCGCGCCGCGGCCGTCGGCGATCGTGGCCGCAGCCGAGACCGGATCTCCAGGCGAACTCGCCCCCGCCGAGGGCAGGCCGGGTTCTGACTACATGGTCGACGTCATTCGATCACTGAACGTCGACTATGTTTTCGCCAATCCGGCGTCGAGCTTCCGCGGGCTGCATGAGTCGCTGCTTACCTATGGGGGCAACAAGAAGCCCGAACTCATCGAGTGCATGCATGAAGAATCCTCGATTGCGATGGCGCATGGATATTTCAAGGCGTCCGGCAAGCCGATCGTGGTGCTCTGCCACGGCACAGTCGGGCTCCAGCACGGGTGCATGGCCATCTACAACGCCTGGTGCGATCGGGTCCCGATCATTGTTCTCGGCGGAAATTCCCTCGACGCGACCACCCGAATGGCCGGCGTTCCGACCTTCCATTCCGCAGTCGATATCGGCGCGCTCGTGCGCGACTTCACCAAGTACGACGACAATCCGGTCTCGTTGAATCATTTCGGTCAGTCCTTCGTGCGCGCCTACAAGATGGCGATGACGCCGCCCTACGAGCCGGTGTTTCTTTCTCTCGACAGCGATCTGCAGGAAAACCCGGCGCGCGATCCGGCCGGCTTGAAGATTCCAAAATACACCGCGACCGCACCGCCGCAGGGCGATGCGAACGCGGTGCGCGAAGCGGCAAAGCTGCTCGTGACCGCACAGAACCCGGTGATTGTCGTCGATCGCTGCGCGCGAACGCCTGCCGGCGTCGGGCTTCTGGTGGAACTGGCGGAAGCCCTGAATGCGCCGGTCATCGACCAACACAACCGAATGAATTTTCCCAACACCCACTATCTGTCGCAGACCGGACAAGCCGGCCGGCTGATCGCACAGTCCGACGTGATCCTCGGGCTTGAGCTCAGCGATTTCTGGGGCACCGTCAATCAAACCTTCGACAATGCGGAGGGATTGCAGGAGACCCGCATCAAGGCCGCAACGAAGCTGATCAGTATTTCGACGCTCGATCTGTCTATGAAGTCCAATTACCAGGACCAACAGCGCTACCAGGCGATCGATGTCTCGATCGCGGGCGACGCCGAGGCGACGCTTCCGGCACTGATCGAAGCGGTGAAGTCAGCGATACCAGGCGAGCGACGGGACGCGATCGCGCAACGCGGCGAGGCGCTGAAAAAAGCACATGCCGATGCGCGCGAACGGACCCTGGTCAACGCGACTTATGCCTGGGACGCGAGCCCGATCAGCACCGCACGATTGAGCGCCGAGTTGTGGAGCTTGATCAAGGGTGAGGACTGGTCGCTGGTGTCGACCGACCGCAACATCAGCAACTGGCCGAACCGGCTGTGGGCGATGGAAAAATATCATCACTTTCTCGGCGCTTCCGGTGGATACGGCATCGGTTACGGGGCGCCGGCCGCGGTCGGCGCCGCGCTCGCGAACAAAGCCGAGGGGCGCTTGTCGATCAACATCCAGTGCGACGGCGACTTGATGTATGCGCCGGGCGTGCTGTGGACGGCGGTGCATCACAAGATCCCGCTGCTGTCGGTGATGCACAACAACCGCGCCTATCACCAGGAGGTCATGCACGTGCAGCGCATGGCCAATCGGCGCGATCGGGTGCTCAACGACGGTCCGATCGGAACCCTGATCGGGCATCCGTTCATCGACTACGCCAAGCTTGCGCAATCGATGGGAATGTATTCGATCGGACCGATCGGCGATCCGAAGGAATTGGCATCAGCATTGAAGCGCGCCTTGCAAGTGGTGAAGTCCGGCGAGCCCGCGCTCGTCGATGTCGTCACCCAGCCGCGCTAAAGGGGGGATCATGGGTGGGCATGTGCGTGTCGGGTTGGCGGTGCTTGTCGCCGGCCAGGTGTTCGGACTGGCCGACGCCAGCGCTGCATCGGCGGAAAACGGCAGACGGTTATTCTTGAAAGTTGGCTGCTATCGTGTCACGGGACCCAGGGGCAGGGTGGGTCGACCGGACCTCGGTTGGCGCCGGATCCGATGGCGTTCGAGACCCTCGCGGCGTTTGTGCGAACGTCGTCCCGGCAGATGCCGCCCTACCGCGTCAAGGTTCTCTCCGACGCCGATCTCGCCGACATCTATGGCTATTTGCAGTCGATCCCGAAACCGCCGGATGTGCAGAGCCTGCCGCAGCTCGGTCCATAGGCGAGCAGGCTGATCGCGCGGCGTGGCGACGGGGTCGTTCGGTGGCATGATTTGCTTATGCAATTTTCCGGGCCCGCCGTCGCGATCAATGCGCGCAGCAAAAAACGCCGGTTATGCTTAAGACAACTTGGGCTTTTCACGCCATTCAATGAGGTGTCTGCTGGCATTCAGCGCATTGGCGCCAATAATAATAATAATCGCAATTTTGGGGTGATCGGCCTATACTATCTGCATCAGTAGCTTGGCCGCCGGCGAGGCGGGCCGTTTTTAGCACTACAACTTCTCATCACGGAGAGGCGTCATGTCCGATCACCGATTTCGCCTCGGGCAGAAGGTTCAGTTCACGCGCGGCTATCCCTACCGGAATTCTGCCGAAGGCCTCTATGAGATCGTGCGCCAATTGCCGGACAGCAATGGTGAGTTTCACTACCGCATCAAGAGCCTGCGGGAGCCGCACGAGCGCGTCGTCAAAGAGAGCGAGCTGGAAAAAGCTTAACCTTTTTCGCATGTTGCATGGTTGCCGGCGATTGAGGCCTTGCAATTGACTCAATTGTAGCCCATATCAGCGCTGCGTTCGGACACTGTTTCATACGGGCCGCGTGCACGAAATCCCTCCCTGAGGCAAGATTTTCGGCCCGATTTTCGAACGTATTTCGACTGACAGCCCAGACCACGCGGGGTGTCTAAACCCCCGCCGCCCTGCCGAGGTGCTCGCGAAGCATTCGGCAGCTCTCGGCTATATAGAAAGATACACTCCTTGAGTTCTTTTCATGATTTCGGCCTTGCCGAACCGATCACCCGCGCGCTTGCGGATGAGAAATATGTCGTTCCGACCCCGATCCAGAGCCAGACCCTGCCGGTCGCGATGAGCGGACAGGACATCATCGGAATCGCCCAGACCGGTACCGGCAAGACTGCAGCGTTCGCGCTGCCGATTTTGCATCGTCTGACCACCAACAAGCTTCCGCCGGAGCGCAAGAGCTGCCGCGTTCTGGTGCTCAGCCCGACCCGCGAATTGTCGGCGCAGATTCTCGACAGCTTCCGGACCTATGGCCGGCATTCGCGCATCAGCACCGCGCTCGCCATCGGCGGCGTGTCGATGGGCGCCCAGGTCCGCTCGTTGATGAACGGTGTCGATGTGCTGATCGCCACGCCGGGCCGCTTGCTCGACCTCCTGCAATCGAACGCGCTGCGTCTGGACCGGGTGGAATGCCTGGTTCTCGACGAAGCCGACCGCATGCTCGACATGGGCTTTATCCGCGACATCAAGAAAATCGTCGCGAAGATTCCGAAAGCCCGACAGACGCTGTTCTTCTCCGCGACCATGCCGCAGGCGATCGCCGAACTCGCCGGACAGATGCTGCGCAACCCGGTCAAGATTTCGGTGGCCCCGGTTGCCGCCACCGCCGATCGCGTCGAGCAGCGCATGGTTCATGTCGACCGCGCATCGAAGCCGACCGTGCTCGCCGAAGTTCTCAAGCGCGAGCCGATCGATCGTGTGCTGGTGTTTACCCGCACCAAGCATGGCGCCGACAAGGTTGTGCGCGGCCTGATCAAGGCCGGCATCGCGGCCGAGGCCATTCACGGCAACAAATCGCAAAATCAACGGGCGCGCGTGCTGGCGGCGTTCCGTAGCGGCCAGATCCGAACGCTGATTGCGACCGACATCGCCGCCCGCGGCATCGATGTCGACGGCATCAGCCATGTGGTCAATTACGATCTTCCGGACGTGCCGGAGAGCTACGTGCACCGCATCGGGCGTACGGCCCGCGCCGGCGCGGAAGGGATCGCGATCTCGTTTTGCAGCCCGGACGAGAAGCCGATGTTGCGCGCGATCGAGAAATTGATCCGGTTTTCGATTCCCGTTACCGAACACCGGATATCGCCACGACCGGCGCATCACTCCGATGCGAACGGCGCCGAGGGCCCGCACCGTGCCGAGGGTTCGCACCGTGCAAACGGTTCTCACAGTGCCAATGGTTCGCATGCCGGCAACCGATCGCATGGTGGCCGCGATGATCAGGGTCGTGGTGGCAATGGCGCGCGCGGCCGGAACGGGAATGGCCCGAACCGCGGCAAGCATCGCCGCAGCCGCAATTCCGGCGGTCCCGAGGTTCGCGGTGACCGGGCGCAAAAATCCGGTCACGAACTGACCGCCGTCGCGTTCATGCACCGGGGACGGCCGGGCGATCAGCGCACACCGCGCTGATCGTGCATGTGAGCATAGATGTCGGGCGGGTGATCGACATGGACGTGAAGTTGGCTGTTAAGTCGTAACGCGACTGAGGATGGAGCAATGGCCAAGGAAGAACTGATTCAATTCGAAGGGCTCGTGACCGAAATTTTGCCGGACGCACGGTTTCGCGTCCAGCTCGATGCCGGGCACGAAATCATCGCGTATACGGCGGGGAAGATGCGCAAGAACCGCATCAAGACCCTGGCCGGAGATCGGGTGACCGTCGAGATGTCGCCGTATGATCTGGAGAAGGGCCGCCTGGTGTTTCGGCACAAGGAAGAGCGTGGCGCATCCGCGCCTCGTCCGCCCATTCGCAACCAGTTTCGGCGACGCTGAGGTCAAGACGATGACGATGGAGGGCGCGCATCCGATGGCGATGCGGCTCTCCGGCGAGCGGGCGATTTGGGCGCTGCACAAATCTTTTATCCGCTTGGACGCCTCTACGGCGATCCATTCACGTCCTCTTGTCGTAGAGGGCTAAAATGACGTATGTCGCAACGATGATCTGGTAGAGCGGAAGCCGTGCAGCGAATTTGAGATGCCGTTGATGCCGCCCCGCCGCCCGATCCCCCCACTTTTTGCAAAGAAACTTGTGAAATTCGTCTCGCGTGCGCGCGCACAATATGCGATGACGTTCATCTAACCAGCATTCGGATCGACAATGGGCCGTAGTAGGGACTTTCGTGATCGCCGCCGGGGATATGGTGAGGAGCCGCCGGATCCGTATTCGTATGGGGGTCCGCCACCGCCGTCCTATGACAATCGTCCGCGTCGGGAAGAACAGTCGCGCGCCGTCAGCTCCGGCCCCGAGCGTCAGGCCAAGGTGAAGTGGTTCAACGGCGAAAAGGGATTTGGCTTCGTCGAATTCACCGATGGCTCGGGCGAGGCATTTCTACATATTAGTGTCGTGGAAGGCGCCGGGCACACCGCGCTGGAGCCCGGTACCACGCTGATGACCCGCGCCGGCCAGGGGCAAAAAGGTCCGCAGATCACCGAGATCATTTCCGTCGATGCCAGCACTGCGGAGCCCGCCCGGCCCCGCGGGCCGCGCGACCGCCCGCCGGATCGCGCCGGTGGCGGTGGCCGCGCGTTCGAGCGGCCGACCGGACCTGCCCAGGAAATGGACGGTCAGGTCAAGTGGTATAATCCTGAAAAGGGCTTCGGCTTCGTTGCGGTCGAGGGGAGCAAGGACGTCTTCATCCATCGCTCTGTTTTGGCCCGGGCCGGCATTTCGGCCCTCGACGAAGGCCAGCGGATCCGGATGCAGGTCGTGCCCGGTGCCAAAGGGCTTGAAGCCACCTCCATCGAGCTCGAGGGCTGAAGGCTCAATCTAGGGGCTGGCGTCGGATGGGCGGATGTGCCGTTCCATCCGCGCTTTCGGATTGGTGCCTCCGCGCGATCCGCACGAATTCTCAGCAGTCGTTGTCGTCAGGCCGGTCCGGTGCTGGGCTGCGCTCGCACCAGCGGATAGTCGGTGCTCTCGTACAAGCTGCGAATCCCGGATTGATCAAAGCGCTCTTCCCCGACCTGGAGGATGGTCCCGGCCAGCAGCAGGGGAGAGAGCTGCTCGATGGCAAATCTGATGGCCTCGGCCCCGGTCGGGAATCTCCGGTAGGTCATCGGGCGACGGCTCGCGCCTTTGCTCTTGCTGATGAACAGCTCCGCCGACGCGCCGTAGTCGATCCTGGCCATGCTGTAAGTATATGCCTCCGATGGTAAAAATTCACGTATCCTGGATGTTGGCGTCCAGTGTCCTGGTAAATTGGGCAAAGCTGTCAGATGAGTGAATTCGAACGTTGGGAAACGCGCTTTTCTGCCCCGGACTATGTTTTCGGCACTGCGCCGAATGCGTTTCTGGCGGCGCAAAAGCCGCATCTGCCGAGGACCGGCCGTGCGCTTGCGGTGGCCGATGGCGAGGGGCGCAACGGGGTCTGGCTCGCGGAACAGGGACTGGATGTTCTGTCGCTCGATTTTTCGCCCGCGGCCCAAGCCAAGGCGCGCGCGCTCGCGCAGGCGCGTCATGTTTCGATCACCACCGAAATTGCCGACATCACCACCTGGTCATGGCCGGAAGCGCAGTTCGATGTGGTGGCGGTGATCTTCACCCAATTCACCGGTCCGGCCGAGCGCGCCGTTATGTTCGACCGCATCCGCAAAGCCCTCAAACCGGGTGGCCTGTTGCTGATGCAGGGATACACCCCGCGGCAGCTGCACTACGGCACCGGCGGTCCGAAGCAGATCGAAAATCTCTACACCCGCGCTTTGCTGGAGCAGGCATTCGCAAGCATGTCCGAACTGCGGATCGAAGAGCGCGAATGCGAGATCCAGGAAGGAAGCGGTCACGCCGGAATGTCGGCGGTGATCGACCTGGTGGCGCGGAAGTGAATCGATGACGCCCGGTTCGATTTGCGGTGCGAGAGTATTGACTGAGGCGCTGGAGTAACAGCGTATGGCGTAACAGCGTATAAGTGTCCGGCAATGAAATCCTCGATCATCGCGCGTTCCGTCACCATCAACGGCCACAAGACGTCGGTCTCCCTGGAGAAGCCATTCTGGGATGAATGTCGGCGCATCGCGGACAGCCAGGGGCTGACGCTCGACGAACTCCTGAGCCTGATCGACGCCGAGCGGACCCACGGCAATCTCTCCAGCGCAGTCCGGCTGTATGTGCTCGCCGATGTCAGAAGCGCGGCCGGCAAGCCGGATCGGCGCGGGCCGGGGCACTAACGGCGCGTCAATCCGCGACTCACTGGCACGGAGTTGGCGACCCCGGGAAGATTCGAACTTCCGACCTTCAGCTTAGAAGGCTGCTGCTCTATCCACTGAGCTACGGGGCCGCAGGTCTTCGCGCTTGCCTTCGATATCACGGGCGTTTCGCGAGCGCCAAAGAGGCGGTCGCCGGCCATTTCCAAACGCTACGGCACGCGCTCGCTTCACCAGCATAAACTATTGATGTCAGTTAGTTATTTTCAGTGGCGGGCGACGGTGTTGCGACCGCGCCGCCGGGACCTTCAGCGCCACGCTGCGGCGCCGCCGCGATGCGTCCGGCTGATTCCGGGCTCCGCGTTGGATCCGCGATTGCTGTTCGCATCGCCAGTCCGACGCAGTACGGTCACGACCTCGACACCTTTTGCCATTGAAGTTGCAGGTGGTGGATCGGGGTCCCCGGATTCGGGGTAGGGAGGTCACCGATGCTCTCGTCGTTACGTGCCGGCGTCATCGCCGTGCTCGTTGCTCTATTTTCGTTCTCCGCCCACGCCGCCGACAAGCCCTTCCAACGCGACGACCTCGCCGACGCCGCGATCAAGCTCGAAGCGCAAATCAAGAGTGACGCAGGTCCGGTCAGCAAGCCTGTCGCCGCGCTGCGGCATGACGCTGACGCGGCGTTCCAGCGCAACGACTTTCGCGCCGGCATGCAATTGCTGGGGCAGATCGTGGCGGCAGCGCCCGACGACAGCGGCAATTGGTTGCGGCTCGCGCGCACGATCTTGCAGATTCGTGCGGCTGACGATCGCGAGCGCCGGCTCTTGAACGAGCGAGCCACCACCGCCGCTTACATCGCGTATCAGCGCACCAAGGATCGCAACCAGGAAGCCGATGCGCTCGTCGTGCTCAGCCGGGTTTTTGCCGATCGCAACCTGTGGCGGCCGGCGCTCGACACCTTGCGGATCTCGCTCGACTTGCGCGAGGTCGCGGAGGTGCGCGCGAACTACGAACGCCTGCGGGAGGATCACGGATTCCGTCTGCTCGACTACTCGGTCGATGCGGATTCCGCTTCGCCGCGCGCCTGCTTCCAGTTTTCCGAGGCATTGCCCGGCCGTCGCACCGACTTCTCGCCGTTCGTGAATGTCGAGGGCCAGGACAAGCCGGCGCTGTCGGCCGACGACAAGCAGCTCTGCGTCGAAGGTCTCAAGCACGGCGAGCGCTATGCGGTGACGTTGCGCGCCGGACTGCCGTCGGTGGTGAAGGAGACGCTGTCGAAGTCGGCGGATTTCACCATCTACGTGCGCGACCGCAAACCCTTCGTGCATTTTTCCGGCAAAGCCTATGTGCTGCCGCGCACCGGCCAGCGCGGAATTCCCGTTGTCAGCGTCAATACCGCGGCGGTCGCGGTGCAGATCTATCGCATCGGCGATCGCAACCTGCTCGACACCGTCGTCGGCGAGGACTTCCAGCACAATTTCGAGCGCTATGAGCTCGATCGGCTGGCGGGCGAGCGCGGGACGCAGGTGTGGCATGGCGACTTGAAGGTCGAGCCGACGCTGAACGCCGAAATTACCACGGCGTTTCCGGTCGACGAAGCGGTCGGCACGCTGAGCCCCGGCGTCTATGTCATGACCGCCGAGCCTGCGGGCACACCCAAGGAGAGCTACGAGGCGCTGGCGACCCAGTGGTTCATCGTCTCGGATCTCGGCCTGACCGCGTTTTCCGGCAATGACGGCATCCACGTGTTCGTGCATTCGCTGGCGACCGCCACGGTCAAGAGCGCGACCGAAATCCGGTTGCTCGGACGCAACAACGAAGTGCTGGCGACGCGCAAGACCGACAGTTCCGGGCACGCGCTGTTCGAACCCGGATTGGTGCGGGGTGAGGGTGGTCTGGCGCCGGCCTTGTTGATCGCGTCGGAGGCCGGCGGCGATTATGCCTTCCTCAGTCTCAAGGCGGCCGCCTTTGATTTGTCCGATCGTGGCGTGAATGGTCGCCCGGTTCCGGCCGGCCTCGATGCGTTCGTCTACACCGAGCGCGGCGTCTATCGAACCGGCGAAACCGTGCACATCACCGCGCTTGCCCGCGATGGGCAGGGCGTCGCCGCCGCAGGGGTGCCGCTGACTCTGGTGATCGAGCGGCCTGACGGCGTCGAGTATCGTCGCGTTGCGGTGGCCGATCAGGGCATTGGCGGCCGCAATCTCGACGTGCCGATTTCGGCGACCGCGTCGAGCGGGACCTGGCGGGTGCGTGCCTTCACCGATCCGAAACAGCCGTCGATCGGCGAGACCACCTTCATGGTCGAGGACTATGTCCCCGATCGGCTGGAATTCAGTCTCGCGACCAAAGCCGCGACCATCAACAAGTCGACGCCGGTCGCGGTGACGCTCGACGGCCGCTATCTTTACGGCGCGCCCGCCTCGGGCCTCGAGCTCGAAGGCGAGGTCGCCATCCGGCCGGCGAAGGAGCGCCCCGGCTTTGCCGGTTATCAGTTCGGCCTCGCCGATGAAGAAGATTCCTCGGCCTCGGTTCAGCAGCCGCTCGAGGACCTACCGCCGACCGACGCCAAGGGAGCGGCGACCTTCAACGTCAGCCTCGACAAGGTTCCCGACAGCAGCCGACCGCTGGAAGCGCAGGTCACCGTGCGCATGGCGGAATCCGGCGGTCGCGCGGTCGAGCGCAAGCTGACCATTCCGGTCGCCGCGGAAGGCACCATGATCGGGGTGAAGCCGCTGTTCTCCGGGCGCTCGCTCGGCGAAGGCGAGACCGCGACGTTCGATGTCGTGATGCTGACGCCGGACGGCAAGCCGCTGGCGCGCAAGGGCCTGCACTACGAGCTGCTCAAGATCGAAACGCGTTACCAATGGTATCGGCAGAACAATGCCTGGGACTACGAGCCGATCAAGTCGACCAAGCGGATCGCCGACGGCAACCTCGATATCGCCGCCGACAAACCCGGGCGGATCGGCGTGCCGGTCGGCTGGGGGCGCTACCGGTTGGAAGTCTCTACCGGTGATCCCAGTGGGCCCCTGACGTCAGCGGCGTTTGATGCGGGTTGGTACGCCGAGACCAGCGCCGACACGCCCGACATGCTGGAGATCGCCCTCGACAAGCCGGAATATCACGCCGGCGACATGATGACCGTGGCCGTCACCGCCCGCACGGCCGGCAAGGTGACACTCAACGTCATCGGCGATCGCTTGATCTCAACCGTTGCGGCCGACGTCGAACCCGGCGTCAACCGCTTGAAGGTCAGCATTGGCCGTGATTGGGGCAACGGCGGCTATGTGCTGGCAACGCTGCGCCGTCCGCTTGATGCGGCGGCGCAGCGCATGCCCGGCCGCGCGATCGGCGTGCAGTGGTTCTCGATCGACCGCCAGGCGCGCACGCTCGCGCTCGACATGAAACTGCCGCCGCTGGTGCGGCCGAACACCACCATGCGGATTCCGGTCAAGATCAACGGCCTCGCGTCCGGCGAGGAAGCGCGCATCGTGGTCGCCGCTGTCGATGTCGGGATTCTCAATCTCACCAACTACAAGCCGCCGGCGCCGGACGATTACTATCTTGGTCAGCGCCGATTGACGTCCGAGGTCCGCGACCTCTATGGCCAGCTGATCGACGGCATGCAGGGCACCCGCGGGCAGATCCGCACCGGCGGCGACGCCGCAGCGGCCGAGCTGCAGGGCAGTCCGCCGACCCAGCCGCCGCTCGCGCTTTATTCCGGCATCGTGACGGTCGGCGCCAATGGCAGCGCGGAGATCGCCTTCGACATCCCGGATTTCGCCGGCACCGCCCGGGTGATGGCGGTTGCGTGGTCCAAAGACAAGGTCGGCCGTGCGGTCGGCGACGTGATCGTGCGTGATCCGGTAGTGCTGACCACCACGTTGCCGCGCTTTCTGCTGACCGGCGACCACGCCGCGATGCAGATCGAGATCGACAACGTCGAAGGTCAGGCCGGCGATTATCAGGTCACGGTGCAGAGCGAGGCGCCGATCAAAGTCGATCTCGGCACAACGCAGACGCTGCGGCTGCGGGCAAAGCAGCGGGATTTCGCAGTGATCCCGATTTCGGCGTCGGCGGCCGGGGTGGCAACACTGAAGGTGCACGTGGCCGGGCCCGGAAACCTGGCGCTCGAACGCAGCTATACGCTGGCGGCAAAACCGGCGACGCAGATCCTGTCGCGGCGCACCGTCAAGCCGATCGCCACGGGCGAGAGCCTAACACTGTCGAACGATCTGTTGTCCGATCTGGTCCCCGGCACCGGCAGCGTATCGCTGTCGGTCGGGCCCTCGACCGCGCTCGACGCAGCGACGCTGCTCAAGGCGCTCGACCGCTATCCGTTCGGATGTTCCGAGCAGATCACCAGCCGCGCGATTCCGCTGCTCTACGTCAACGAACTCGCGGTCGAGGCGCATCTCGCCCTCGACACCGCGATCGATCAACGCATCCGCGATGCGGTGGATCGTCTGCTCAACCGGCAGGGCTCAGACGGCTCGTTTGGTCTGTGGTCGTCCGGCGGCGACGATGCCTGGCTCAACGCCTACGTGACCGACTTCCTGACCCGGGCGCGGGAGCGCGGCTTTGCGGTGCCCGACATTGCGTTCAAGCTGGCGCTCGACCGGCTGCGCAATTTCGTCGCCAATGCGCCCGAGCCGTCGAAGGACGGCGGTCGCGAACTCGCCTACGCACTCTACGTGCTGGCGCGCAATGGCGCGGCGCCGGTCGGCGATCTGCGTTATCTCGCCGACACCAAGCTCGGCGACGTGGCGACGCCGATCGCGAAGGCGCAACTCGCGGCGGCGCTCGCCATGCTGGGCGACCGTGCCCGCGCCGAACGGGTTTATGCCGCGGCGATCGACTCGATCGCGCCACCGCCGAAGCTGGAGTTCGGTCGTGCGGATTACGGCTCGAGCCTGCGCGACGCGGCGGCGGTGGTGACATTGGCGGCGGAGGGCGGAGCCTCGCGGCCGGAGATCATCAGTGCCGTGCAAAAGGTCGAGACCGCGCGCTCGGCGGTCAATTATACATCCACCCAGGAAAACGCCTGGATGGTGCTGGCGGCGCGCGCGCTCGGCAAGGAAACCCATATCTCCCTCGATATCGGCAGCGAGCATCGTCAGTCGCCGCTCTACCGCAGCTTCCGCGCCGCCGATCTGCAGGGCGACGTCAAGGTGACGAATTCCGGCGAGGCGCCGGTGCAAGCGGTGGTGTCGGTGTCGGGTGCGCCGCTGACGCCGGAACCGGCGGCCGAGATGGGCTTCAAGATCGAACGGCTCTATTATACGCTCAGCGGCGAGCCGACCGATCCGAGCAAGGTGAAGCAGAACCAGCGCATAGCGGTGGTGCTGAAAGTCACCGAGCCGACGCCGCAATATGGTCGCGTCATCGTCGCCGATTATCTGCCGGCCGGCTTCGAGATCGACAATCCGCACCTGGTGTCGTCGGGCGATACCGGAAAACTCGCCTGGATCGAAAACGCCGTGGAACCGGTCAATTCCGAGTTCCGCGACGATCGCTTCAGCGCCGCCTTCGATCGCACCAACCGCGACAAGGCGGTGTTCGCGGTGGCCTACGTCGTGCGCGCGGTGTCGCCGGGCAAGTACATTCTCCCGCAGGCCTACGTGGAAGACATGTATCGGCCGGATCGCTTCGGGCGCACCGGCACCGGCACCGTCGAGGTGACCCCGGTGCGATGAGGCGACATCGCCCCATCTCAGCTTGGCGATGGCGGGCAGCGCGCGCCATCGCTGGCGCTGCCGCCGTCGCGGTGATCGCGGCGGCCGGGTTGTGGGTCGCCTGGCTCGGGCCGGCGCCGCTCGGGCACGACCTCGACAGCTCGACCATCGTGCTCGATCGCGACGGACGATTGCTGCGCGCCTATGCCACCGCGGAGGGGCGCTGGCGTCTGCCGGCACGGGTCGACGATGTCGACCCGCGCTTCATCGATGTGCTGCTGGCCTACGAAGACAAGCGCTTTCGCCATCATGCCGGCATCGATCCGTTCGCGTTCGGGCGCGCGTTTACGCAGTTCGCCCGCAACGGCCGGATCGTTTCCGGCGGCTCGACCTTGACCATGCAGGTCGCGCGTCTGCTGGAGCCGCGGGCCGAGCGCAGTCTACGTGCCAAGCTGCGCCAGACCGTCCGTGCCGTCGAGATCGAGCATGCGCTTGGCAAGGACGCGGTGCTCTCGCTCTATCTCACGCTCGCGCCTTATGGCGGAAATCTCGAAGGCGTGCGCGCGGCCTCGCTCGCCTATTTCGGCAAGGAGCCGCGGCGCCTGACCCTCGGCGAAACCGCGCTGCTGGTGGCGCTTCCGCAATCGCCGGAAGCGCGCCGGCCCGACCGGTCGGTCGCGGTGGCCAAGGCGGCCCGTGATCGCGTGCTGGATCGCGTCGCCTCCGCCGGCCTGTTCCCGCAGGCCGAGATCGATCACGCCAAGCTCGAACCGGTGCCGCCCGGGCGCAGGCCGATGCCGATGCTGGCGCCGCACGCGTCCGATGCGGCCATTGCCGAACTGCCGGACGCGCACGAGCACCGACTGACGATCGACGCGGTGTTGCAGAAGACCCTGGAGGATCTCGCCCGCGACCGGGCATCAGCGCTCGGACCCGACCTGTCGATGGCCATTCTGGCGGTCGATAACGCCAACGGGGAAGTGCTCGCGCACGTCGCGTCGCCCGGCTATTTCGACCAGCGTCGCGCCGGCCAGGTCGACATGACGCAGGCGTTGCGCTCGCCGGGGTCGACGCTGAAGCCTTTCATCTACGGCATGGGTTTCGAGGATGGATTCATCCACCCGGAAACGCTGGTGGACGATCGGCCGGTCCGTTACGGCAGCTATGCGCCGGAGAATTTCGATCTCACGTTTCAAGGCACCGTCAGCATCCGGCGGGCGCTGCAGATGTCGCTCAACGTTCCGGCGGTCGCGGTGCTCGACAAGGTCGGCGCCAGCCGCTTCACCGCGCGGCTGACCCAGGCCGGCGGCGCCCTGGTGCTGCCGAAAGGCGAGGTCCCGGGGCTTGCCATGGGATTGGGCGGGGTCGGCATCAAGCTCAACGATCTGGTCATGCTTTATACGGGTCTCGCTCGCCAGGGCACGGTGCTGCCATTGACCGAGCGTCAGCGCGTGGAGCCAGCGCGGCCGCAACGCTTGATGGATGCCGCCGCGGCCTGGTCAGTCGGCAATGTGCTGATGGGTACGCCGCCGCCGGAAAACGCGGTCGGCGGCCGCTTCGCGTACAAGACCGGGACCAGCTATGGCTATCGCGATGCCTGGGCCGTGGGCTTCGACGGCAAGCGCACCATCGGCGTCTGGGTCGGCCGGCCTGATGGCGCGCCGGTGCCGGGCCTGGTCGGCCGCACTGCTGCGGCGCCGATCTTGTTCGATACTTTCGCCCGCCTCGGCAAACCGATCATGCCGTTGCCGCCGGCACCCAAGGGCGTCCTGATCGCAACCAATGCCAAGCTGCCGCTGCCATTGCAGCGCTTCCGTCCCGGCTGGCTGCCGAGCGAAAGCGCCGAGCCCGCGCCCCACATCATGTTCCCGCCCAATGGCGCACGTCTAGAATTATCGTCGGCCGATGGCAAAGCCGATCCGGTCGCGCTCAAGATCGCCGGCGGTGCGCAGCCTCTGACAGTGCTCGTCAACGGCATCCCGATTGCGAACGCGTCCGACAAGCGCACGTGGTTCTTCGCTCCCGACGGTCCGGGCTTCGTGCGGCTTACGGTCATGGACTCCAAGGGCAAGGCCGACAGTGTCGTCGTACGTGTGCAGTAGCACCGATGACGCGGTTTTGGCGCCGTTTGATGATCGCGGGGGTCGTGCTCGGAATAGCGCTGGGCATCATTATCGGCCCGTCAGTGTCGACGTTGATCAGGCTTGTCGTCGATAGGCCGGCCGATGATGACGCCGGGTGGAGCAGCAAGGTGGGCTGGCGGCTGTGCAACGCTGCGATCGCCGCCTGGCCGAACAAACCGGCTCCGGCGTGCTGGAAACTGGCGATTTGCGACAACGAGGCCAATCTGAACGCGCGCGAGCGCGCGCGGCTCGATCAGATGCTTGCGGCCGCCAAGTGCGACCCTTGAGCCGTTACGGGCGCCGGCTTGGCGCTTTCCCCGGCGTTCCGATTTCTCTATTGTCCGAGCGGGGTTAGACCGGACCTTTGGACATGGCAGTGACCACCGACGGCGAGCCGCGCCAGGCGTTGCCGGCGTTCAATTTGAGCGCCTGCGTCACCTTTGCGACGCGCTCCCATGGCCGCGCCGTGGCGTTGCTGCTGCTGGTCTCGTTTCTCGCCTTTCTGCCCGGCTTTTTCCAAATTCCGCCGATCGACCGCGACGAGGCGCGCTTTGCGCAGGCCACCAAGCAGATGATCGAAAGCGGCGATTACGTCGATATCCGCTTTCAGGACGAGACCCGTTACAAGAAGCCGGTCGGCATCTATTGGCTGCAGGCCGCCTTCGTGAAAACTGCCGATGTGCTCGGCGTGCCGGACGCGCTCTCCACCATCTGGCTCTACCGGATGTCGTCGCTGCTCGGCGCGGTGGGGGCGGTGCTGCTGACCTATTGGGCCGCGCTTGCTTTCGTTTCGCGGCGGGCTGCCGTCCTCGCCGGGCTCATGCTTGCAACCTGCGTCCTGCTCGGCGTCGAGGCGCGGCTCGCCAAGACCGACGCCATGCTGTTACTGACGGTCGTCGCCGCCATGGGCGCGCTCGGGCGGGTCTATCTCGCCCATCTCGGCGCCCGGATCGAGTTGAGCCATCGCTGGACCTGGCCCGCGATCTTCTGGACGGCGGTCGCCGGCGGCATCCTGCTCAAGGGTCCGCTGATCCTGATGTTCGTCGTCCTGACGGCGGCGAGCCTGTCGATCCTCGATCGCTCTGCGCGCTGGCTCGTGGGTCTCAAGCCGATCGCCGGCATCCTGTGGATGCTGCTCCTGGTGCTGCCCTGGTTCATCGCGATCGTGGCCAAGAGCGGTGACAGTTTTTTCGCGCAGTCGATCGGGCAGGATCTATTCGCCAAGGTCGGCGCCGGGCAGGAGTCGCACGGGGCGCCGCCCGGCGTGTACTTCCTGTTATTCTGGGTGACGTTCTGGCCGGGGTCGATGCTGGCGGGCCTCGCGGCGCCGGCGGTGTGGAACGTGCGGCGCGAGCCCGGCGCCAAGTTTCTGCTCGCCTGGATCGTTCCGTCGTGGATCATATTCGAGCTGGTTCTGACCAAGCTGCCGCATTACGTGCTGCCGCTCTATCCCCCGATCGCCATCCTCGCTGCCGGCATTCTCGATCATCATGCGTTGTCGCGCCGGCGTTGGCTCGAAGCTGGCACGGTGTGGTGGTTCCTGATCGCCAGCATCCTGGCGCTCGCGATGATCGCGCTTCACTTCGTCGTCGGGGAGCAGCTCGGCCTGCTGGCGTGGCCATTTGCAGCCGGCGCCATCATTTTCGGCCTGTTCGCCTGGCAGCTCTATCGCGTCGATGGCGGCGAACGGTCGCTGCTGCGGGCGATGCTGGCATCGATCTGCATTGTGTTCGCGGCCTATGGCGCGACCTTTCCGGCCATCCCGGTGCTGTTTCCGGCGGTCGAACTCGCCGACTACGTGCGTGACGCCAAATGTGAAAATCCACAGGTGGCGACCGCCGGCTATCATGAGCCCAGTCTTGTCTTTCTGGTCGGGACCGAGCTTGTCCATACCACCGGCACCGGCGCGGCCGAGTTCCTGGGCGGCGGCAGTTGCCGCTTTGTCTTCGTCGATAGCCGACAGGAGCGCGCGTTTGCGCAGCGCGCCGAAGTGCTGGGCCTGCGTTACGCGCCGGGACCTCGTGTCGACGGCATCAATATCAGCGGCGGGCGTTGGATCTCGATAGCGACCTTCCGCACCGAGGCATCCCCATGACGGCAACCGGCGCGGGCGCGGCGCCGCATCCGCTGGCTGAGCGGGCGCGGCAATTTCTCGGCATCATCGCGGGTTGGATCGCGGCGCTCGGGCGGCCGGCGCGCATTGCGCTATCGGCGATGCCTTTCATTATCGAGCGGCAGCGTCTGCGTGTCGGCGCCATCGCCGTTGTGATGCTGGTGATCGTGGCGATGGTCTGGCTCGATGCGGTTACCATCGGCGCGGTGGCACGGCTGCCGAACTGGATCAACGAGACCTATAACGATCTCACCGATTACGGCCGCTCCACCTGGTTCCTGTGGCCATCCGGCTTGCTCGTGCTTCTCATGGCCGCGGCCTATACCCGCGCCGCCACGCGGATGTCCCAGCTGGTGCTCACCGCCATTGCCGTGCGCTCCGGATTTGTCTTCCTCGCCATCGGAATTCCGGGCCTCATCGACACCATCAGCAAGCGCTGGATCGGGCGGGTGCGGCCGTCGCAATTCGGCCCGTTCGCCTATCACCCACTGTCCTGGAACTCGGCCTATGCCAGCCTGCCGTCCGGACATACGGCGGCGGCGTTTTCCGCGCTGGTGGCGATCGGCTCCCTGTTCCCGCGGCTGCGGCCGCTGCTGTGGGTCTATGCGGTCACCATTGCCATGAGCCGGGTGATCATCGCGGCGCATTTCCTCAGTGACGTGATCGCCGGGGCGGCGGTGGGCGCCTTTGGCGCCGTCCTGGTGCGGCAATGGTTCGCGGCCCGGCGGCTCGGCTTCTATCTCGACGGCGAGGGCAAGGTGCGCGCGCTGCGGGGGCCGTCACTCCAGCGGCTCAAGAAGCTTGTTCGTGCCGTGGCCGAGGGGTAACACGCGGGCGCTCCGACCGCGCTCTAACTTTATGATTTGGCGCGTGATCCGGGCGGCGGACCGGCTTCCACTCGGCTTGATCACGCGCTAAGAACCCTTGCACGACCCTGATCCCTTTGGGCCACCGACCGCGCTATCCGTAACGAGATGAACCCATGACCGACGCGATCGCCCCCACGGTGTCGGTGGTGGTTCCAGTCCGCAACGAGGCGGGAAACATCGCGCCGCTGGTGGCCGAAATCGCCGCCGCGCTCGGCGCTCGCAGCTTCGAGATCGTCTATGTCAATGACGGTTCGAGCGACGGCAGCGAAGCGGAACTGCGGGCGCTGATGCGTGATCGGTCTTGGCTGCGCCAGGTCCAGCACGCGGTTTCCTGCGGACAATCCTCCGCGGTGCGCACCGGCGTCGCCGCAGCGCGCGCGCCGATCGTGGTCACCCTCGACGGCGACGGCCAGAACGATCCCGCCTTCATCCCGAAGCTGATCGAGGCGATCGAGCGCGATCCACGCGTCGGGCTGGTGGCGGGACAGCGCGTCGGGCGCAAGGCCAGCGGCTTCAAGAAATTCCAGTCCCGCATCGCCAACGCCGTGCGCGGCGCGGTGCTGCGCGACGGCACCCGCGACACCGGCTGCGGGCTCAAGGCGTTCCGGCGCGAGGTGTTTCTGGCGCTGCCCTATTTTGACGGGCTGCATCGTTTTCTCCCCGCCCTGGTCAAGCGCGAGGGCTATACGATCGCCTATGTCGACGTGGTCGATCGGCAGCGCCGGCACGGGCAGTCGAATTACGGCCTATGGGATCGGCTGTGGGTCGGCATTCTCGACCTGGCCGGCGTGTGGTGGCTGATCCGGCGCAAGCGGCGCGTACCCGAGGTTTGGGAGGTTAGAAGCGATGCTGGTTGATCTCTCGCGCGCCGTCGGCGGCTATCTCCACGACGTGTTCCTGCTGCAGCTGGACTGGGTGATCATGCTCGGCTACGTCGCGCAGACATTCTTCTTCATGCGCTTCTTCGTGCAATGGATCGCCTCCGAGCGCGCGGGAAAAAGCGTGGTGCCGACCAGCTTCTGGCTGTTCTCGATCGGCGGCGGCTTTCTGCTGTTCGTCTACGCGCTCTATCGCAAGGACCCGGTGTTCATCCTGGGCCAGGGCCTCGGATTTTTCATCTATCTGCGCAATCTGTATTTCATCGTGCGCGAGCGGAAGGCGGGGGCGGGGTGACGTGTCGATAGAAAGAATCGCAACGGCGCCGTTGGACGATATTTTTGACTTCCTTGCGCGAGCCTTACATTTTTGATGTCCACTCGGTGACCAGATCGCGCACCGCGAAAACTATCTTTCGCCACTCCGGCAATCGGTCACGAGGGAATACGACACGGAAGCTGAGACGATCCGCCGTAAATTGAATTATGCCTTCGCATAGCGGAACCGGCAGATTATTGGACGGCGGCGTGCAGTGAAGCAGCACCTGCGGGTCACTTCCTTGCAAGTGACGATAATTCGTAAACGGCTCTGGTTGAGGGTACGGCCAATTTGCCTGCCAAAAACGCTCAAGCCCGAATGCCTCCTCCCGGAACGCATACGAAGACTGACCGGCAATCGACGTCAGATTTCGAAATGCGTCTGCCGGAGACAAATGCCCCGAGACATCAGTTGAATCCAACTCTAGTCCACGCACCCTCACAGTGTAACGATCGGGGCCGGGCGACTCGCGCCCATTTTCTTTGGGCTGAAAGCCAACATAGGAGAAGGGGTTCACCTCAAGATAACGCCGATCCGGCATCCAGAAGTCAAAGTCTATATCTTTCTCATCGTTGATCCGACCCCGCAGATGCTGGTGCGGCATCGGCCAGGGCCACAAATATCCCGCCGGGACTTGAAGCAAGACCCCGCGAACGCGAAAGAGAATGGGTTCGTCAAGGGGTAGTACACCGTCAACGGTGGTTCGAACTTGTTCAGCGGCAAAGACAGGTGCGATTGTCCAAAGCAGCATCAAGCTTGTCGTCGCCGCACAACATGCGGATCTCATTGGCTTTCGCGATGACAGCGTGGTGAAGGTCGTTTTCATTGGAGTCGGTCACCGGAAGTTTGCCGTGGTGGCAAAGCTACAAGCTTGTAATATATCAGAATTGCAAATTAAGATTGCATGAAGTTGCAGGCGAGCTTTTGATTTTCCGACAATGCAAATTCTTTGAAGAAGGTAGGGCGCAATAGCGAAGCGTATTGCGCCGAATTGGCTTACCTCTCCAAGCTCTACGAACGATTACCTCGACGTTGCGTTCGAGATAATTGTTGCGCGTGGTTCCTTGGCTTACAGGGCGCAATACGCTTCGCTATTGCGCCCTACCGATTTATTTCGCCGCCGCCATCGCGGCGAAGCCGCGTTCGAGATCGGCGATCAGGTCCGAGACATCTTCCAGTCCGATATGAAAGCGCACGGTCGGTCCGCCCGGCGCCCAGGGCGTGGCGGTGCGCACCTTCTGGCAATTGAACGGGATGGCGAGGCTTTCGTAGCCGCCCCAGGAGGCGCCGATGCCGTAGAGCGTCAGCGCGTTCAGGAACGCGTGCACCGCCTTGTCCGGCACCGGCTTGAACACGACGCTGAACAGCCCGCAGGCGCCGGTGAAATCGCGTTTCCAGATGGCGTGACCGGGATGGCCTGGGAGCGCGGGGTGCAGCACGCGCAGGATCTCCGGCCGGGCTTCGAGCCAGCGCGCGATGGTGAGGCCGGATTGATGGTGATGCGCGAGCCGTACTCCCATGGTGCGCAGGCCACGCAGGCCGAGAAACATGTCGTCGGGACCAACGCACAGGCCCATGGTGCCGACGGTGTCGTGCAAGGCGGTCCAGGCGGTCTTGTTGGCGGAGACCGTGCCGAGCATCACGTCGGAATGGCCGCCGATATATTTGGTGCCGGACTGGATCGAGAGATCGACGCCCTTGTCCAGGGCGCGGAAATAGAGCGGGCTTGCCCAGGTGTTGTCCATCAGCACGACGGCGCCCTTGGCGTGAGCGGCGGCGGCGATGGCCGGAATGTCCTGCATCTCGAACGACAGCGAACCGGGCGCTTCGACGAACACGGCGGTCGTATTCGGCTGCATCAGTGCGCCGATGCCGCCGCCGATGAGCGGATCGTAATAGGTGGTGGTGACGCCGTAGCGGGTGAGGACGGTATCGCAGAAGGTGCGGGTCGGGCCGTAGCAGCTGTCGGTGACCAGCACATTGTGGCCGGCGCGCAGCACGGAGAGCAAGGCGACCGAAATCGCCGCGAGACCCGACGGCAGCAGCGCGACCCCGGCGCAGGCCGGCCCCTCGATGGCGCGGACGGCGTTTTCCAGCGCTTCCGAGGTCGGTGTCCCGCGCCGGCCATAGTGGTAGCGCCCGCGATGGGCGATGAAGTCTTCGGCGGTCGGGTAGAGCAGGGTGGAGGCGTGATAGACCGGCGTATTGACGTAGCCGTGGTGGGCGAACGGGTCGCGTCCGCCGACGGTGAGGCGGGTGTCGGGCCTGAGATCCTCGTGGCTTAATTCGCCCTTGGTGTTCTTGTTCATGGTGGCCTCATGGTTTGCGTGCGGCATTTACCGCGCTACGAGGCGCAAGCGTCAACCCCTTGACCTCGATGGTTGATCGTTCTCAGATACCCAGGGGCTGCATGGGTGGCGTCGCTGCCTGTCATGGTCGCGTCGCCTGCGGCTGCACATCGTGCGGGTGCCGAATACCGGGGCGGGCCGCACGATCGATTGCCGGACAGCGGCTCCGGAATAAACAACGCATAAAGAGAACCTATCATGAAACGCTTGATCCCTGCGCTGATGCTGGCCGTCGCGATCGGAACGACCTTGGTGGCGGCCGCGACCGCAGCGCAGGCGGAAACGCTGGAGACGGTGAAGGCGCGGGGGGTGCTGAATTGCGGCGCCAACGGCCAGCTTCCGGGCTTCGGCCTGCCGGACTCGCAGGGCACCTGGACCGGCTTTGACGCCGATTATTGCCGGGCCCTTGCGGCCGCGATCTTCAACGATCCGACCAAGGTCAAATTCGTCCCGCTGACCGCCAAGGACCGCTTCACCGCGCTGCAATCGGGCGACGTCGATGTGCTGATCCGCAATACCACCTGGACCAGTTCGCGCGACACCCAGCTCGGATTGAACGCCACCGGGGTCAACTATTACGACGGCCAGGGCTTCATCGTGCGCAAGGTGTTGAAGGTCAATTCGGCGCTGGAACTGGGGGATGCGTCGGTCTGCGTGCAGCAGGGCACTACCACCGAACTCAATCTCACCGATTATTTCCGCGCCAACCGGATGCGGCTCAAGACCGTGACCTTCGCAACCCTCGACGAAGCGTTGAAGGCCTATGATTCCGGCCGGTGCGATGCGCTGACCACGGACGCCTCCGGCCTCTACAGCGTCCGCCTCAAACTCGGCAAGATCGACGACCATATCGTCTTGCCGGAAATCATTTCCAAGGAGCCGCTCAGCCCGTTCGTGCGCCATG
>Ga0265342_10000391_pt1 | contig 48414 bp, 48 predicted proteins | sample 4CB327metaG_FD_203125 | JGI IMG/M metagenome (GOLD analysis project Ga0265342, IMG submission 203125) | Rhizosphere microbial communities from Carex aquatilis grown in University of Washington, Seatle, WA, United States - 4-CB3-27 metaG | ecosystem: Host-associated > Plants > Roots >... | reverse complement strand
CTTTGCGAACCTGCAAACCACAAGTCTTGGATCGGCGTCCGGTAGCTCGGATTGGGCCGATCCTTTACTGGGGCGATACCGCCGAAGGAGTGATGCTTCTGGCCAACCCGTCGGCGGAAGTCGGCCGGCGTAACGATGACGCGGGTCCGCGTTGCGGAAGCGATGCCGGGCAGGTGCCTCTCCGCACAGGCCACGAGGTGGTCAGCATATCGTTCCTTGCCTTCTTCCCAGTCCGCACCTTGGATAATATTGGGCGCGACCGTATAGATCGTGACCGCGGCGCATCCCGGCGGCGCCATATCGGGGGAGTGGCGGGACGGGATGTAGAGGACAAAACCGTCCGCCCCGTCGTGGTAGCGGCCCTTGCGTAGTTCGCAAACCGCCTTCTCCACGTCGTATCTTCCGTAGTAGTAGCAGAGCGCCGCCGGCTGGGCCGGCTCATGGTCGAGCCCGAGGTGCACCATGAAAACGGATTCCATCTGGACCTGCCCGTCCACGACCGACTTGTAGTCGCCCGGAAGTTGGTCGGCGCCAAGCAGATCGTAGAACGTTTCTCGCGCGCCGGCGGTGGAGACAACGAGGTCGGCAACCTCGATCTTCCCATTCACCACGACGCCGGTTGCCTTGCCCGCTTCCGTTATGATCCGTGTGACTGCCGCTCCGGTGCGTACCACGCCGCCTGCGGCAGCCAGTGCATCAAGAGCCGCCTTCACCAAGGAACCGCATCCGCCCGTGATGTATCGGTAGACGGAACGCGGCCCGGGCCGCTCGCCGCGCTCGGGGTTGCGAGCGTCGAACGCTGACTCCAGATTGAACAGCGCCACCCCCAGTGCCGGGAACTCGCTGGGCGTGACCATCATGTCGGCCAGTATTCCAGTGTACACGGCGCGCAGCTTTGGGGAGTTGAAAAAATGCTCCATGAGCTGGGCCGCGGACTGCGAGCCAAAGCTCTTCACGAGCAGGAAGTTCAAAGCCATCCTCAGCTGATCAAGCGCGGCGGCACGACCATCGCGCATTTCCGCGCGGCGATTGAGGGTCACCAGCCGGTACATCCTCCGGTAGAAACGGTAGTACCGATCCAGACCGCGCGCGTCTTCAGGGAACACGAGCCGCAGATGATCTTTCCGCCAGTACGCTCCTTGGTAGTCTTGCGGCCGCCAGAGTGCGAAGTCCGGAAAGACAATGCCCCGGTCGCTTGGCTCGGTGGCCAGGGCACGTGCGCGCGGGGCGGGCACGCCGATCTCCTCGAGGATGCGCGTGCCAATCTCGCCTGGCCCGAAGCCCTCCAGGAGCAGCGGTCCGAGGTCCCACGAGAACCCGTCCCGCTTGATCGTCGCTGTGACGCCGCCTGGTTCGAGGAACTGCTCGTAGACGGTGACCTTGTGGCCATCCCGCGCCAGGTAGGCGCCCGCGATCAGGCCTGCCATGCCCGAACCGATCACCGCGACCCGCTTCTGAACGGCTTCCATCGGTTATATCCCCAACTCTTCGAGCTTCTTCCGGTTCTCGGCTGCCTTCTGGGGAGTGAGATCGTACCGGCGCCAGAAAATAATCGTCATGACCAGCACAAGGAGCGCGGGCACGACTGCCGTATGTATCCGGATTCCGACGATCATGAAACGCCACCCCCCTGGATTTTGAGCCTGCTGACCGGCCAGGGTGGGGTATCCCGCTACGAACCCCGTGGCGATATGCGCCAGCGCTATCACGAGAGCCTTGAGCGCCTCGCTGAACCTGGCGATGAAAGTCTGGAAACCGTAGTAGATCGAAGGCTCGCGCTTGCCGGTCCTCACCGCCGCATCGTCAAGGACGTCCCCCATTGTCGGCGGATCCATGAACCACTGTCCACCGAGGCTTATGCCGAAAAGGGCGAGGGTTGCCACCCATTGCCATCGCGTGACGGCAAACGCCATGGGCACGAAGGAGGCGACCATCAGGATGCCCGCGGAGATGCTCATCTTCTTGTTGTCGTTCACCCTTTGCGAGACCCTTACCCACAGCGGCGTCGAGACCAGCGCGCCGATGAGCATCGAGCCCATGATGAGGGGAAGGCTCTTGTTGCTCGGGTCGTTCAGGATGTAGGTGATGACATAGAGCGCCGAAGCATTGACAAGTGCAACGGCGGCCTGGTAGCCGAAAAAGAAGAGGTATTTCACCCGCACGGTACGGTACGCAAGGACCTTGCGGGCGACGGTGAAGAACGGCTGGTTGGCTTCCCCCGCGCGGGCCTGGTTGCGCGCGTATTCGGCACGCATACGCTTGTTTTCATACACGCCCGGAAGGATCAGCGCGAACAGAACGAATCCGCCGCCGAACGTCACGAAGGCGGCATTCCGATAGCTCTCCGGGTGGTTCTGATTCACGATCATCCCGGTGATAACGAAGGCAAGGACAAGGCCGAGGATCCCCAGAAGCGTGCCCCAGCCCTGGACGGCGCGCCGTTCCTCGGGCGTGCGGAACTTGACGGGGAAAAGCGATACCGAGTTGATGTCGTAGATGGTGAAAAAAGTGTCGAACAACAGGAGCGACCCTATGTACCACGCGAAGATCTTCCACGTGTCGTGCGGTGGGCGCCAGGCGAGCGGCACGAGGAAGATGAGCAAGTAGGAGCATATCCAGGGGATAGCGCCGATCAGGATCCACGGGAAGTGGTGCATCTGCCTGCGTCTCTGCCAGGGCATCTTGAGTTTTTCCATCAGGTAACCCGTAAGAGGCGCGTTGATCACGTTCCAGGTTGAGAAGACCAGAAACGCTACCAGCGCGAGCCCAGAGGGGAGGCCGATGACGCTCTCATAATAGAAGAACGTGTACAGGCCGAAGGCGGAGGTGAACCACTGGGAGAACATCTCCCGGGATCCGAAGCTGGCATGGATCAGCCGGGAGTTCTCGTACCGTTGCTTCATCGACACTGGCTCCTTTTGTGGGGCATGCTATCATCTGATAAGCTCGAACGCAAACAAACATTTGTGCGGCGCAAGGGGGAATGCATGCAGCGTGAAATCACGACTTCCGGCGATCTTCTTGATGCGCGCGGCAGGCTGGCTGCTGGCGGCTGGGCTCGGAAGCCTCTCCTACGCTACGAGCGCAGACGTGTAGCGGTATCGGCACTCCGGATCAAGGAGTGGGACTACTACGAGATCATCAATCCCGATTACGGGATCGCCCTGCTGGCCTACGACATCGGCTACCAGGGCAGGGTCGTGGTGAAGTGGATGGACTTCAGAGCCGGAACTTTCGAGGAGAACGGCCCGACACTCTGGTTCACCCGCGGCGGCATGGGCTTGCCCCCGAGCTCGGAGACCGGCGACGTGGTCTTCGACCGTGGCGGCGTTCGGTGGGCGTGCCGCCGGAGTCCACAAGGGGCCCGTGCTTTCGAGTTTTCTTTCCCGGGATTCCGCGCCGACACGGGCATCTCAGGGGAGATCGAGCTGGCCCCGCCACGCGGCGACTCCATGGTAAACGCTATCCCCTTTAGTCGGCCGAGCCGGTTCGTGTATGCGCAGAAAATCAACTGCATGGTGCCAAACGGCCGGGTCAGGATTGGCAGTGACGTCTACTCCTTCTCACCCGACAACCACAGCAACGGCTGCCTGGACTGGAGCAGAGCCGCATTCCCGTACCACTCCGAGTGGCGCTGGTGCACTGTCTCCGGTGTGGTGGGCGGTGTGCCCTTCGGCCTGAACATCGACTATGGATTCGGCACTGAGTCGAGCAAGTCCATGATCTTCCACGACAACGTGGGTCACCACCTGGACGAGGCCATCTACACCTTCGACCGTGTGGCTCCGATGAAGCCGTGGGTCTTCACCGACAACGAAAACCGATTGGAGCTTATGCTCAAACCGGTGTGCATCGAGCGTGGCAACACGAACTATTTGATCCTGCGGACGAGCCTGTTGAAAGCGTACGGGTTCTTTTCCGGGCGGGTGCGCCTGGACGACGGTCGCTGGATCGAAGTCGAGGAGTCTGACCGGCTGTTCGGCTCCGCCGAGGCCGCGGTGAACGACTGGTAGAATAGCAACCGCGACGCGGCCGGGAGGCACGATGCGGACAACCGCCTCGGTCTCATGCATACTATTCATGTGGCACTCGATTCCTCGTTCGAAGCGTTCCTTCAACGCGTTGCCGCGCGTCTCGATCCTGTCGATCAAGTCAGGGTGCCTGCCGCGGAGCCGGGGTTGAGGCATGCAGCGGTGGCCCTCCTTCTGCGTCCGGCAGCCCATTCCGCCGAGATCCTCTTCATTAAACGCGCGGAACGGGCAGGTGACCCATGGTCAGGACACCTGGCGTTCCCCGGTGGTCGGGCGGAGGAGTCGGACGCTTCGCTGCTGGATGTGGCCATGCGCGAAGCCTTCGAGGAGGTGGGAATCGATGCGCGACAAGGTGGCAGGGTGCTCGGCAGGTTGCCGACGCTCCGTCCGCTGGGCGCCCGCATTCCCTCCGTTACTGTGACGCCCTTTGTCGCCCTTTCGCCATCGGGTGCCGTGCCCCGCCCGCAGCCGGAAGAGGTGGCGGAAGCCTTCTGGATGTCCCTTGCGACACTCAAAAATGGTGGCGGCGCCGCAACGGTGCGATGGCAAAACACAGACGGCACGCGAGAATTTCCAGCCTACGCGTCTCCCAAGGGACCGATCTGGGGCATCACCGAACGCATCCTATCACAATTTCTAGCACTGACTGATTGACGCCGGTCAGTTTCCATTCGCCTCCGCCGCGGCAATGCACGTATATTTGCCATCTTATGGAAATCGGAATTTACTCGTTCGCCGATCTGACGCCCGACGTCCAGTCCGGCAAGAAGATCAGCCCCACGGAGCGTATGCGCGACATCGTGGAGGAGATGGAGCTCGCGGACCAGCTGGGGCTGGACGTATACGGCCTGGGGGAGCACCATCGCCCGGACTTTATCAGCTCCGCGCCTGCCGTGGTGCTGGCTGGGGGGGCATCCCGCACCAAGCGTATCCGCCTGACGAGCGCTGTCTCCGTCCTGAGCTCCGACGACCCGGTGCGGGTGTACCAGGATTTCGCCACCCTGGACCTGCTCTCCGGGGGGCGGGCGGAGATCATGGCAGGCAGGGGATCGTTCATCGAATCCTTTCCGCTGTTCGGCTACGACCTGGACGATTACGACGAGCTTTTCCAGGAAAAGTTGGACCTTCTGCTCGCCGTGCGGGCCAGCGAGCGGGTGACGTGGTCGGGCAAGTTCCGGCCACCCCTCGACGGCCTGGGGGTCTACCCGCGTGCGCAGCAGGAGCCGCTTCCCGTGTGGATTGCCGTTGGCGGCAGCCCGGATTCCGCGGCGCGCACAGGCCAGTTGGGGCTTCCTATGGCGCTTGCAATTATCGGCGGACAGCCGGAGCGATTCGCGCCGTTCGTGCAGCTCTATCGGGACGTGGCAAAGGAAGCTGGGCACGATGCTTCAAAGATCAAGGTCAGCATCAACTCTCACGGTTATATCGCCGACACCTCCCAGCGCGCCGCGGATGAGCACTATCCCTATGCCGCGGCGCTCATGGCGAAGATCGGCCGGGAGCGCGGGTGGCCGCCCCAGGGCCGCGCACAGTTCGAGGCGGACCGCGGACCGCGCGGCCATCTGCTGCTGGGAAGCCCGCAGGAAGTCATCGACAAGATGCTCTTCGAGCATAGTGTGTTCGCCTACGATCGATTCCTCATCCAGTTCAGCGTCGGCACGATGCCGCACAATCTCATGATGCACTGCATCGAGCTGTACGGTGACAAGGTTGCCCCCGCGGTCCGCACGGCCGCCTCCGTCCCGGCATGATACTCTTCGAGCCCTACCGGCTGGGGGATCTGGCGCTGCCCAATCGCGTTGTCATGGCGCCCATGACGAGAAACCGCGCCACTGGAAGCGTTCCACAGGAGATGGCGGCCGTTCACTACGCGGCGCGCGCCACCGCGGGGCTGATCGTCAGCGAGGCAACGCAGGTCTCCCCTCGCGGACAGGGATACCCGGACACCCCCGGAATCCACACTCAGGAACAGGTAAGGGCCTGGCGCGTCGTTACGGATGCGGTGCACCGTGTGGGTGGCCATATGTTCGTCCAGCTCTCCCACGTCGGAAGACTCTCCCATTCGGATTACCATGGCTCGCCTCCGGTGGCTCCGTCGGCCATCAAGCCCGTAGGGTTCGTCCGCACACCGAAAGGCTCAAAGCCCTACGAGACGCCATGGGTGCCCTCCACGGCCGAGGTCGCAACGCTCGTGGAGGAGTTTGGTCGGGCGGCACCATTTGCCAAGGAGGCCGGCTTCGACGGCGTAGAAATCCACGGGGCAAGCGGATTCCTGATAGATCAGTTTCTGCAATCAGGAACAAATCAGAGGACGGATCGTTATGGGGGCAGCCTGGAGAACCGGCTTCGGTTTGCGCTGGAAGTCGTGGAGGCGGTTGCCGGCGTCTGGGAGAAGTCGCGCATCGGCTTCACTGTTTCTCCCGGCGGAAGCCACAAGGGCATTCATGACGAGAATCCCCTGGAGACATTTGCCGGCTTGGCCGACGCGCTGGACAAGGCTGGCCTTGGCTACCTTCACGTGATAGAGGAGCCCTTCAACGACGTAAGCCCAGCCCGCCTCGTACGGGAGCACTTCCGGGGCACGTTGATCAGCAGCGGCAGCCATACACGCGATTCCGCGGAAGAGGCGCTGCAATCGGGATTGGCTGATCTGATAGCTTTTGGACGAGCCTTCACGGCAAATCCTGACCTGGTGGAAAAACTGCGCGTGAACGCTCGCTTGTCGCTGCCGGATCCGAAGACCTTCTATTCCGGTGGCCCCGAAGGATACATCGAAGCGGTTGCGCTCAAGATCTGAGGCGGGCCTGGATCATTGCAATGGCGCCCCGACCACGTCGGGCACTGGCGTGGTCTCCATCTGGATCCGTCTTCGCTCTTGGAGCACACGAATCGCCACATCACCCGTTTGACCTGGTGTGAGTTCGACTTGGTACGTCGTCTGTTCGACATGATGGTAATCGGGGAGAGGCCCGCCGATGACAGTCAGTGTGTAGCGGCCAGGTCTCACCTCCGTGAACTGGAATATTCCGTCCCGGTTGGTCACGCGCCTCAGGACCTGCACACCATCCGAAAGCTCAACGACAATGTTGGCAATACCCCCGAGGCGCTGCCTTTCGGCCGGTGCATTATCTCCGAGAGCCGACGCGTCATACGTCCCGCCCTGAGGATAATCCCACACCGTCACGGTGCCGGAGAGGGATGCGCGCTCCACGATGCCGATATCGACAACCGTGACGACGCCGGGCAGGACGGTGACCTCGATCGGCGTGGGTTCCGAAGGAATCAGGGTTTCTCCGAGGGACGCCCGATCCACCTGGAGATACCAGGTGCCGGACTTCGCCAGATTGAACAGGTACGCGCCTTTTGCGTCCGAGACCGTTGCAAGGCCGTTCAGGCGGAGCACGACTCCCGACCGGGGGGCGCCCGTCGCTTGATCGAATACCATTCCGCGCACGACCGCCGAATCGCGGGTCCGATAGATTGCAATGTCGGCCGACCCTCCATAGGTAATGGAGAGGCTCACAACTGGTTTCCAGCCGGTCGGGTCGACGGAAACGGCCACGTCGGTCGTCGCCCAGATCGAAGCTCCCCAGGGCAGCGCGTGTGATGCCGATCCGGTCAGCCCGGCGAGAATGCCAGCAAGCCCCTCGCTGGAGAATGTCACGGTCGAATGCAGCGTTCCATCGAGACTCCACACGGCCGAGGCCGCCCGCGCGCCCATCGAGCCTCCCGCACTATGCATGTTGATTCCCGCATCGGGCAGCTTGCCATCGTATTGAAGGGAGGCGAAAAATCCCAGTGCACCCGTTGCCTGCCAGGTGAAGGTCACCTCGTCCGCTAACGTAGTGGCAGAAAGATCACCGAGAAAGTCGAGCTTGCGGTCAACGGAGGATAGGGTGCTCAGGCTAAGGGCACCGATCTGCTGCTGCCAGGAGGCGCGAAACAGGGTGTCCATCCAGTGGTAGTCCGGAGAAGGGAGGAGGTCCTGCTGGCTGATGACCTGGATCCCGAGTGATGGCCGTGATCCCCAACCGGCAACATATCCATTCACCTGGACACCAGCCGTGATGGTGCGGTCAGCGTTTGCCAGGAGAGGGTCCCGCCGCAAGTTGGCGTCTGACCACGAAAAGGACCCGGCCACGCTCAGGGCGTCACCGAGCAGGTTGGCTGCCATGACTGCCTGGAGCATTTGCGTGTCATGGTATTGGGCGCTGAAATCCGGCCATGCCCGCAGAAACAGGATGTCCGCGCTGAATCCCTCGAAGGAAGCGCTGGCCTCCGCGAAAAGCGCGGGGGAGATTTCCCCCGAAGCGATAGACTGCAACGCGGTATCGAGTTGCAGCTTCACCCCGGGTATGGGTTTCAGCGTCTGCCACAGGCCGAATGTCGCGTTGTTCGTGAGGGAGGAGCGGAACCCGGCGTTGACATCATAGATGGATTCCTCCGCGGGCAAACTCATGGGAAAATTGGCTCCGGCGGTGGCCCCTACCCATTGCTCGGCCGAACCGGACCATGGGTCGCTGTAGTACATGCCCCCGAATCGCAGACCCGGCGGGGTGAAAAATGCCTGGACCCCCCGGCCGTTGAGGTCGGTGGCGAGAAGGGGCGACAGATTGAAGATTCCATCGCCAAGGGTGGCCGAGCCGAGCGGGTGTTTCCATGAAAAGGCATAACGATCCAGGGGCCCAAAAAGAGGGTCGATGCCGGTGGCGAGCTCCTTCACGATGTCGGCCTCGATGAAGTTCTCCCCCTTTTCGTCGAGTGTCCCGTGCAGGGAGAGGGATTCCTCCAGCAGGCCATTGAGCCCTTGCGCGTATCCCGTGGTCCCGATGGTCTGGTTGTCGAGACGGAGCGAGTGCACCGGTACGTCGCCTGCCACGCTGAGCGGTACGATTTCCACCTCGTACGAGGATGTGCCGACGGCAGGAGGCGCCGCCGTATCCCCTGGGTCCCCGCCGCTGAAGAGGTCCGTAGCTTTGAGAGTGAGCTGGTGAAGGACTGAGCTGTGTATGCCCGAATCGCTCTGGACGGTCAGGGTGATCGTTCGCTGCTCGCCGGGCGCGAGGGTGCCTTGATCCGCCTCGATGTTCACGTGAAGTCCCAGGTTTTCGGTATACGTGAGGCCTGGTCGCACGTCCGTGTTGCCGGAATTGGAGAGGAGGAATCGCGCCGTATATTCGGATCCGGCGACAACAATCGCGGGGCGATCCAGGATCTGAATATCCAGACGCGGCTGGGCCCGGACGGTCACGGTGAGCTGCGCCTTGATACCCTCTCCCGTCCCGTCGACATCTCGCATGATGAACTCCAGAAGGTGCGGCCCGGCCGCCGCGGCTGAGGGGACAAGGATACCAATGAGACGAAGGTCGTCGGCCGCCGGGGCGATGGTGAACGCCCCCCCGCTGGTGATGGATTTCCACCCTTCGGGGAGAGCGGTTTCAATGACGAGGGTTCGATCGACCGTCCCGTTGTTCGCCACTAGAAGGGCTATCGTGAGTGTCTCATGAGTGACTGCGCTGATGTCCGCCGGACCGGCGACTCGAATGGAGATGGATGGCACCTGCGCGCCGGCAGGGGCAACGGCAATGAACAAACAGAGCGCGACCGCGAAAAGGGTCGCCGCCCGCCGCGCCTCAGTTCCCCAGCACGAGGTTGATGCTGGCACCGAACACATCGTCGCCTCCGCAGTCGATGACGATCAGCGCCTTGTACGTGGCGGCCGCCACGCTCGCCAGATCCACCCCATAACGAACGGAGGTGCCGGGGTACATGCGCTTTCGGTCAGCGTCGAACCGGCCCAGGAGACTGCCGTCGGGCTTGTAGATCTCGATCCAGAGCGTTCCCCGCAGCCAACGCTCGCCGGTGTTCTCCGCATCGACAAGAAGCTGCCGTTTCTCCGCGCCGGTGCCGAGCTTCACCTGTGCGAACTTCAACTGCCGTGTCCCCGTGTCCCCGACGTGAGTCACCACTTGCACCGCGTAGCGGAGCACCTGGCGCACCCCCATCGTCACCTGGTCCTTGACGGCCGCGACGCTTGAATCAGGAGCGTCCGAGTCCACGGGCTCCACCATGAGCACGCTCCAGTAGGTGCCTTTCAACCCCGCGTCGTCGGGGACTTGGACGGTGTACCGGATCGTCGCCGACTCATTGGGCGGAACGATAAGCTGCGTCGGGGCAACCGATATCCAACGCGCGTTTGTTCGGGGGGCCGATCCCGGGTCGCCGTACAGCGTGGTGCCGTCCGCGGAAAACAGGTAATCGGTCTGGTAGATGCGCACTTCCTGCGGGTCTTTGTCCGGGTTCTGGACCACGATCGAGCCTTCATAGGTGTCTCCGGGCGTCACGATGTACTCATGTGTCAGAAGTCCGGAAATGACGATACCGCCGAAAGAAATCGACGCAACCAGAAAGAAGGTCAGGGGGAGAAAACGTCGAACATACCTCGTCACACGCATCTGTCGTCTCCTAAAACTCGGTCAATGTGTAAAAGACCGTTGTGCTGAACAGCCCCGCTCCCACAGTGACCGAGAGGCCGGTGAGCTGGAATTGGAGGGGAATGCTGGCTTTATTGTTGGTGCCCGAGAGGAACGCCAAGTCCGTGCCCGTGATTTCCTGGTACGTCAGTCCTCCGGCGACCGTGCCGGTTCCCGTTCCGGCGCCCGTCCGCCGTACGAAAGCGTGCAGGCCCGCGTTCCATGTGGTATCTACTTTCCGTACGGTTATGTTCCATCCTGTCAGCGTGGTATTCGCGATGGTCATCAGGACCGCGTTTGCGCTGCTGGTCTGCGTCGCAGTGAAATTGGTCCCCGCGGCTCCTGTGAGCTGGGCGATTCCGAATGAGCCTGCGTTCCAAGACCCGGATTCAGTCAAAGACAATGGGGCGGCTGGAACACGCGGCGCAAAGATCTGTGCGGACAGAGCGATGACTATGAGCGGGAAGATGATCCTGGGGATGTCCCTGTATCGGCGCATGATGTGGTGAAGTCCTCTCCCGATTTCCTTGTCCTGAACGCTTAGGCAGCGTCGGTGAGCGTCAGGGTGATTGTCACCGGGACTGCCGCGGAAACGACGAGCAACGATGGAGTGACCACCACAAGGCTATAGGTAAGTAAGGCGCCGCTCGTTGCAAGGATCCCGGTAAAGCAGCTGGGAATAGTCGTGATCACGCTGGTGGCCGTGAGGTTATTGAGTGTCTTGATTCCGGCCGTGGTGCCCTGGCCGGCAACCGGAGCTGCCGTCATATCGAGCCGTGTTCCCACGGGGGCGGCGACACTCATCTGCGCGTTGACTGTCCTGTTCAGACCGGCGGCGTTTACGGTCGTATAACGCAGATACTTGGTCGCGTTGGTCTGTCCCGTCGGCGGATTGCCTGCCACAAGAGGGGCTACGGTCTGCAAGGTGATTGCTGTGGCGTCACTCAGGGCAACGGCCACTACTTCCACGACCTGGAAATTTATTATATGGGTTGTCTGAGCCGAGGCGGCAAAGCCAAGTCCTGCCACGGCCAGGAACACAAGAGCTCCTAAGATTCGCTTCACAAAAATCCTCCGAATAGACGTTATCAATCGTATGGTTTAGCGATATGATACAATCTAAATGATACAATCAAAAGGTATGTACAGCGTGTCGAGAAGTCAATGACGCATACGATGTTGCTCATAAGAAGAGCGAGGAGCAGCTTCGCCTGCCGCTCCCCGCTTGCTATCGGAATCTCTGCCCTTTTAGGCAGCGTCGAGAAGCGTAAGCGTGATTGTCTCATTGACTCCGGCGGTATCGACAACAAGCAGCGTCGGATCGACCACGACGAAGGAGAACGTGAGTTTCGCGCCATCGGTAACGCCGACTCCCGTATAACAGCTTCCAATCCCCGAGATTACGTTCTGAGCGGTGGTGCTCAGGGTCACGCTTAACCCGGTTCCCTGGCCTGCGGTGGCAATACCCGGAAGTGCCGTTAGGGTCAATTGAGTGCCCGAAGGAGCGGCAACACTCATCTGTGCGGTGACAAACCTCGTCAAAACGCCGGCGTTCACCGCAGTATAACGCAGGTACTTGGTGCTGTCGGTCTGCCCAACAGGGGCAAGACCGGCTGTTGCGGGCGCAACCACGTTCAGAGTGATGTTGCCTGCCAGGTTCAGGCCTACCATTGCAACTTCGGCAACGGTCAAAGTGACGACCTGACTATTGTCAACGGCCGTTGCGGCAAACGCGAATCCGGCAATGACCAAGAGAGCAAGTGCTACAAGAATCCGCTTCATAAGAAGCCTCCGTCTCTGACATTTGTAATCACTGTTTGTAACGTTCTGATAGGATCAAAAAGATACAATCAATATGATACATAGAAAAGTTAGCCAAGGCTTGCCGGGAAGTCAATGCCAATTGTTTGACCAACAGAGGGCTGCCTGATCCGACGGGCGCCTATTCCAGGGACCCGAAGAGCACATCAACGGGGTGGCTCTCAAGAGCTGAGGCAGATGGGCGAGGGCCGTGGTCTTGGGCAGTGCTGATTGATCTTGTAAGCCAAAACCGCCAAGTCATCACCATCACCAAGCGGGGAAAACCTGTGGCTCGGCTCGTGCCGCTCGAAGAGGACTAGCCTCGGAAGCTATTTGGCTACTTCGCGGGACACGCGCTGGAGGAAGGGGACATCGTGAGCTCGACCGGTGAAACGTGGGAAGCTGAGCATGGATAGACCAGTCCTGCTTGATACCCACGTCTGCGTCTGGCTGATAGAAGGCCGTATGGGCGTCCGTCAGGAGGCCCTGTCGCTGATGGAGATGGCGGGGGAGGAGTCCTTCCTTCGGGTAAGCGCCATATCTGCCTGGGAGGTGGGCATGCTGGAGGCCAAGGGCAGGCTCCGATTCGACATGTCGTGCGAGGACTGGGTTGAGAGCGCCTTCCACAGGCCCGGGATATCGTTGGTGCCCCTCACACCCTCTATCTGTATCCACAGCTCACGCCTCCCGGGCGATTTCCACGGAGGTTCCGCTGATCGCCTCATCGTGGCAACGGCGCGGCAACTCGGCGCCGTTCGGCTCACAAGAGATGACCTGATTCTCCAATACGCGGCCCAGGGGCATCTCCGAGCGTTGCCGTCATAAACTCCCGGCCATGCCCGCTCGGGTATGACATGAACGACCTCACGCGTATTGCGGCACGACTCGAGCAGAGAAAACCGTTGGGGAGGCTGCGTATCCGCGGGCCGTGTAAGAATCTTTATACCGGCGTGAATACCATCGAAACATCCCGGGGCAGCGCAAGCCCTGCGGCAGCTTCGATTGCTTTGAAAAACCCTGAGAAGAGCGGGCACGCTGTGTGCGGGAGGTACTTCGAGAGGGTGGCATAGACGGCAGTCTCATGGGGCTTTCGAAACAGCTCCGCAAAAGCATCCACGCTTGTCAGCTCGCCGCGAGCCTTGATCGCGTGAGGACAGGTAGTTTCGAAGTTTATGGAGACCGTCTGCGTGTCTTCTGAAGAGGTTCGGATGACGGTCACGAAACCGCACACCCCTGCGTTGATTGTCAGCTCAGGCATTGTCTTCCTTCTTCATGGTCGAATGTTCCATCAAATTGAGAATCCGGCAATCGGATGAAAAGCCCGCTGGAGGAACGCCGAGCGATTGGATCAGTCGCGCCCAGAAATTGACCTGCGCAGCGGTACTTGCAACGATCACCATTCCTCGCTCTGAGAAATGCTCGCGCATCGCGCGGATAGCTTCTGGGGTGAACGAGAGAGGCGTCTGACAGATGCATTCCACGTACCGCAATGCCGCCTTTTCCCTCGGGCTCAGGGTTGCAACATTGTCCAGCGATCGGGAGTCCTTCAGTGCCCGTATCTCATCATCTGAAACGCCGTTGTCTTTGAAATCCTTTGCGTTCATGTCGATGCAGAACGGGCAGGACACGGTAAACGAAACGAAGATGCGGATCAAGACCAGGAGCCGCCGCGGCACTTCAGGCTCGTCGTGCGCCACGAGACTTTCCATGACGCCCGATCCGATCGCCGCTTTCGGATACCAGGCGAGGATCCGATTGGCAAGAAGAGAACGGCCCATGCGGCGTTCAATAAAAAAGAGGATTATTCGAATCAGAATGGGAATGTGCCGCGGAGGCTCGATGAAGCTCATGGGTTCCCTACCTGTCCCACACGTAGAGGTCCATATGAGACAAGTCTGTCCGCTTCAGGGATGAAAACCCTAGTACCGCCGCAAGCGCGAGAATGCGCTCGGGGGAAATGCGGTGTGCGAGTGGTGGTCCATTTTCCTCCCTACGGTATGGCCATTCCAGAACGGCTATCCTTTTTTTCGCCGTTCGACACGCTTCGCCGAGTGCGGCTTGCGGGTCATCGGTTTCATGAAGAACGTGCCCGAGAAATACCAAGTCGAATGATTGATCAGGAAATGGGAGCTTTTCCGCGGTTCCCGCCGCGAAAAGGGCCTGGGGAACGTACGCGCGGGCAAGCTCCAGGAGCTCGACGACCGGATCGATCCCCGTGACCTCAAGACCCGCGCTCAGGAACGCCTCGGCGAATACTCCCGTACCCGTACCCACATCGAGCACCGTGGCGATAGCTGCCCCTCCAGTGCATAAAGCAATCACGCGTGGCGTTTCAAGGAGCGCGATACGTGCCGGAGCACGAAGACGCCCGGCGTCTCCGTGGAATCTTCTATCATGGGACGGGCCTTGTTCAGAGTGATCTTTCATGCCGTACTTCCAACCGCGGGCACTCCGCGCGACTTCTCCCAAGCGCTCTCCGCGTGTTGCGGCGACCGTTTATTGGTCATTTCTTTTTTGCCGACTTCTTTTTGGCGGCTGCCTTTTCATGGTCCCTTTTAATCCTATATTTGATTATTCTCTCGATGAGATCCGTTGGCAGGGGCTCATTCAAAGGAAACTGGACCGAACCTTTGGCATTTTTGAACTTGTCCAGGTCCTTCTGAAAGGCTTTGATGCCGTCAGGCATGGGGTAAAGACCGATATGATTCTTGAAGCCGGCAAAATGGAGCAGATTCCCATTCAACGTGAATGTCGGCATACGATAGCTTATCTTTTCTTTTGCCGTAGGTGCGAGCTTTCGAACCAACTGCCGGATCGCTTCGAGTCGACGGCGCGACTCATCCGGGAACATTTGGATATACTCATCAATGGTCTGCGGTGTGTCTGCCATCTTCTCCACGTCCTTCCTCCTGTCTCAGTTTGATCCGCATTGGAAAAATCACGGAGCGCGAAGCACTTCCACCCTTTGGCTCCACTGGGCACCGCCGTCCCAAAGGTCTTCAAGCACGTTCCGAGCCTCCTGTGCTCCGAGGGCCCTATCCAAAATCCAGGCGGTAGCAAGCGCGCGGATGACGTTTTTGCTTTCAAGCGCCGCCTCGGCCGGTTCGACGGTCCCGCAGAGCGACGCGCAAACGGCATCGGATGGATCCTCGAACATGCAATGCACGGTCGCGCGAATGCGCACAGCCGTGGCTCCGTTCACAGTGGGAATGACCGGCGCCATATTGGCATCCGCGTTGCAGCCGCTCGGCATTCCAAGGAGGAACAGGGCAGGCACCTTCAACGAGCGGGCTGCCGGCGCGGCGAGATCGTTCGCGTCCACCGCGTCGAGGCCAAGGTACGCAACGGCCCGCGGATCCTCTGCGGCTGCAAGCAAGGCGGAGAGCCCTCCCGCGGAAAAGCCGGCATAAATCGCCGGGCCGTCGCCGAGCATTTTCGCGAGGGCGCGCATATCCTCCGCGTTTCTGTCGTGATTGCCCGCCGTCCACGTGGAGTTGCAAAGGCTCATGATGACGGTACGTACCCCATAGGACGCCCAGCGTCTGGCCCATCCTCTCATATTCGTCATGTCTCTCTGGAAACCGTGCGCAAGATAGACCGTCACATCCGTTGCCGGCTCAGCTCCGGAATAAATCTCGTAGCTTACGCTGCAACCATAGGTGCCGCGCATTGCGCCGGACAGCACGGTCACGGCTTGCGTGCCTGCTTGAGCCAGCGCCGTCGTCTCCTGGCGGAGAGGGGTCGGCGGCCTCTCTGCCGGGGACACCACGATCTTCGTGGCGCATGCAGAGAGGACGGTAACCGACATGCAGACAAGGGCGACGCGCGCATTCATGGGGAGAATATACAGAAGAGTTTCGATGGATGACAGCGCGGCGTCTTTCAAGCCGACAAACGAGGGATACTCGTCTGTGATAGATCCGACTATAGTATGCCTGGGGGGAGACTGAATGGCTTGTCGTCCGACCGAATTATTGCGCGGGAGGAGTGAGTATGCAGTCCTCAGGCGATAGATCCGTCCAAAAAGTCTTTGTCGTAATCAATCCCAAGGCCGGCAAAGAAGATCAGGCCGCCGAGGTTCGCGCGACCCTAGCGCGCCACTTCGCTTTTCCCGATTGGGAAATTGAAATACACGAAACCGTTGAAAAGGAAGATATCGCGGCCATCTGCCGTGAGACGTGCGTTCGCGGAGCATCTCTTGTTGTCGCGGCCGGCGGCGATGGTACGATTGTTGGGGTCGCAAACGGCCTGGTGCGGGGCAGCGTGCCGCTGGGGATACTCCCACTGGGCACGGGCAATTTTCTGGCGCGCGCTTTGCTTGTTCCCATGAAGCTGGAGGAAGCGGCGGATCTGCTCGTGGGCGATCACGCGACGACCCCCGTGGATGCGCTGGAGGTCGATGGACGTCACTACTTCACCAACGTCAGCGTCGGCATGAGTCCCCAGGCCGTGGTCGAGACAAGCTCTGCCGACAAGAAGCGCCTGGGTCGTCTGGCCTACGTGCTCGCCATGATCAGACAATCAGCCATCTTTCGATTGCGAAGGTTCAAGGTGGAGCTGGACGGTCAGTCCCGATGGGTTCGCGCCTCAGAGGTGCTGATTTCCAATACGACTCTTCTCGAAAAACCGCCCGTCCTCTTTGGACCGCCCGAAACCCTCGGTGACGGTCAGCTCGAAGTCTATACTGTCACGGCGCGAACGCCGGGCGATTATCTGGGACTTTTGTGGGGACTGCTCTTTCGACCCCGTCGGCCCGCGGCAAGCTTGACGCACGGCACGGCACGGCGCAGCGTGCGCGTTCGTTCTTTTCGACGCCCCTCTTTGGTACAGGCGGATGGTGAAGTGATCGGCCGCACGCCCGTGGAAATCCTCCTTGTCGCCAAGGCCATCCATGTGATCACTCCGGCAACTGTCAGAGTCCTGGACCAGAGCTGATCCGCGCAGGTCTTTCGCCGAGCACATCCTATGTAACGAGGCAAAGGGGACCACGGCCGATCAGGTCGCCGCGACCAGCTTCCAGGAGAGCCTCGCGGACAAGCGCATGGTTTTCCGGTTTCGAGTATTGCAGAAGCGCCCGCTGCATGGCTCGTTCCCGCGCTCCTCGCGCCACGCGGACCGGCTCGCCGGTGAGCGGGTCAATCCCCGTCCAATACATCGCCGTCGAAAGCGTCCCGGGGGTCGGATAGAAATCCTGAACCTGGTCCGGCATGAAGCCTGTGTCACGCAGATATTCAGCGAGCTCTACGGCCTCATCCAGCCCCGCGCCGGGATGCGCGGATATGAAATAGGGCACCAACTGTTGTCTTTTGCCGGACTCTTTGCTCAATTGGGAAAATTTCTTGGCAAAGGCGTCGTAGGCCGAACGCCTCGGCTTGCCCATGAGGGCCAGCACGCCGGCGGATACGTGCTCGGGGGCGACCTTCAGTCGTCCCGAGACATGATGTTCGACGAGCTCGCGGAAAAAGAGATCGTTCGGGTCCAGCATGAGGTAGTCGAAGCGCAGGCCGGAACGGATGAATACCTTCGTGACGCCGGGCACGCGCCGCAACGCTCGCAAGAGCTCCAGATAGTCGCGATGATCCGGTAGCAGTCGTCGGCATGGTTCAGGTGCCAGACAGCGTCGATCCACGCAGGCTCCGTCCTGACCCATCTTCGAGCACGCCGGGCCGCGGAAGTTGGCCGTTGGGCCGCCTACGTCATGGATGGAGCCCTTGAATCCCCTAAGCCCTGCCACAGTGGACGCCTCACGCAGGAGCGACGCGTGGCTTCGCGCGGTGACGATTCTTCCCTGATGAAACGAAAGGGAACAGAACGAGCACGCTCCGAAACAGCCCCGACTGGATACGAGGCTGAATCGAACTTCCGCCAGCGCGGGTACACCTCCGAATGGCTCATAGCAGGGGTGGGAGTCGCGGGTGTAGGGAAGTTCGTAGACCCGGTCCAGGCCAGGACCGTCCAGGGGATACGCGGGCGCTTCCTGCACCACATACCCCTGTGCGCATGGCTCTTCAAGGGGCTTGGCAGTGAACGGGTCGGTGTTCAGATACTGTGTGCGAAAAGATGCGGCGAAGGTCCGCTTGTCATCTGCGACCAGCTCATGCGAAGGCAGCACGATTGCGTCAGGAAGTTCCGGAGGCTGCGCGCTTCGCCAGACCGTGCCGCGAACGCCGCGAATGGCGGTCGTCTTCTCTCCCGCGGCAAGTCGGCGCACAATCTCCCCTATGGCGCTCTCGCCCATTCCGTAGACGAGGAGATCAGCCTTCGTATCGAGCAGGATTGAGCGACGGACCGTGTCCGAGCGGTAGTCGTAATGCGACAGCCGGCGGAGGCTTGCTTCCAATCCGCCGATGATCACCGGCACGCCCTTGAACGCTTCCCGGCACTTTCCGACGTAGGTGATCAGCGCCCTGTCCGGCCGCGCTTGAGCCCTTCCCGCCTTGCCAACTCCGATGCTTCCGTTGCCGCGCAGGCAGAGCTCCGCGCGGCCCCCGGGGGCGTAGTCGTCTTCCGACCGCGGCTTGCGATTGGCGGTATACGAGCAGACCATGGAGTCAAGGGCTCCGGCCGTGACCAGGAATGCCAGGCGTGGCCTTCCCAACAGACGAAATGCTTCTACGTCATCAGGATCGGGACGCGCAATGATGCCGACGCTGTAACCCTCGGCTTCCAAGAGACGGCCGATGAGGGCCGCGCCGAAAGAGGGATGATCCACGTATGCATCACCCGTTATCATAACGATGTCCGGCGTTGGCGTGCCCCGTGCTTCAAGATCCGCGGTGGAGATGGGCAGGAATGGCATGACCTTCATCTGCCCCTCAGTATAGTTCCCGATGCTGCCGCTGTAAATGTTCACCCCGGCTCCTTTATGCAGGCCGGGGTGAAGGATTTCACAATTCTCCCTTATGCCTCTCCAGCGCTAAGGTTGCGTCACCGTTGTTCCATCTCCAATGGTTACCGTTGACTGTCCGAAGAATCTGCCGTCTATGGTGTCATTCGCCCCGAGGCTGATCACCCCATTCGACAGCACGATGCCTTTGAATGTCGAGGTTGCCCCCATGCTGAATGCGCCGACGGACTGCCAGAAGATGTTCTTGGGATTTGCGCCGCCCGTCAGATGGATCGTTGTCGAGGCTGCCATGGAGAGCGCGCCGTTGACCTGGAAGATCCAGACGTCATCCGGACCGCCGTTGAGCGTAATGTCATTCGTGATCAAGGCCGCCGTGGTCCATTTGTAGAGACCGGGAGTGAAGGTCATTCCCCCCAATTCACCCGACCCCAAATTCGTGCCGTTCGGGGTCAATCTTCCTGCGGCGTCGTTATAGGCCGCGGTCATGTCGCTGTGAGCAGTCGTGAGCGCGGCAGGCGTCGGGGCCGCATAGTCGCTCGCGTATACCCTTCCGCTGACAAGAGAGGAGGTGGCATAGGTGTTGGAGGCATCCATGACCTCCGCGAATCCTGACAAGCCGCCGGACACCATGTTCAGGCCGACATTTCCCGCGACAGAAACGCCCGCTCCGATCGTTATACCCGATGTGGCAAGAACCGTGTAATTGCCGGAGGTTGCAAGTGCGACCAGCGGCGGACTCGCCGTCAGTATCTGGACGTTCGTTGTCGCGCTTCCTGCCTGGGTTCCGTCGGCACTGAACGCCACGACATCGAGACGATAATACCCGAGTGGCTGACTCGCGCCAAAGTTGTAGGTGGCTCCGGTCGAAACGCTCACGCCGTTCGCGTACCATACGTAGACGACGCCACCGGCATAGTTCGATACGCTGGCCGTCAGAGCCTGGACGCTTCCCTGGGTCATTGTGGCGGTTGCTCCCGTAATGGCCACGAGCAGGGGATTCTGGAGATTCGCGTTGATGCCCACCTGGATCAATCCTGTTGCCGTGTTTATGTTGGACAAGGCGTAGGTGCCAGTGGTTGTCTGGCCCTGTACGATTCTTACGACGTCTACGGCACCCGCAACGGCAATCGTGCCGTCCAAGAGTGCGAATGCCAGCGTGTAGTAGCCATTGCCCACCAAGGAGTTCGTGTACGTGGCGGTGGCCCCTACAACGGTAAAGGTAAGGCTTTGGGCAACCCCCAGGGCAGGGGTAAGACTTGCGTTAATGGCGGGAGCTTGAACCTGCGGGGAGGGCCAGCTTACCCCGAGGGTGAGGACGCCGGTTCCCGCGACGGGAATCACCGAGATCGAAACCGGGGTTGTGACCTGGTAGCTGACCAGCGCCGTCCCGGTCCCCGTGCCAATCAGATCGCTGTCGGCATTGATTGCATTGACCACGATAGTCCAGGTTCCCAACGCCAGCGATGTCTGCGTCACCGCGGCCCCCGTCGTGCTGGCGGCAAAAGTGGCGCCATAGGGACCCGTGCCGGTGATCGTGTAATTCGCCGCATTCATGTCGATGGTCGGCGCCAATGTGCGGGCATTCGTATTGTCCTTGACAGTTATCGCGAGACCGGCGGCACCATACATACTGGAAACGGGCACGTTGCACGAAACCAATGCCACAGTGACTGCCGCACTCGCGAACAGGAGCGCGAACAGGTATTTTTTAAAACGCATCGGAGCCTCCTCAACAATTTGAAATGGGCTTATTTATGGAGAGATGAAACAAAACCCGTACCTCTAATATACTGCTTAACAGATGTATGGCCTAATTTGGCTCGTATTCCCGCATCGACAATAAGCCCATACCTTTTGCTTTTGAGCGTGTTTTGATACCCTCAAAAGCATGGAAATAATGGATCTGGTGACAAAATGCCGAAGTTACCGGCGATTCGACCAAAATTTCGCCATTGGAGAGGAAGTCCTGCGGGACCTCATATCTCTTATACGCGCCACATCTTCCGCAGCGAACAAGCAGCCGCTGAAGTATGTGCTTTCCTGTTCGCCCGAAGCGAATCAGCGGATCTTTGAAACCCTGGCATGGGCCGGGTATCTCACGGACTGGCCCGGCCCTCAGCCGGGCGAGAGGCCGACGGGGTACGTAGTGATCCTCACGGACACGGACATCGCGAAAGACGCGGATATCGATGTCGGCATCGTGGCGCAAACTCTGTTGCTGGGAGCAACCGCGCGTGGGCTCGGTGGCTGCATGTTCGGCGCGGTGAGGCGGCAGGAGCTTGCGTCCCGACTGGGGCTCCCTGCCCGCCTGGCAATCTCACTGGTCGTTGCTCTTGGTAAGCCCGTCGAGAACGTCGTCCTCGAGGACGTGCCGGCGGATGGGTCCATCAAGTACTACCGAACCCCAGACGGAACTCACCATGTGCCGAAGCGTTCGCGCGAGGAGCTCATCCAAGGCTTTTTCGTCGGGTAGCCCCACGCCGAACGGAGAGTGCCCAACGCTTTTCCCGGAATCTTAGCGCGTCCTTTGTGGATTTTGGCGTTATCTTGATGTTCCTTTTGTTCACGGTCGCTCACGCTTTTCGTATATCCAATGATCGGAGGCACTCATGATCAGGAAGATAGAGGCGATTATCCGTGAAGACGCGCTTTCCGAGGTGAAGGACGCCCTTCATGCTATCGGTATTCGCGGCATGAACGTTTTTGAAATCCGGGGGCATGGAAGACAAGGCGGCGTTGAAATGGCGTGGCGCGGCACCACGTATCGGCTGGATCTCCTCCCGAAAATTCAACTCAACGTCATTCTCGACGATGAGAATCTCGATCGGGTCATCGATACAATCGTCAAGACCGCGCGGACGGGAGAAGAGGGGGATGGCATTATCTTTGTGTACCCCGTCGAAAAGGTTTTCCGAATCCGCACCGGCGAGCGAGACCTTGAAGCGCTTGCCGATCACGGCGCGGTGAATCAAAAAGCGCGGGCTTGAGGTGGCTCAGGCGCGCTGACGGCAACCAGGGAAATAGGATTTGGGACGTGGGACGCGCCAAGGAACGGGTTCTGTACGCCGTCGTAATGCCTTTGGAGGTGGGAGAAAAAAGTCCCGCAGATGCGCACGATGGCTTGGACCCTCTGTTCGCTGAGGCGATGCCCGCGTCCCCAAGGATCCCGGCAACCCTCCTCCTTCAGGTCCCGAATGAACTCCACTGCAAGCTCCGGTGTCATATCAGTGATTGTGAATGATCGTTTCATGAGCCATTCGTGAAGAATGCGGACGGCCCCGTTATATGCGCTTCTGGTGCTGGCCGATTGCCGGACGTACGTAAAGAGTTTCAACTCTGCCGCGAAGTCGATCGTGGACTCTTCCATCGAATGTCTCCTCTCCAAGGGTTTTATGCCCTCCGGCTGCGACACGTGCGGCGGGTGCTCATGAACGTTCATTATCCCCGCCGCACCACAATCTCCATTGTGGTGGGATGACTCTTTCATCCCACCCCGTCATTAGCGCGCTACTCTTCTCGCGTCTATGTCGTCCGGGTACTTGAGTGCCTCATGGCCGCGCTCCCCCGTTCGTATGCGAACGACGTCCGCAATGGGAGAAACGAATATGATGCCGTCTCCTTCCTTCCCTGTCCTCGATGCCTTCACGATGGTCTCTATGGTTTTCTCGACATTCTGCTCGCTCAAAACGATATTCACCTGGATCTTCGGAAGAAGGTCCATTTTTGACGTTGTTCCACGCCACGCCTGGTCAATGCCCCCCTGCCTTCCGTGCCCGCGGATTTCGAATATGTTCATGCCCACGATGCCAACCTCGCGAAGCCCGTCCTTGACGCGCTGGAGGGCATCTTCCCGTATGATCGCTTCGATCTTCATGGTCATGGCAACTCAACTCCTTTCCCTGTGGGTCCGAATCGCCGCAACACCTCTCTCGGCGGTCCGCACACGCACCGCGTCATCGATCGGGTGGACGAATATCTTTCCATCCCCGATCTGGCCGGTGCACGCCGCCTTCTGGATGGCCGAGACGATTTCATTCACCTCCGCGTCCTCCACGACGAGCTCGATGCGGGCCTTCGTGATGAGATCCACTTTGTAGGTCTTGCCGCGCACCTGCTGTTCGACGCCCTTTTCGACGCCGTGGCCTTCAATCTCCGAGATCATGAGCCCGGGGTGACCCACCGTCTCTAAAGCCAAGAACACATCGTTCACCTTTGCAGGCCGAACTATCGCTTCCACCCTTTTCATACTGCCAGCACCCCTTTCTCACCCGTTCGGATCCTCATGGCGTCCCGCGCGTCCATGACGAAGATCTTGCCGTCCCCCATTTGCCCCGTATTCAGCACTTCGCGCATGATTTCCATGACGTGAGGGACGTCCCAATCGTTCACCGCGATGTCCACCCGTATCTTCGGGATGAAAGTGATTCGATCGGTGCTGAGCTGCAGCTCCTCACCGTCCTTATCGTCGCCATTTCCGTTTCCATTGCCCGCCTGCTTGCCCATCTGGCGACCGAATCCCTTTATCTTCGTCACCGTCATTCCCAGGACGAGGTCTTCGTCCTTGAGCACTTCGACGAGGACATTGAGGGATTCTGGCCGAATCATGGCCGAAATCATTTTCATGCTGTAGGATTTCCTCATGCTCGTGATTCCGATATACGCGATCGACACGATCAGCCAGCCGCCGGCAATGACGAACATGATATACGCTTCGTTCTTCGAGTCGGAGTTCCCGATCGCGTAGAGGTAGACGATTGCAGCCAACATGATGAGATTCGCCAGAACTCCGAGGGCAGGGATGATGTCATGGAGGAGGATATTGTGGTCCGCTCTCTTTCTGTAGGCGACCATGGTCCATACGCAGGTCAAGCCATAGAGCACGAACGTGCCGAAGTTCGACGCCAGAGTGATGCCCGTCAGTCCCACGACCGAGCGTACCCCGATTGCACCGATCACCGCGCTGACGATGATCAGGGCTACAAGTGAAACGTGGGGAATTGCGAATTTACGATGGATGAAACCCATCATGGACGGCAGCTCCCGGTCAGCTGCCATGCCGCCGGAGATCCGCATAGCGGTATTCATGCAGCTCAACGTGGTGCCGATGATCGCGATCGCAACGGTGACCGCCATGCTGATCATGAGGCCGAAACCTATCCCGTGAAAGACATTGTTTCCGATGAGGATGACCAAGTCGCCGATGGGTGCACCCGATGCGGCGGCGGCATCCATACCGGTAATGGTCTTGCCGCCCACGACGCCGGTGAGCTTGTCGCTGATCATCGTTCCCGTGGCGAAATACTCGATCAGGTACGCGAGCAGCCCCTGGACGATCAAGGCAATAATGATCGCCCGGGGTATTGTGCGTTTCGGATTCTTCGTTTCCGCGGACAATGACGTGGAGCTTTCAAAGCCGACCAGGATGAGTATGGCCAGCGTCGATTGAATCAACACACCATTCAGCGTGTGCGGCTTGACCACGTCCCAGGCGCCGCTGAACGTCCAATTGCTCACCCCCTGAGGATTGTGGATGCGATAAAAGATGGCCAGAGCGCTGAACACGACCAGCGTTCCCCACTGGATGATGTTGATGACCCACGACGTGAGTGTGGATCCGGTTATCCCGCGATACGCGATGTATCCCGTGATGATGGTGAAAATGACGCCGATCAGGGTCAGCTCGAGGATCGAGAGGCTCTTGCCGGTGAACTGGTTGTAGATGTACGCGATGAGTGTCGCCATGAATGCAACCATGACCCCGGGGTATACCCAGTAGAAAAGATGCGCCGCCCAGCCGGTTCCCAGCTTCGCCATGCGGGCCATGGAGCGTGGCGCGCTTCTCTTCGCCCCGCTTCGATCCAGGAAGGCCTTTTCTGCAAAATACGTGACACTGGCGAAGCCCGCCTCCGGGTACAACTTCGCGAGCTGTGAGTAGGAAATGGCCGTGAGGAATGCGAGGACAAGTGCGACAACAATCCCCGCCCAGATATCCGTCGCCACTGATGCGCCGCTCGGCGCGGTGGCTGCCGCCTGCAACTGGTACGTTATCCAGAGGAAGGCTCCCGGTGCAATGAGCGCCATTGCATTCACCGTTGCACCCGACAAACCAAGTTTGGGTTTCACCAAAGCGGAACCCATTGTGACGTCCGCCATAGCACAGATCTCCTTTGTCCGAACGAGATCGGGAATCCTGTCGGATCCCCTGCCGCTTCCGCGGGCTCATTCAAATCACGAAGCCGGTCGATGCGCGGCATTCCGCGACACTGATGTTGGAAGTGCGTTACAAGAGGCGTGCCAATCGGGGGATTGTCGTATGGATTTTCTAGCGGCGATCGAGGTTTTCTTAATGAGGCCTTAATGGATCTTGGAATTTCCTTAATGCGTTCTTAATGCCCGGAAAATCAAGGCAAATGTCAGCTTACAGAAATGTATTTTGTTCCTTTTCGCTCTACCGAATTGTAGCTTGCCGCCAAGACGTCGACATGAGCCGTCCTCCCCCCGCTAGCCCTTTTTGAATCGAGCCGCGATGAATCCCGTAGCGATGGGAACGGAATAATTGAACAGTGCGAGCACGATAGGCGGTCCTCCGATACCGATGAACGGCTCGAAGACGTAGAGCGCATTCAATACTCCGTTGACCAGGAACAGCCAGAAGATAGCGCTGCGCCGAAACAGAAAGGCGGCGAAAACCATTGCGATGCTGAGCCAGCCGTAGCCGACAAGTTCCATGCTCAAGGGGATGGAATGCGGGTTGAAGAAGGCGTGGAGGGCGAGACCCTCTAACTCGCCGGCGCGGATGCTTTGGGCAACCGCGGTGAGTTGCGTATAGTAATTGGCCGTGATCTGGGCCGTGTACACGACGGTGAAAAGGAGAGCGATCAGGCTGATGATTTTTTTGTCCTCGGGGCTCGTGTGATGGATGCACGCCATCATGACGAGGAGCGAGGGAGCCAGGAGGAAAGGGGTGATCATGAGAAAGAACATGAGCGTTGGATTATAGGATGCCGCGTACTCTTTCATGCCGTGCCATTCCAACGCGTGCGGAAAAGCAATCAGGGCTACCGTGAAAGCTATGGCGAATCCACCCAGGAAGAGTGTGGATAAGAGCGATGACCAGAATCCGAGACGCGTGACAATCTTCGAGCTCATCCAAACCTCCTTAAGCTCTGACGGAAGGCGCGCCTAGAAGCGATAACCAAGGGTCAGTCCCGCCGTCACTCCGCTGTTCGTTATCGGGGTAACCCCGCCTGCCTCGAAGCGGCCGCCGATCAGCGCCATCCACCCGAGGGCTGGCTCGAGGAAAATGCCGTGGTCGCCGAATACGAGGCGGTATCCCAGCCTGAAGGTTGGACCAATGGACAGGACATCCAGGGCCGAACCGCCTTGAATGTTCTCCCATGCGGCTACGGCACCGCCCGCAATGAAGAAGCCCCACTGAGACTGACGGTCGGCGCCATTGATGAAGAGTGACGTGAGGTAAAAGCGCGCAAGGGTAACTGCATCGAGTTGCACAACCGAGCTCTGGCTGCCCGCCGCCCAATATCCTGATGGCTCCAGATCCAGAGACCAACCGCGCGCCAGGGGAATGTCGACGGAGATATCCAGCGCGGCCGCGCCCATGAAGGCGCCCGCGGTCGTCGCGCCGAGATCCACCCCGAATGCCGCGGGATCGATCGACGAGGACGGCGTTGCACATACAGTGGTAGAAACGAGAAGTGAAAATGCCAGACACAGAGCGGGGATGATTGGTTTCATTGTTTTGCCTTTGACTACGGGGTGACGGCGGCCTCAACGGCCTTCAACATGGCCTTGGTGGAATATGTCGCGCCGCTGACGGCGTCCACGGCAAGACTATTTTTTGTTTCGATACGGTCGATGAGGCCGAGGAAACCGGAATCCACCGCGAGGGACGGGGGATCCAGAATCACGATACCGGTGTAGGCGCCACCGGCCACGGTGACCTGCACACTGATGTGCCGATACATCGCATACTGACCGGGTGGCAATGCCAGGGTGTACTCACCAGCGTAGGTCCCGTTGGGCACTGCGGCGAGATTCACATCCTTGACGGCGAGAGCGTCCAGATATGTCACGGCGTCGACGCCGCTCATGACGCTACACCCCGCCATGAACAGGGTGACTGCAACGAGGAGAGTTGCACGCGCGTAGACACTCCGAAAGTGCTTCATGTTCATTCCTCCTAGAGCCAAGGCAGCAAGACCCGTGCGCGGTAGGCCTCATAGTCGGGCGAGAAATACCGCGTGAGCACAGTCTCTTCCTGAACCGAAAAGATACGTGAACAGATGTAGAGCACCACGCCGATGGCAAAACCGACCCACGTGTCGAAAACCAGTCCACACCCGGGGATCACCAGGATTGCCACTGAGGTGTACAGCGGGTGAAGCATCAGGGCATAAGGGCCTGTTGTGATCAGCCTTTTGCGCGGCACGTTTACGAGAACCTGAACGACCGAGGTTATCCAGAGCGGAACGCCGACGGCGAGAAGGACTATGCCGATGATGCGTCCTGCGGGACCGAATCCCATGGCAAAAATACGCGGCCAGATCAGGTTGGCTGCGATTCCACCGGCAGCGAAAGGCAGGGTCAGTCCCATGACCCGGTCGCCTGCGCCGACAAGCACTTTCAGGCGCATGAGCTCTCTCCTATTTCGATAGGGCGTTTTCTACGGCTTTGAGGAAAGCCTTGGACGAGTAGCTCGCCCCGGCGACCGCATCGACGCCCAGACTCTGGCGGGCAATGACTCCCGTCGGCCCGGTGACGATTGCGTCATAGAACTTACCGGATGCAAGCTGCTGTGGCTTTGTCATCGTAATGGATTCGATACGGCCGCTTTTCATGGTGACCTCTACGGAGACGAACGGGAAGGCGGCCATTCCGCCGTGAGGCATGGCGAGCTTGTAGGAGCCACTATAGACGCCATCCGGTTTGACAGACAAATCCGGCAAGGAGACGGAAACTCCGTCAAGGTATGCCTTCGTCTGTGCCGGTGATATCCCCGCGCATCCCGCGAGGGCGAGCAGGAGGCAACAGACCGACGCCAAACCAAATACTCGTTTCATTTCTCTCTCCTCGTGGCCCTGCATGCATACGTAACCCCGCTAAGGGCAAATAACGCCACCTGCCTTTGTCGAATCGGTGAAATGGGGCAAAGCGCACGATGAGGACGCAGCCTCCTGGCTCCTTAATAAGCGCAGGAGCGAGCAACGTTGGCGTTGTGAACGAGATTCTCCCGTGGCACGTCGAAAAAATGATCGCTTGCGCTCATGACGTAGCCGCCGTTCGTGCCGAAGGTGGCGAAAAGATTCTCTACCTCCGCGGTGATGGCTTCCTTGGAACCGTGAGAGAGGATGTTGTTTTGATCCAGACCCCCGATGAGGGCGAGTCGGGCCCCAAGGGTGCCCTTGATCATCGCACGATCTTCGGCAGCAATATCGCCTCCCATTCCAGGAGGTGAAAGCGTTTCGGAGACATCGCAGCCATTGCGGAGTATCTGGGGAACGATCGCCTTCATGCCGCCGCACGTATGGTATACGACACGATGTCCCATCGCATGCAAGGCGTCGTGCAGCTTTCTGTCATAGGGAAGGCAGAACGCTTCGTGGAGAGTGGGGGAGATGACGGTCGATGAAGAGGCGCCTCCACCGGTTTCGACAAGGTCGACGGCGACGCCTTTCATGTTGTCGGCGATGAATTCGAGCTTCCGATCCACCAGTACCGTCAGGAAGTGGTGAACCCATTCTGGCTTGTCGAAGCTGGCCATGATGAGTTTCTCGGTGCCATACAGCTCGCAGGCATCCTGCCAGCAGCCGCCCTGAGCGCCGATGATGAACATCCGGAGAATTCCTTCGTCGCCCAGGGCATCGTACTCCCGCCTGAGGAGCTCGCGATCCAGGCCGATGCGCGGGAAATGGGCGGCGTACAAGTCGACGTCACCGTCGTTCTTGATGAGATGCTCGCTGATCCAGCTCGTGTACTCGTTGGATTCAGTCTCGAAGGAGAGGCTTCCGTCAGGGGTCTCGATCTCGTTCCGCGTGCGACCCGGGCCGGGATGCGACACACGGACGTTCCACGACGCGGTCACAGGGGTAATGAATGGGCTTCGCGTGATCGCGGCATCCAGCCCCACGTCGCGGAAGGCCTGACGGTCAGTCATGCCTCCCATGAATGTGCGCAGGTGGTAGTCCTGCCATTGATGGATAGTCGCGGGAAGCCGGTCTGGCGTTCCGCCGTCAAGGGCGACAAGCATTCTCTCTTTTGATGTCACAACGCCTCTCCTCCTGAGTCGTGACTATAGGTCTCCGCTGCCTCCATCATCGCGTTGATGTGTTCCGGCGGCGTCCCGGGTGGAATGTTCGCTCCATCCTGGACGATATACCCTTTGAGCGGCGCAAGCTTATTGATGCAATTGCGTGTTGCATCCCGTATTCTCTGCGGAGGACCCTGGTGAACGAGAAGGGGATTCACGTTTCCCAGAAGCACCACCTTCCCACCCATCACGGCCGCGACCTTATCCAGGTCCACTTGGTAGCCGAAGCCCTGGAATTCGTCGATGGCGAGCTCGTCCCGGAAAATCTCGAGAAGGTGATCCGTCTTCCCGCACATGTGGAGGGAGGCGCGGCCGTCGAAGTGGAACCGAAGTCTTTTTTCCTGGGGTAGTACGAGCGTGGCATAGCTTTCCGCGGACAGTCCTGCAGCCAGATCATCCGTCCATGACAGATCCCTGTCCGAAAGGCCCTCTTCCGCCCAGCAAAAGTCCAAGTATTCGATCAGCTTGTCGGTGACGATCCGCAAGAGCTCGGCGACGAAATCCGGCTTCTCGGCAACGGCAAGAAACAGCTCGGTCTGTCCCATGAGGTCGCCCGCCACGCCAAAGGGACCGTCCGATGTATGCGTGAGCGCCGGTGTACGGCCGGGGTAGAACACGGGGCCGTCGAGAAATCGCACCGGAAATCTTTCGGCCACGTCGATCATGGCACGTCGGTAGGCGATCTGGCGTTTGTTCAGCGTGCCGTCAATGATGCCCAACCCTTCCAGCCGCCGAAGATCTTCGTCAGTCCGCACCCAACCCTCGCCAACCCAGGGGATGTCATCACCCGGAAAATGAACGCGGCAGCCAAGACTTCCTGCCTCGAAGGTATTTTCGAAATCGGTCCAAGCACCCGTCCACGCACCGGTGATGCTATACGCGTCGGTGCGGATATTCTCCATGAGCCACTTCTGCGCTGATATTTGTGAGCCCAACATCGTTACGGGGTCGGAGAAATAGTCTCCGAAGCTCACCCCGATTCGAGGCAGGAGGTACCTATAGCCGATGGCGGGAAGCACCGGGACACGGACAGGCGTTCCAAACTCTCGCGCAACCTCTATCCGCGCATGGCGGGCTTCGATCTCCTCTGAGGAGACACGGATTTCAACAAGATTTGTCATGTTTCCGTAGTCCCTTGTCTTGCAATCGTGTGTCAAATAATATGACAGATGCATGCCATGAGTGCAAGTCCGCCAATCGAACTGCTGGAGGGTCGCATGACGAAGAAAGAAAGAGTCGCTACCGCGCTGGCTCATCGGGAGCCTGACCGTGTTCCCATGGGAGAGATGAGTATCGAGGCCGGCTTCGCCAACAGGCTCTTGGGTACCTCGTTTCCCGTCGTCTACCAGAACTACGAGCGGGACCGTCAGGTCCGCGAGAGTCTCGGAATCGACTACGTGAACATGGGCGACTGGCCGTCATACGATCTCGGTCTCGATCAGCACGGGTATCGTATCTGTCGCTCGGCGTACGGTGACGAGTACGCGACCACGGGTTCCTCCCGTCATATCGTAAAGCCCCTCGTTGCCACGATGGATGAAGCTCGAAGCTATCGCAGCCCGGATCCGCGGCAGATCAAGGGAGAGCTGGTCCGCGCGTTCGCGGCGGACAAGGATATGTTCGTCTTCGGCCAGATCGGGGGACCTGTAACGATCCTCGATGAGTGCCTCGGCATGGAGGAGTACATGATCGCCGCGCTGGAAAGCACGGATGAAATACAACTCCTCAGCGAAAAGGTCCTGACATTCGAAGCGGAGAAAGCGAAAGTGCTCCTGGACGCCGGGGCTGATGCAATCATCGTGGGCGACGATATCGCTTTCAATTCCGGCCCTTTCCTCCCGCCAAAGATCATGCACCGGGTGGTTTACCCTCTCTATAAGTGGCTCATCGCCGAGATCAAACGACACAAGGACGTGAAGGTGCTTCTCCATTCGGACGGACAGCTCACGCCGATCATGGACGAGGTTGTCGCCTGCGGCTTCGAGGGGCTGCATTCGCTGCAGCCTTCCGCGGGAATGGACATTGCCGAGATCAAACACCGGTATGGCGACGCCCTTGCCCTGATCGGCAATATCGATCTGGACTATGTCATGACACGGGCGTCACCCGCGGAGGTGGAACAGGTCGTGAAGAGCACGATCGACGCCGCGGCGCACGGCGGAGGATACATCCTGAGCACCTGCAACGCCCTTGTCGACTCGGTGCCGTCGGCGAATGCACTCGCCATGTATGATACCGGTCATCGCTATGGCATGTACCACCACACCGGGAGGTGAGGGGGAGGACGTGCGGACGGGAAGCGGGAAACCGCGCCGGCATTGCATCGCCGTGCAACTCCGCGCTATACTCACATCAATTCAACGAGAGGTAGAATACATGAACACGCAGCCTTTGCCAGCAGTGAGCGCAGGGTGGGGAACGGCTGACATCACTCCTACGCGCACCTCCGAATTGTACGGGCAGTACTACCAGCGCGTGGCGACGGGGATTCGGGACCGCCTCGGCGTCACCGCCCTCTCTCTGGAACAGCGGTGCGAAGACAAGAAATGCGGTCAGGCCCTGCTGATCTCCTGCGACCAAGCCATGATCAACAGGGGTTTGGTCGACGAGGTGCGCGAAAAGCTGAGGATAACGATCCCCGATTTCGACCCTTCGCGCCTGGTGATCAACGCCATCCATACCCATAATGCCCCCGCGGCGTATGACTCATTGAAATGGTGGAAACACGATCCGGCGCTTCTCTCACTGGAAGAGTACCGTGCCATGCTGGTCGATGCCCTGGCATCCGCGGCCACCACGGCCTGGAAAAGCCGTGCACCAGCCCAGATCGGGGCCGCCGTTGGTTTTGCCTCGGTCGGTCATTGCCGCCGGCCCCTTTACCAGGACGGGAGCGCCGAAATGTATGGCCCCACAAACCGGCCGGATTTCATCGGCATGGAAGGGGGGCAGGACGACACGATCGGCGTGTTCGGGATCTGGTCGGATAAGGGAGCGCTTACAGGCCTGATCGTGAACGTGACGTGCCCCTCGCAGGTGATGGAGGGGACCTACGTGGTCACCGCGGACATGTTCGGCGAGATGCGTCGCCGGCTTCAAGAACGCTTTGGGAAGAACGTGAACGTGCTGTGTCAGGTCGGCGCTGCCGGAGACCAAGCGCCCCGGGACCTCACCCTGCCGCCCAAAGCGGGTCCCACCTATTGGGACGAGGCGGGTCTGGTGGAGCTTGGCGGCCGGCTTGCGCAGGCCGTCGAGGAAGCCCTTCCCCGGGCACAGGCCGCGCGGCAGGCTACGACCCTGGTGCGGCATGAGGTGTGCAGGCCCAGACTCCCTCTCAGGACGGTAAGTGTGCAGCAGTACGCCCGCGCGACCGCCGAGCTTGCGGCGCTCATTGCACGGGAACCCGCGGACGACACCGCACCCGAATCAGCATACGCCCGTTTCGTCTCCCGGACGCGGGAACGGGAGAAGCAGCCGGTGCCCGGACCCTTCGACGACAAGAACGACGATTTCGTGCTCATGCGCAACCTGGAAGCTGTCGTGCAGAGGTTCCATGCCCAGCGGCAGGCCGCGGACTACCAGGCTGAATTGCACGTGATGCGCATCGGCGATACGGCCATTTCCACCAGCCCATTCGAGCTGTACCTGGACTACGGGCTTCGCATTCGATCAAGGAGCCCTGCCGCGCTCACCCTCCACACGGAGCTTTGCTGCGACGATGCCGGCTACCTTCCCACTGCGCGCGCGGTGGCGGCAGGCGGCTATGGCGCGCTGGTGGCAAACGGCCTGATCGGTCCTGAAGGAGGTCAACTCCTCGTGGAGAGCATCCTGGAAGGGATTCGGGGGTTGTTCAGCACGACGTGATCTGCGCCGCTCTGTCCCGCGTGCACGGGACAGAGCCGGGCTCAGGCGGCGGTGGAAGCGTGGCGGTCAATCTCAGCGCTGGCCATTCATGGCAGCGAGCTCTTCTAACAAGGTGGGAATTCCCTCTTTCCAATTCGGGGGAACCCCTTCGCTCAGCTCGAGGCAGTATCGGCGCGGACCAACGTCGTTGACCATTTTCCGGATTCGGGCGACGAGATCGTTTTTCGGCAGGCGGAACCAGGTGAGCGATGGATGGAGCCAAAAAAAAGTTTCCGGCCACAGCCTCCGCGCCTCTGCCGTGTCCATGTCCCCCTCGGGTTGCGGCGTGAGAGAGTCGAGATCGAAACCGAGGCGTGCGATGTCATCCGTGATGAGGCGGACCTTCCCATCATAGTGGACCATGAGTTTCTTTCCCGCGCTTTTCAACGCCGCGATGATCCCTTCGTACACGGGCACGATGTGCTTCCTGTAGGCATGGGGACCCATGCTATCGATTCCCATGTTCTCCCAGAGCTTCACGTACCGCGCCTTCGATTGTGCCACGCAGGCGATCTCATCGAGCTTCAGGCGGTTCATCAGCTCGAGGAGCTCGAAGAGAGCGGGCTCCTCATCGGCCAGATGATATGAAAACGCCTCGATACCCTCATAGTCGATCTGAATCTTCTGAAAAGGCGTGCGGTCGGCGTCGGCAAGAGTGATGCCGTTTTCGCCTAACGCGGTTTCCGACTCATCGAAAGCGCGGTTCGTCATGGAATATGTGCTGCCCTCGAGGGCTCCCGCCATGAGGCGATAGTCGGACGGTTGTTTGATGAAATGCTCCATCCTCCAGGGGAGCACCCCCTTGCTGGATGAGCCAAGGTAATATTCGTGGAGCTCACCCTTGTCGGTGCGAATCGTTACATCTTTTCTTTCGAGGTCTCCTTCGATTGTCAGCTTCTCTATGATCTGGCAGCTCGGGTGTTGTTTTTCGACCACGAAGGCATGGTTGATGCGGCCGAGTCCCAGCGAGAAGAGCCACTCCCAGTCCACGTTCGGGTTGGGCAGGAAAGCGTCGTAGACGACATAAGCGGGATGGGTCACGACCTCACCACGGAGTGCGCTGAGAAGCCGCTCGCGAATATTCATTGCCGCCCCCTTATCTGTCGCGGATTGTCCATCATTCATCTGCCCCCGGAACGCTCGAGCAATTCACGCGCCTGGTTGTAGTTGGCCTCCGCCGTCCTGGTGTATGCCGCGTCATCCTCGTCGATCCGTGCAATGTCGAGGATCACCCGCATGTCCGGGCCGGCCAAAGCGGCGACAGCCTCCCTGATTTCTTCCGGCGTTCCCCCGCAGCGCGCCTTTACAGCGATGCCGGTGCCCGCGAGGGCCTCCCGCACCATGGTTGGTGTCATTGGCGTGGGATCCCAGCGGGGTGACACGGAACAATCCACGGCCAGCACGCCCCGGCCGGGGAGCAGCTTCATGGTCCGGTCCCACACGCCGCACGAATGGATCGCTACGCCGCCCAGCTCTTGTGCGATGAGCTGATCGAAGCGGAGGGAGAACTTTTCGTTGATGGGTGGCGAGGAGACGGCGAGATTGTCGTCGGAGAGGGTGATCCCGCGGAAGCTGGGCAGGCTGGGCATGACGTGACCCGGCCGGGAGACCAGCCCCTCCCCAATACGGCGTGCCTGCTCGCGCGAGAACTCGATGACCAGCTGGGTGATGGCGCTCATGAGCTCGACAACCGTCTCCTCCTCGGTGTAGCAGGCGGTGAAGAACTCGGATGTGTCCAGCACGAGGGTCGCCGTGTCAAAGGGGGATTGGGTGTCGGTGAGCGCGATGGGGAACCCGCCCCGGGTCCGTTCCTTCAGCACGTCGATGCATTCCGCCACCATGCCCATCACCGGGCTTTTCCGCCAGTCAGGCGCCTGGATGCCTCGCACCTCTTCGATGCTGTGAAAGCGCACGTGCGTGTCCGGCGCCTCGCCCTGCCGCCAGAAGTACTCGCAGCCGAACGCGTTGGCGTATACGCCGGTTCCGAACCACGGCTGCAGGTGCGGAAGCTCGTCAGACCAGGGCATGGAGAGCCACGACTCCATGTGCCGCAGGTTATTTTCGTACACCTTCTCGATGGAGTTGCACTCGCCCCAGAGATGGTAGGATGGTCGCTGGATGACCAGAGAGTTGGTCTCCCCGGCCCAGAAGCGCGCAATCCTGTTCTCGCGCTGCTCACGCCTCTGGAGATACAATTCAGTCAGTTTCCCGATTTCCATGGAGCCGCCTTTCCCCGCAGGAGCCTCGACAGATTCTGCTCGGCTGGTGTCGCCTGCCGACTATGGACTCTCGTCGCTGAACACGACAGTGTTCCAGCGCTCGGGCACATGTATGTTGTCGTTACCCGTGATGCTCCAGGACCAGCCGGCCGTGCCGGGCTCTCGGTTTGACTCCGCGCGGGAATGGTGAGCACGATAGGCGGTGAATCGCAGCGAGTCTCCGCGCTTCGGTGGGAGTACCCTCCCGCCCATGAGCGACGCAAGCCCAGCCCATGGAATGGCAAGCTCGACCGTCCAACCTTCGTCTCTCACCTCGGGACGATTCAGGGTGCCGTCGATGTGCACCGCGTGCTCCAGACCAGGAAGCTGCCAATCCAGGTCGCCGTGTCTGCCGATGCGCTCGCCGTCCCGTGCGAGAAAGTAGAGATAGTTCGGAGTCGCGAAAAGCTGCTCGAGGCAGGCGAAGTCTTGGCGCTCGACGAGGGGCTGGACCCAGGTCCAGTTGATCTCGTAGATGGTATTGATTGCATTCACGCCGAGCTCGTAGTAATGGCCGTTTCCTTCGATGAAAACCTCGACGTCCTCGTCGTTTATGTATACGTGATCGTGAAATCCGCTCATCGTTCCGCGGATGTCGTGGTCTTCCACACGAAAAGCGGCGTAGAGGAAACGATCATCCCAAAGCAAGCAAATGCGCGTCTCCAATTCGACGTTTTCGCCGGTTTCTATGGCGCCGAATGGCTCCGACCATGGCGCCCTTTGCCAAACCTTTTCATCAAGGCGACCGTCGATCGTCATCCGCTCTCTCGTTCGAAGACATTGGTACTTGCGTGGGGGAGGCAGGTTCTCCAGCGGCGCTTGAACCCACTTGCCCCAGCGCGGGAGCCGTGAGCTCGGCACCGGTCCGACAGCGACAAGTCCGCCGTAATTCCGCGCGAGGTTTTCCGTGAGGTCGGGGGCGGTCCTGCCGGGTGTAGTAGGACTGCTCACGCCTGTTTCTCTGCAGATCGATCCCGATTCATGGCGCTCCGGATGAGGGAGCTGATCTCATCCGCAGAGTTCAGCGGCGCTGCCGCATCCTTGACCGGCCGGACGGTGCCGGTGTCGGGATCGAAATCCACGGCGCCATAGCGCGCCGGCGCTCCGCTCCCCATGAGGACTTCGTCGTACGCGTCACCTTTGTTGTAATGCCAGAACTCGTACGGATACGTGCGAAAGCCGTGACGGGCCATGATGGCGGTAATTTCCGCCCGGTGTTCGGCAGCCTGATCGGAAATGTAGGGCGAGCCCATTGGGGTCTTTTCCGACACTTCCAGGTATGGCCCGCCTCTGTCGATTTCCGCCCCGTCCTCCAGTGCAAACACCGAGACGTCGATGGCGCTCCCGCAGCAGTGTGTCCCCACGCGCGGGCTCATGGCGATGAGAGCCGCGAGCCTGCGACGGAACAGGTCCAGAGGCGGCTCCGCTCCTCCCAGCTCCCAGCGAGTTTTTTCGAGAACCAGGGGGAAGATTTCAGGCCTCAGGGCATTGTATTTCTGTATCTCGGTCGTGCGGTATGCATCCTCGATCTTCAAGGCCCATCCGCGGCTGTTCATCTCCCCGGCCGCCGCTATGAAATCGGGTATGAGGCCTTCACGGAGGAAAAACAGCCGGGCCAGTCCCCTCACGTGGGGCAGGGAAGAGAAGAGGACCTTTACCCCTGCCGCGCGAACGGCCTCGGGAAGCGGGGACAGAGGCTCCGCGCATTCATCGACGGGATGACCCTGGACCGCGAGCATGAAGTTGTACGCCGCGTCCATCTCCTTGGTCCAGTAGCGCCTTCGCTCCTCGTCCTGCGTGCCCACAACGCCCCTCCTTCCCGGCCTGACGGCGGATCCCATCCGCGCGGGAGGCTACTTCTTGCCCAGGAGCTCGCCCTTGCGGATCAAGTCGATCACGATGGCGATGATGATGATGAGCCCGACCACCGCCTGCTCCCAGAAGCCTGAGATGTGGGCCATGATCATGCCGTTCTCGAGCACGACGAGGAAGATGCACCCCACCAGCGTGCCTACGATGGAGCCCGAACCGCCGAAAAGGCTCACACCGCCGATGATACAGGCCGCGATGACCTGCAGCTCCATGCCGGTGCCCGTGGCGACTTGCGCGGAGGAGAAGCGTGCGGTGAAAAGGACGCCGGCCGCGAACGCGCACACCCCGCTCAGGACGTAGAGGGAGAAGGTGAGCCGCGGCGTGTTGATTCCCGCCAGGCGCGTGGACTCCACGTTGCCTCCCATGGCGAGGGTGTAGCGTCCGTAGCGCATCTTGCGCATGACAAAGACGGCAACCAGGAGAAGGATCAGGGCGAACCAGATCACGTACGCGACCCCGAGGAACTCGCCCTGTCCCAGAGCCCGCAGCTGCTGCGGGATGGGTCCGATGGGCGTGGCCTGCGTAACTCCCATGAGGATCCCGCGGTAGGCGTAATAGGTGGCGAGGGTGGCGATGAACGGCGGGATGCGGAAGATGGTCACCAAGAACCCATTCACGGCCCCGGCGAGCGCGCCCAGGACAAGCGCGGCGATCACCGCGATCCAGGGCGGCACGTGCCACCAGATCATGAGGATACCGAGCAGGATCCCGGAGAGCCCAACCTGGGACCCGACGGAGAGGTCCAGGCCCCGGCCGCAGAGGACGAACGTCATGCCGATGCCGACGATGAACAGGTAAGAGGCGGCGCGCAGCATGTTCAGGATGTTGGGCAGAGTGAGGAAGGCCGAGTTGGAGATGCTCGCGGCCACCAGGATGAGGACCAGGGGGATCACCGCTCCGATCTCCCGGATCTCGAAGAAGCGCTGGATGATGTTCTTTCTCTTCAACACCGGTGCATCGGACATTACAGCCCCTCCCGCCCGTCGGGTGCGCATTCCCCGCGTCCCTTGTCCATGAAGATAGCGCCCGTGATCATTTTCACGATCTCCTCTTGGTTGGTCTCTTCCTTCCGGCGCTCCCCCACGAGCTCGCCCACGCGCAACACGACGAAACGGTCCGCTACCAGGAAGGCGTGCTCCATGTTGTGCGTGATGAAGATGATGGACAGCCCCTTTTTCTTCAGCTCCAGGATCATGTTGAGGATGCGCCCGGTCTCCTTCACCCCGAGGGCCGCGGTGGGCTCGTCCAGGATGAGGATTTTCTGCGTCCAGAAGGCGCCTTTGCTGATGGCCACAGCGTGTCGCTGGCCGCCGGAGAGCTTCTCCACGATGCGCCCGGGGTCGTCGATGTTGATCCCGACGTCGCAGAGAAACTCAAGAGCCCCCTTCTTCATGGCGCGGTTTTGCAGCACATCGAGGAAGAGGTATCGCTTCACGATTTCTTTGCCGAGGTAGATGTTCTCCTCTATGCTGAGGCAGTCTACGAGCGCAAGGTCCTGGTAGACGGTTTCGATACCCAGCTCCTTGGCGTGGCGCGTGTTGGTGAGCTCCACCGACCGGCCCTCCACCATGACGTGTCCGCTCGTGGGGGCAATGGCTCCCGAGAGTATCTTCACGAGGGTCGACTTGCCGGCCCCGTTGTCCCCCAACAGGGCAACGACCTCATTGCGGGGCAGGCGGAAAGTGACATTGTTCAGAGCGTGCACGCCGCCGTACACCTTTATCAGGTTGCGGCCTTCAAGGATGATGTCTGTCTCTGCCACGGCGGGATGTCTCCTTGTAAAAATCAGCCGGGCGTCCGCGGACGCCCGGCTTCGTTACTCTTTCTTGCTGCTCGCGGTGCCTTACTTGCTGAGATTCGGGTAGGGTTTGCCCTTGAGCGCCACCGTGGTCCACATATCGGGGAGGTAGTTTCCGGCGTTATCCTTGGTGATGAGGACGATGCCCGCGTCCGTGAGGTGCGGGAAGGGCTTGCCGTTGAAGAAGTCCACGATATTTCGCACTGCTTCGTAGCCTTGCTTTTGGAAGTTCTGGTTGAAGGAACCGAAGACATCGCCCTTCTTGATCGCGGCGACAAGGTCGGGGGGGTCGTCGATGCCGATGATCTTCACCTTGCCCGTCAGTTTCATCTCTTTCAGGACGTCGGCGCCTACGGAGACGGTGCCGGATTCCAGCCAGATGGCGGTGTCGATCTTCGGGTTGGCCTTGAGGGCCGCTTCGAGGACCTGCGTCGCGGTGACGGAGTCCACCTTGGTGAACCGGGTGTCCACGACCTTGATGTTGGGCCACTTGTCTTTGGCGTGATCGATGAATGACTGGCGCATGACAGCCTGGTTGGGGATGTCGGGCGAGTTCATCATGAAGAGAACGTTCGCCTTCCCGCCGGTGAGCGCGCCCAGCTTGTCGGAGGCGGAAATGCCGTAGCCCAGGTTGTCGATGGTGAGCTCCGAGATGAAGTGGCCATCGTTTTCATTCGGGACGTGCACGTCGACGATGGGGATGCCCTTCTTGTGCGCCAGCATGATCGCCTCGTCGTAGTAGCCCGGCCAATCGTTCTCGAAGATGATGGCGTCAGGGTTCTGGTTGATGGCGTTGAGGAGAGTCTCTACCTGGCTCTCCGGGGTCACCCCAGGCGGCTGCAGGACGACGAGCTTGACGCCGTAATCGTCCGCGGCCCTCTTCTCGGCCTCGGCCCGGTTCTTGTAGCACTGGAACCCGAGAAATTCGACGGCGGCGATTGTGATCACCTGCCCCTTGGCATTGACCGGTGCGCTTTGCGCGAACGTCGCCGCGGGGAGTATGGCCAGGAGCACCATTCCGATGACGAGCGCCTTTCTGAATCCGCTTGAGATCATGCCCTCTCCTCCTTCCTTGATTTTTCAGGCTCCTGTATGGTGGTGGCAACGGAACAACACCAATGTCCGCTTCCGCCTCCGCCGGAGCCAGAATGTGAAGACCCAGAATACGCGAAATTCGTAACACACCCCATTCATGGTGTCAAGAAAAATTTCGAAACAAATTGGAATTTATCCCCTTGATTTTTCGAAACTTTTTGGTACACTCGGTTGCAATGCGATGCAGACGATCTGTCGTCGGGATTCCGTGCTCCGCCGCCGAGAGATGCGTCCGCCAGGAGGTTGTGCGTGGAAAAGGCGAGGGTTGCGTTTGTCGGCTTTGGCGAAGTGAACTCGCCGCAGGAGCTCATTGCGCGCAAGTGCCGCTCCGCATGCAATGAGTTGGAATGCCAGGGACTGGAGCTTCTGACCACTGATCCGGTATCCGATGACGCGAGGGGGATTGGCGTCGCGCGCGCCCTCGCCGCGCTTGGAGCCGGCCAATTCGATTGTCTCGTGGCCTGCATCGCGGGCTGGATTCCTTCCCAGGCCGTTATCGAAGTGCTCGCGCCCTTCCGTCACAAACCGATCGTCCTGTGGGGGCTGACCGGGTATTACCAGGACGGGAGGTTGGTCACCACCGCGGATCAGGCCGGCACTTCGGCGTTGCGGAGCGTCCTGGCGGAATTGGGCTACACTTTTCAATTTGTCTACAATACCCCGGATGGAAAGTCCAAAGCTCCCCGCGTAGCGGCCATAGCACGCGCCGCGGCGGCGGCCGCTCGGCTTCGCACGGCGCGGATCGGAATGATGGGCTATCGCGACATGAATCTCTACGGCACGATGTTCGACGGCGTCGGTCTCAAGCGCGCCTTGGGCGTGGAAATCGAGACATTCGAAATGCTCGAAATTGCGCAGATCATGGAAAAGCTCGCGCCGACGGAAGTGGACGCGGTGGTGCGTGGCGCGCTGTCGCGCTGGACCTTCTGCAAACCGGCCGCGGAAGAGACTCTGCGGAAAGGGGCCTCGTATTACCTGGCGATCCGGAAAAAGGTGGAGGAACGAGGGTATCAGGCGGTTTCCCTCCTGGACGTTGACGGCATGAAGAAGCTGGCGGGCTTTCCGCCCGCGATGGTCTTCATGCTTTTGGCGGACGAGATGGGTCTGCCAACGATTCCAGAAAACGATTCTTTGGGAGCGGTGACGCAGCTTCTCGTGAATTGCCTCACCGGCCAGATTGCCGCCTATATGGAGTTTTACGAGTTCATGGAGGACAGGGTTCTCGTCGGCGTGCCGGATTACGTGCCGGCCGAGGTCGTGGAAGGACCGGTCACCGTGCTTCCGGCAAGTTTTGGAGGATTCTCCGAGGGTGTGTTGAATGTCTCGAAAGTCCGCACCGGTCGGGTGACCTTGTGCAGGATTTTCGCCCGTGGTGGGCTCTATTTTCTGCACGCCGTCACGGGGGAGGCGGTGACCCCGCGCTCGTGGGAAGAGGCGGGTTGGAGCGCTCCCGCCCCACAACTGCCGAGCCTCGAGATCGTCCTCGATTCATCAGTGGAGGATTTTGCCCAGAACGTGATGTCGCAGCATTACATTGTGGCGTACGGGGACATCCGTGAGGATTTGAGGGAGGCGTGCTCCGTCACAGGGCTCACTTTGGTGGGGTGAACGCTATGCGCACCTTCCTTCGCCGGTTGACGCCTCCAGGGCCTTCTTTACAATTGGGACTTTCGACCCGGAGGAAAGGTTTCGAAATGGTCATGGTCTGGATGGATGAATGCTCGGGTACGTCATGGCACGCTTGAGGGACATCGCATCTTTGACGGGGGTGAACGTTTCCACCGTTTCAAAGGCGTTGCGTGGCAAGGATGACATCAACCCGGAAACCCGCAGGCGGATCGTGGAAGCCGCGAAAGGGCTCAAATATGCGACTCGAAGAGGGGAGTATAGCGAGCCTTCAGCGACCATCGGCGTCATCTGCCCCGAGATCCGCAGCGGATACTATGCCCAGGTCGTCACGGCGCTTGAGAGCCAGTTCCATCGCCATGGTTTCGGCATGCTCCTCGGGCTCACGGATTTCGTCTATCAACGCGAAGTCGGTCTCCTCGAGCAATTCCGGAAACAGGCCGTTTGCGGAATCATCTGCGTCACCGAGCACGAGAAAATCGAGTACGACCTGCGGACCTTTCGAAAAATCCATGACATGCCGGTAGTCGTCGTGGCGACGGTCATGGCGATCGAGGATTTCGACTACGTAAAGGTCAACGACGAGCTGGGCGTTCGGCTGGCCGTGAACCATCTGCACGCTCTCGGCCATTCTCTCATCGGGTTCGTCGGGGATTCGGTGTCCCGCCAACGAAAAGTCGGGTTCTCCAATGCCATGAAACAACACGCCATCCCCGTACGGGAAGAATATCTACGCATGGGCGTGGAGAGATTCGAAGTCGGCGGTTACCTCAGGATGAAGGAGCTCCTTGCCCAACGCGTCCCCCCTACGGCGGTGCTTGCCGCGTACGACGACTTCGCCATCGGCGCAATGCGTGCCATCAACGAGGCCGGTCTCGCGGTGCCGGGAGACATTTCCATCGTCGGCATCGACGGGATCGAAGTCGGGGGCTACCTTCCGACCAGCCTCACATCGGTGGCGTGCGACACCGCGGAAATGGCAGAAACCGCCACGCGAATACTGCTGAAGAAGATCGGCGACAAGACCTTTACGGTGGTCCAGCATGTGGAGGTGAATCCCGAGCTCATCGTCCGCCAGTCCACGGCGGCGCCGAAGCGACAGGCCGTTCGGGAAACCCTGAAAAAGAAGACTCGGTCGTGAGCATCATCGCCGTCGATCTGGGAACCACGAACGTAAAAGTCGCGGTTTTCGACGAGGAGCTGCGTCTCCGTGCAACGCAGTCGCATGCCGTATGCTACCTCCGGGGGAGGAACACGGTCGAATTCGACGCGGCAGAATACTATCGGATGGTGGCGCAAAGCATCAGCTCCTGTCGGAGCCGCGCGGGGATGGACTCTTCCTCGGTGCGACAGATCGTCATCACCGGGCAGGCGGAATCGCTTGTCGTGCTCGGCGCAGATGGTGAGCCGTCGTACAACGGCATCTCATGGCTCGACATGCGGTCCACGGCTGAGTGCTGCGAATTGCGCGGCGCTTTCTCTGAAGATTGTACTTACCAGATCACCGGTCAACCGTCGATCATTCCCACCTGGCCGATCACGAAGATTCTCTGGCTTCGAAAAAACGAGCCGGAAGTTTTTCACTGCGCCTCGAAATATCTCCTGCTCAAGGATTACATCACGTACCGGCTGACGGGCGAATTGGCCGGGGATTTCTCGATCTACAACTTCTCCCACTATTTCGACATTTCTAAAAAGAAATTCTGGCCGGAAATCTTGAATTACTGCGAAGTCCGTCCCGATCAGCTGCCGGCCCTTGTCGAGCCCCAGACGGTGATAGGAGGCCTCACCTCTGCAGCTTCGGAATCTCTTGGGCTTGCCCGGACCACGAAAGTGAATGTCGGCGCTCTCGATCATTTCGCGGGGATGATCGGGACGGGAAACATCGAGCCCGGTACGGTGAGCGAAACCACGGGGACGGTTCTGTCCATCGCCACGATGGTCCGAAAGCTTGAAAATACGGGGCAGAGGATCCCGCTCCATTACGGTCCGTTCGTCGACACGTATGTGTACCTGCCCGTTTGCGAAAGCGGTGGCGTAAGCCTGGAATGGTTCAAGGAACGGTTCCTCGCGGAGATGGACTACGGGCAGCTCGATGCGGCGCTTCTCACCCGTCCCAGACCAACGGATGTGGCGTTCCTGCCCTACTTGACCGGGGTCAATGCGCCGGACTTCAATCCAGATGCCAGCGGTGTCTTTTTCGGATTGAAGCTCACCCATGACAAGGTGGATTTGGCGCAGGCCGTCATGGAGGGGGTCGCTCATCTCCTCAAGAAGAACATCGATCTCTTCGAAAATGCGGGAATCCGCGCCACCGGCATCGTTTCTACCGGCGGCGGGGCTCGATCCGACTATTGGTCGCAGGTGAAGGCGGACATCACCGGCTACACGGTCTCCATTCCCGAGAACGAGGAGGCCGCGCTGCTCGGCGCCGCGATGATCGGCGCGATTTCGGAAAAGTACTTCTGCACGTTCAGGGAGGCGGTGGACCGCTGCGTGCGCATCAAGAAGTGTTTTCATCCCTCCGCTCGGGAGCATTATCGGATGAAGCACGATCTGTTTGAGCTGCTCTATTCGCAGATGCTGCCGGTTTTCAAGAGAACGCGGGGCTGACCGTCGCAGCTCGTCCCCTCCAGTGACATTTTGGAGATTTGACAGAGACCCCGATCACGTCTATCATTGTATTATGGAGGCAAATCGATGAATATCGAGCCAGCCAGTATTTCGAATGCTCCGGTGCAGCCGGTACGGGCACCCGAGCCGAAGGCACCGACGGTTACAGCACAGGCGATTCAGCCAGTTGCGCCCAAGACAGACACAGTGGAGATATCCATTCCTGCGCAAGCGCGGCAGTTGAAGCTAGAAGGCCAAAGCATCAATCAGATCGCGTACAAGCTGAGCCTGAGCGTGGACACCGTGAACCAATACCTTGGATTGGTGGAGCAGAAGCAGGCTTAGTTTTTGGCATTGTAGTTCTGTCTTTATCGAGATCCACGGCCACCCGTCCTAGCAAGTTGCCGCCCCCTGCCGCTCCGTGTTGAAAAAGCCTCTCAATCCCACAATTCATGTCATGGCTTGAATATGACCTTGTTGAAGAATTCTTTTCGGGAAAGGACGCGACTGAAAATGGCCGCGCCGTCGGCAAGATCCGCAACGTGACTGATGAGCGGCGCCACGCGCATATCTTTTCCCAAAGCGGACAGAACTACCGTCCATTCGTTGCGCTCGGTGGGAACGATCCGTGAATTCCAGGTCCCGTGGATCGTTATCTCACGTCTCAGTATCGAGGAAAAGTCCTTTTCCCCAATCACGAACTCGCCTCGGATATTGCCCATGAAAACGACGTGGCCGGACCGGGCAGCCGCCTGGACGGACTGCAAAAATGTTCCGGGGAGTCCGACGGCTTCTACGACGTGATCGGCTCCGGCACCGTCGGTGGCGGCCCTTATTCGCTCTACGGGATCGCCCGAAGCGGGGTCAATTGGTACGAAACCCAACTCAGCGGCTATTGCGAGTTTTTGGGTGTCCACATCCACCACGAACACTTTGTGCGCGCCGCGAATGCCTATCCACTGAGCTGCCATATTTCCAATGGGTCCGCCACCGAAAACGGCGGCCGTCTGGCCGGGTTGGATGGGCAACTTTCCGGCTCCATGAAGAGCGACGGCACACGGCTCGGTCATGGAGGCATCTTTCAGGCCGACTCCCTCTGGAACACGGAAGATGTTTGCCTCCGGCGCCCAGACAAGCTGCGCGAATGCGCCGTCCCTCCGCGAGCCGATGTAGTCGTAATCGAGGCACTGGGCGAAATCGCCCGTCTGGCACGGAGTGCAACGGCGGCAAGGAATCAGGGGAAACGCCACCACCTCGTCCCCCGGCACGAAATGCGATCCCGGAAATGCTTCCCGCACGATTCCCGAGAACTCATGACCCATGATCAACGGATAATGATAGGCTCCACCACCAAATCCCCGGTACATGTCCGAGTTGCAGATCCCTGCATAAGCCACCTCGATAAGGACCCAACCAGACCCCGGACATTGGGGGTCTGGAACATCCCGATAGGAGAGCAGCTTATCCTGTTCAAGCACCAAAGCCTTCATGCATCGACGCTAATTCATAGTCATGACTATTTCAAGCAGCTCTGATTGGATTTGATCGAAAATGATTGCACATGCTTGATTTGGACATCAAAACCTATATTATGGAAACGCACGGGAGGTATTTATGAAAGCGGCTCTCCTGGAAGAACTGAATTCGATCAACGTGAAGGATATCGAAATGCCGAAATGCGCGGACGATGAGGCCATCCTCAAGGTCAATGCCTGCGCGGTGTGCGGATCGGACATTCGGATATTCCATTTCGGAAATGAACGCGTGAAGCCACCCACTGTCATCGGCCACGAGATTGCCGGCCAGATCGTGGAAGTCGGGAAAAATGTCACGCGGGTGAAAAAAGGCGATCGCGTGGCCGTCGGCGCGGATGTGCCCTGCGGCACCTGCTCTTGGTGCACGAATGGAATGGGCACCAACTGCCGAATCAACTACGCCATTGGCTACCAGTTTCCCGGCGGCTTTCAGGAGTACATGATCCTCAACGCGACGACGCTCGCTTACGGACCCGTCACTCCCATCCCTCCTACCCTCTCATTCGCGGAGGCCGCCATCGCGGAACCTCTTGCGTGCGCCCTGAACGGACTGGAGCTCTCGCATTTCGGCCTGGGCCGGAGCATCTGCATCATCGGGCTCGGGCCCATCGGGTGCATGATGCTGGAGCTCTCCCGCGTTTTCGGCGCCTCGCGTGTGTTCGCCGCACAGCGCTCCGCGCATCGCATGGATCTTGCCCGCCGCTTTCTGCCGGAAGCGCGCTTCATCGCCACCGAGCGGGAAAATCTGGTGGAGACGGTCATGCGGGAGACGGGAGACGAGGGCGTGGATCTTGCCATAACGACGGCCGGCACCGTCCAGGCGCACGAAGACGCGATTCTCATGGTGCGCCACCGCGGTTACGTGAACCTCTTCGGCGGGTTGAAGAACCAACCGAAGCTGGCCATCGATTCGAACCTGATCCATTACAAGGAGTGCTACGTGATGGGAAGCCACGGCTCGCTTCCCCGGCATCATGAGGCGGCGGTAGGTTTGATCGCGCGCGGCGCGGTGAAGGCCAGCCAGTACATATCAGCGGTCTATCCCCTGGAAGGGATACGAGACGCCCTCGAGTATCACGAATCACGCAAGGGTCTCAAGGTGATCGTTGCGCCGCACGGCGAGCAGGCTGCCCGAGCCACTGGTGATGGGGTCCGATCTTGAGGCAGGTCAAGATCGCCCCCTCGCTCATGTGCTCGGATTTCATCCGTCTCGGCGAGGAGCTCGATGTCATGAGGGATGAGCGGATCGATTACCTCCACATCGACATCATGGACGGGCACTACGTCCCCAACCTGACGCTCGGGCCGGACTTCTGCAAAAAGGTGCGCGAGCACTTGCCGATCACTCTCGATATCCACCTCATGATCGAAAAACCCGACGCGCTGCTCTCTCTCTTTGTCGGGATACCGAACATCATCCTTTCCATTCATCCCGAGACGACCTACCACCCTATCCGGACTCTCCAGACCATCAGGGACGGCGGCGCCCGCGCGGGAATCGTCATCGATCCGGGCATGCCGTTCGGCGCCGTCAGCGAGCTGCTGCCCTTCGTGGACCTCGTGTGCGTCATGACGGTGAACCCGGGATATGCCGGCCAGAAGCTCATTGACTCGACTCTGCCGAAGATTCGCGAGGTTGCCGACGCGGCGGCCCGGGGGGGATACCAGATCGAAGTGGAAGTCGACGGCAACGTCAGTTGGCAAAACATCCCGCACATGGTCGAGTCCGGAGCGCAGGTGTTGGTGGCGGGAAGCTCGTCGCTGTACGACCGCTCAGCGGATCTGGCCCAGAATATCCGCCGCATGCGTGCTCTGGTAGGCGGGGCGCGCTGAATGCTCGCGGCCGAGCGGACAGAGCTGATCCTTCGGATGCTGCGGCAGAGCCGTTTTGCCCCTGTGGGGAGGATCGCGACGCTGGCGTCCTCCTCGGAGGCTACGGTGCGCCGCGATCTCCAACGTCTGGAAAGGGCGGGATACGTTCGTCGCGTCCGTGGCGGCGCTGAGATCTCTCCCGAAACCGCAATGGGAGGTATCCGCGCCGAGCTCCCGTTCGATGAGAGAACGGCCATCCTCGCGGAGGCCAAACGAAAAATCGCGCGCGCGGCAGTCGATCTGTGCTCGGACGGCGAAACCGTCATGATCGACGGCGGATCCACGACTTTCCCCATGGCCGAGTTTCTCCTGCCGTCTCATCTGCAGGTGATCACGAACTCCTTCGCCATAGCTCAGGCCCTGGTAG
>Ga0265342_10000389_pt1 | contig 48539 bp, 39 predicted proteins | sample 4CB327metaG_FD_203125 | JGI IMG/M metagenome (GOLD analysis project Ga0265342, IMG submission 203125) | Rhizosphere microbial communities from Carex aquatilis grown in University of Washington, Seatle, WA, United States - 4-CB3-27 metaG | ecosystem: Host-associated > Plants > Roots >... | reverse complement strand
CACCGGCTCCTGCAGCCGCGAAAGACGACCCGGTGGAAGGCGACCTGCAACGCCCCGACGGCGAGCTCATCTCGTCCATCCCCAAGGCCAGCCAAAAGAGCCTGATTGAGATACGGCGCAATTTCATACCCGAGATTCTAAAGATGATTGAGGACCTCTAAAGCAATTTCTCGCCGACCAAGAGCCTGCGTGAACGTAACAGCGGAGTGATCCGGCACACAGTCGGCCGATGGATAGTTGTAATGAAAAATTGTTAATCAATGTGATTGCCGGCAAAGAAGCGATCTGTAAAATGGCGCCGATTCCTTTACTAGCGAAAGGTCGGAACCATGAAACGCATACTGAGTCCGGTGTTTGGTTCGGTGATGATTCTAGTAGGATTGGGCGTCGTTGCGGCAGGGTGTGGCAGCAGCAGTGGGCCCAGCGTCTCGTCCAAGGACGGGGCTGTCGAGAGGCCTGGCGATGCCAAGGGCGGCGCGGGCGGGGGGGCAACCGCCATTGATGGCGGCAAAGGCGGCTCGGGTGGCAGCGTGGTTATTGACGCCGGCACGGGCGGCGCGGGTGGCAGCCCGCTGGTCGACGTGGGCGCGGGCGGCGCTGGTGGCGCCGATGTTGCGGTCGTTCCTGACGGCGCCACGGACGGCCAACCGGACGTGAGCAGCGCGGGTGGCGCGGGCGGTACCGATGCCCGTGGTGGCTCGGGAGGAACCAGCACCGGAGGCACTGGCGGGGGCACGACATCCCAGGGCGGCGTCGACGGCGGCGGATCCGGCGGCGATGTTGCGGTGGATCATCGAGATGGCCCCGTAGAGGTCGGCGGCATTGACGGCGGCATCGACAGCAGTGGAATAGACGTTGGCGCCTGCACGCCCGGTACCCATCAATGCTCGGGCGACGGGGTGCAAACCTGCTCGGCTGCCGGCCAATGGGGCACGGCCGCTGCGTGTGCGTTCCCGACGCCCGTATGCACGGCAGGGGCTTGCGCCAACGCAAGCATCACCGTGACGAAGGCCGGCACTGGTACCGGCACTGTCACGTCCCCGGGCGCGAACGGAATCAACTGCGGAAATACTTGCAGCAGAACGTTTGCCACGAGCCCGATCGTCCTCACGGCGATGGCGGCGGCAGGCTCGACGTTTACGGGTTGGTCTGGCGTCAACGGCTGCCCGGGCACCGGCACGTGCTCCGTGAGCATCACGGCGGGTAGTGTTGCCGTGACAGCGACGTTTACAGGCGCGCAGAACACTCTGACCGTCACCAAGGATGGGTCCGGGACCGGGACGGTCACCTCGACATCGACCCCAACCGCCACGACCGAGATCAACTGCGGTGCGACCTGCTCGGCATCCTTCAACTCCGGGGCCAGCGTCGTTCTGACGGCTGCCGCCGCAACCGGCTCGGTGTTCGCGGGTTGGTCTGGAGGCGGATGCTCCGGCAGGGCCGCCACCTGCACTGTCACGATGTCGGCCGCGACCGCTGTGACCGCGACCTTCTCGCTTCCGACGAATACCCTGACCATTGTCCGGGCTGGAACGGGAACCGGGACGGTCACATCGACGTCGACCCCGGCCGCCCCAACCGACATCGCCTGCGGGGCGACCTGCTCGGCAGCGTTTGCACCTACGACCAGCATTGTTCTGACAGCGAGGCCCGCGACGGGCTCGGCCTTCACGAGTTGGTCGGGTGGCGGCTGCACCGGCACCGATCCCTGCACCCTGTCGATAACGGACGACACCATCGTGACGGCGAACTTCGCACCTGTGGTGAGCTGTACAACCACCACTGCCACGAACTGCACCGGCAATGGCGTGGGTGGAACGCTCAGCGCCACAACCGCGTCGGCCTGCCACGACCAGTGTCAGCTCGCGATGGCGACGGCGGGCACTGCGAGCGGCTGCTGGATGCTCAACGCCACCGGTACCTGCTTGTGTCGAGCTGGGGGTTTGACCGGCGGTGGTGCCAATCCTGCCGGGACCTGCGCGCGTGGGCAGTACGCTCTGAACGTTACCAAGGCGGGCAATGGGACGGGGGAGGTTACCTCCGGCACTGACATCGCCTGCGGGACGACGGGAACCACGTGCTCGGCACTCTTTGATGCGAATGCCAGCGTGGATCTAGTAGCCACCCCTGGGACCGGTTCGACCATCACTTGGTCTGGCGTCACCGGCTGCAGCACAGGCACTACCTGCACCGTCCCGATGACCGCGGTGGCGAACGTGACAGCGACCTTCACGCTCTCGCAGTTCGCGCTGACTGTCACAAAGAGCGGGACCGGAACCGTGACGTCGGCGAACGGGACGGACATCAACTGTGGGGCGACCTGCTCGCATTTGTACAACTACGGGAGCAGCGTCACTCTGACCGCGACCGGCACAGGTGGATCAGTGTTCGCGAGTTGGACCGGGTGCACAAGCACCACCAACAATACCTGCACGGTATCATCGATTACCGCCGCAACGGCAGTGTCCGCAACGTTCGCGGTGCCGCTGGGGTGCAGTCTCGTCGAAGGAGTTACGGACGCAACCTGCCCGACCGGCACTGATGATATCAACCTCGGTCAGTTGGGCGCGTCGACTTGCCGAACCCAATGTGAGACGGCCATGGCAGCGGCGGCGATGCCGAGCGGGTGCTGGTTGCTCGACAGCAGCGGCGACTGCGTGTGTCGAAGCGCAGCGTTGAACGGGAGCGCCTCTGGTTCTGCTGGCGGTAGCTGCGCGGCTGGGAGGCATGCGGTCATCGTGACCCTGGCCGGAACCGGAACCGGGACTGTCTCTTCCACCCCGGCCGGCCTCACGTGTGGAACGACGATCTGCTCGGGGCTCTTCGCGCCTGGCAGCGGCACGGTGGCTCTGGCCTCCCACGCCGACACAGGCTCGACGTTCGCCAACTGGTCAGGCGGCTGCACGGGTAGCACCACCTGTACGCCGTCCACGGCCGCGGATTCGGCCGTGACCGCGACCTTTAATGCTCTACTTACGTGCGCTGCCGCCACCGGAACGGGCTGTGGCGGCACCACGGTTGCCACGCCGACCGCGGCCACCGCCGCCGCCTGCCAGACTCTGTGTGGGACGCAGCTGCCGGCAAGCGGAGCGTTGTCTGGGTGTTGGCGTTTCCAAGGCACCACCTGCACCTGCACCAACGGCGCACCGACCGGTACCGGTGCCGCCGCCGGACTCTGCAACTAGGCACAGCTCCGCGGCTGCCGCTCAGGCTAGAGGAAGGGGCGCCATGAAAATGTGCGCCCCTTTGGGCTGTCGCCTGCACATAAATCGGCCGTTCGTCGAGCGTGCGCTTGTCGCCAACGCCGCACCGGGCGTGAAAATGGGCGGCGTGAGGGCAAGGATCTCGACCTGGGTTTCCGCACAGTGCAAGCTGAGGGTCTCGGCAGGTACGACAGGCACAGGGACGCCGCGAATCCAGTCGCCCAACGGTACACGAGACGTGAACGCAGCAACTGAGTGATCCTGCACATGGCCGGGCATCTGCGCAGAAATCTGGCGCCTTCATCGCGCAGGCATGTCGGTGCTGGGTTGGCGAAGTTGCCGGTGACGACCCGAAAGGTGAGGGGCTCTCAGGAGCCGCCCGCCGTGTTGGTCCAGGTGCCGGTACCGGTACCGGTGCCGGAAAGCGTGTCGGTCAGCGTCACTGTGTTGGATAGCGTCTGACCTGCAGTGCTGGTCGCGGTCGCCGTGGCGGTGACTGTGAGCTGGTAAACAGGGCCTCCCTTGTAGATGTCGATGCCGTAGGCCGCCGCATAGACGTTGTGATTGCTCTGGTCGATGGCGATGGACGACCAATTCTGCTCGCCGATACCAAGCGGGCTGAAACTCCCCGTCCCGCCTGCTTGCTTGTAAATGTCACCGCCGTGGACCACCGCATAAACGTCGTGGTTGTTTTGGTCTATGGCGATGGAATACCAATTGTTCGACCCCGCTCCGATTGGGGTGAAGCTCCCTGTTCCACCAGCCTGTTCGTAGATGTCGTCGATGTAGGCCGCCGCATAGACGTTGTGGTTGCCCTGGTCGACGGCGATGGAATACCAGTATCTTGGTCCCACCCCGAGCGAGGTGAAGCTTCCCGTCCCGCCTGTTTGCTGGTAGATGTCGCCGTTGAAGGCCACAGCGTAGACGTTATGGTTGCTTGGGTCGACGGCGATGGATCGCCAGTAATTCGCCGCCGCACCAAGCGCGGCAAAACTCCCGGTTCCACCCGTCTGTCTGTAGATGTCACCGCCATCTGCCCCCGCGTAGATGCTGTGATTGGTCTGGTCGATGGCGATCGGAATCCAGTACTTCGCCCCCGCGCCGAGCGGGGTGAAGCTACCCGTCCCGCCTGTCTGCTTGTAGATGTCAAGGCCGTCGAGGGCCGCATAGACGTTTCGGTTGCTTTGATCGATGGCGATAGAAACCCAATTGCTTGCCCCTGCACCGAGTGGGGTAAAGCTACCCGTCCCGCCCGTCCGTTCATAGATGTCCATCTGATTTGCAGCGGCATAGACATTGTGGCTGTTTTGATCGACGGCGATGGAATACCAATTCATTGACCCAGCCCCAAGCTGTGTGAATGTGGTTGTGGACTCGGTACTGGTGACCCCGGCAGAATTCTTCCACGTCCCAGTCGCTGTGTAGGTCTGCGTTCCAGACGCCGAGTTGGATCCACTTGCGGTAGCGGTGCCCCGCAGAGTCCCGCTCACGGTTCCTGCCCCAGTCCCAGTCCCGGTCCCGATGGCCGTTCCAATCCCAGTTCCGGTAAGCGTCTGCGAAAGCGTGGCGCTGGCCATGACCACTTGGGTGTTGGTGCCCGTCCACCAAACCGTGCGCGTGATGGTCACCGCCTGCACCGTCGAGTCGGGGGCTGTGCCGGCTGACGTCGCGGTCCCGGTTCCGGTTCCGCTGTCAGTGATAGTCGCCACCACTGTGCCAACTACAGTCATAGTTTGAGTCCCGATATTCGTTCCATCAGCGACCACAATTCCTGTTCCGGTGACCGTGGTGGTGGTCGTCCGGGTGGAGGTTGGCGTGGTGGCACCAGCAGCGCCACCACTTCCACCGCCAGCACCAATGCCGCCACTTCCCAATACACCGCCACCTCCGCCGCCAGAGCCAATGCTGGCGTCCTCTGGGCCAGCGCCACCGCTTCCGAGCATCCCGCCGCTGCCCGTCGTGCCTCCTAATCCCGGAGTTCCACCGCTCCCCGGTCCGCCGCCAGCGCCGCCGATGACGACCGGTGCGTCGGTGCTGTTTGGTGCCGGCACGTCGGCTCCGTCGGCGCGAGAGGGATCGGCGTCCCCAACAAGAACGATGCCTGCATCAGTGCCGCCGGTTCCGCCAGCACCAGTCCTTCCGTCGATGCCGCCTCCGCTGCCGCCCTGGCCGGGGCTGTCGGATGGGGCGACGTCGGATGAATCGATGGATACGATTGCTCCTTGATCGAGCGGCATATCTGAAATCCAAGCATCGACGGAACCCAATCCATCGTATGCCGACCTGTCGGCGCTCGCACCATCCACGCCGGCCACGTCTACGCCACCGGCCTCGGAGTTGCCTGCCCACGGCGCATCGGTCCCGGAACCGTCCAGCGCCGGCCCTCCGTCGCTTGCCCGCACGCAGCGGCCATTGGGAGGATTCACGCACGCGTAACCTGTCGGGCAGTCGTTGGTCGAGCACTTGACCTTGCTCAGGTCGGGCTCGGGGAAGCAGCCCAGCGCGAGGACCGCGACGCCGAAGACGTGACCAATTCGGAGGCCAGATCGCCGACTCATTAGAAAGTCCCCACCAAGAAGGTTCCGGCCATGTCGGGGCTAACCGCTGGCACCGCCGCTACGGAAACCGAACCTTGTCCGCGACTCGAGCCGAGATAGTAAAGAACCGCTCCCCCGACCACGCAGGCTGCGCCCGCCCCGTAGGCAACCCATCCCGCGGTCGTGTAATCCTTTCGAGTGGCATCGGTCTGGGAATTCCAGTTTGCCTCCAGATCGTGCGCCATGCTGCGGACCTTGAGGTCCAGCACCAAACCGGTCACCAGCCCGGCCACACCCAGCCCAGCTACCACAGAGCCGGCGACGCGAAGCCCGCTGCCCGGTCGGCTGTCACCGGGCTGCGTCGGGCCAGCGATCACCTCGGCCGACTTGCTTTCCACCATAGGCGCCTTTTCTACCGCCAGCTTGGGCGCCTCCGACGTGGCCCCGGCGGGCCTTTCCCGCAAGTACGATTCGCAGGTTGCGATGTGTCGGTTTGTGTCTCCCTTGTCTTGCTCGCTCAGGCCCTTGGCCTTCTCTAGGTACTCGCGAAAGCGGTCGATGGCGTCTTGATAGCGATGGTTCTGCTCGAGGCAGCGGCCCTGGTTGAAAAGGTAAGTCGGGTTGTTGGTGTCCAGGTACAGGTCGGCAAGGATCGCCGCCCCTGGTCGGCCGAGCAGACCAGCCCTGTGCCACCGGGCGTGGCGCTGGTCGCTTGTTTTGTCACCAGATTCTGGCAATCCGCGATGTGCTTCTGCGCCTCGGCCTTCTCTGCTTTGCTGAGCTTCTTGGCTACCCGCAGGTACTCCTCGAAGCGTGCAATCGCCTCCTCGCAGCGACGGTTCTGCTCGAAGCAGCGGCCCTGGTCGTAGATGAAGACCGCATCCTCGGTTTTCACGAAGAGCTCGGACAGAATCGCGGCGCCCTTGGCGTAGTCTCCCGATAGACAGGCCGCTCGGGCGGTCTTTTCCCGGCGCTCGAGGTCCTTGCCCCAGGCTGTACCGGCGGTAGCGAGCAAGGCGACAAAGAGAAGGCAGTATTTGAGCAAGGTCATGGCATCCGTCTCGGATAAGTAGACGCAGAGCATGTTCCTGCACAACGCAGATCTTAGCAAGACGATTTGGACACCGGGTCACTAACCCCCCGGCCACGCCGCGCGGTCGAGGAACCAGATCATCTGCGAATCGGGATCGGGAACCACGCCGGAGATGGGCAGGGCGTGGAAATCGGCCTTGCCGCTGGCCGCGGCGGCGAGGGCAGGGCGTTTGCTGGCGCCGGTGACCAGGGGGAGAATCAGGCGAGCCCGGTTGAGCACTTGGTAGGTCATGGTCATTCGCGGCCGGGGCGGCACGACGGTGTCGGCGTCGTTCAGCACGACCAGGCGAAGCCGCTCGTCGAGGGCGGGCGAATGCGGGAACAAGCTGGCGGTGTGGCCGTCGGGGCCCATGCCCAAGACAACCGCGTCCAGGCGACCAGGCGTCGAGCTTCCTTGCGCAAGGGCTGCTGCCAGCGCCCGCGCGTAGTCCGCGGCCCCGTCGGGAAGCATCACCGGCATTGGATGGAGATTCTCGCTGGGCAATCCGAGCAACGGCGCCAGGCGGTCGCGAATCAGCGCGAAGTTCAAGCGTGCATCGTCGTCGGGCACGCAGCGCTCGTCGACCATCCACAGGTGGGCCCGCTTCCACGCCCGCGCTTCCAGGCGTTTGTCTGCAGCCAAGGCGTCGCACAGAAGCGTGCCCGACGATCCGCCGGAAAGCGCGAGGTGAACCAGGTTGCTCTGCCCGAGGCGACGGTCGAGCTGCTCGGCCAAACGGTCGGCCATGGCACGCGCGGCCTCTTCGGGTGTGGTTGCGATCACCTGTTGTCCGCCGAGGCCGCTCTGCGACCCGCGTGCGGTTGGATCCGCGATTCCCCCTGACATCGAATCTAGATCCCGCCGCCCAGAATTCCGGGATCCATCGGTCTGGGCAAGGCGGACCGCGACCCGTCACCCTCGGGATTGCGCCACCTGCCGTACGCCTTGATCAGCGCATCTGCACCCGCGGGACCCCAGCCTCCCGACGAATAGGTTTCAAGTCCCTCGCGTCCGTGGTCGCGCCAGTAGTCGAGCACGGGCATGACAATGCGCCAGGCGGCCTCCACCTCATGGCGATCCTTGAAGTGCGACTGGTCGCCGCCGACCGCTTCCATGAGCAGCATGGCGTAGGCTTCAAACGGGACCGACTTGAATTGCGCCTGGTAGTCGAAGTCGAGCAGCGCCGATTGCAGGTGCAGCCCCTGGCCCGGCACCTTGCCCTCGAAGCGGAAGCTGATGCCTTCGTCGGGCTGCACGTTCACCACAAGCTGATTGTGGCGCGGGCGCAGGGGCCGGTTGTCGGCGCTGCGGAAGAGGTGTGGCGCCGGTTTGAAGTTGATCACGAACTGGGTCAGCTTGCGCCGCATGCGCTTGCCCGTGCGCAAGAAGAAGGGCACGCCATCCCAGCGCCAATTGTCGATCCACAGCTTCATGGCGGCGAAGGTTTCGCAACCAGAATTGGGTCGCACGCCCGTCTCGTCAAGGTAGCCGCTGGTCCACGGCCCACTGGCCGCGCCGGGGCCGTACTGCCCGCGCACCGCCATTCCGGGCACGTCCTCGTACACGATGGGGCGAACCGCCTCCAGCACCTGGCGCTGCTCGTTGCGCAGATCCGATGCGCGGAAGGCGCTGGGAGGCTCCATCGCGACCACCGCCATAAGCTGCAGCAGGTGGCTTTGGATCATGTCGCGCATGGCCCCGACACCATCGTAATAACCGGCGCGATTCTCCAAGCCCACGGTCTCGGCCGCGGTGATCTGCACGTTGTCGACGTAGCGGCGATTCCACAGGGGCTCGAAAAGCAGGTTGGCGAAGCGAAAGATCAGCAGGTTCTGCACCGTCTCTTTGCCAAGATAGTGGTCGATGCGGAACACGTCCTCGTCGTCGAAGACCCTGCCGATGGCCTGATTCAGATGCTGGGCCGTGGCTAGATCCGATCCGAAGGGCTTTTCCACCACAATGCGCTGGCGTGGCGCGGCCTGACCTTGGCCCTGGCACCAGGCCTTGTCACTCTTGACCAATCCCGAGGCACCGAGGTTTCCGATGATGGGCTCGTAAAGCTCGGGTCCGACGGAGAGGTAGAAGACGACGTTGCCGCCCGTGCTCCACCTTTCGCACTGGCGCTGCAGCTCCGCGCCGATACCGGGCCAGTCGGCGCTGTTCGCGGCGTCGGCAGCCAGGTAGTCGAGACGCTGGGCAAAGTGCTGCCAGGCACCTTCCGAATAGCCGTGCCGAGTCGCACACTCGGCCTTGCAGCGATCGCGGAAGCCTTCGCTGCCAAGCCGGCTTCGGCTGATGCCAAGCACACCAAGGCCGTCGGGAAGCAGGTGGGCAAGGTCAAGCTCGAACAGGGCAGGGACCAGCTTGCGCTTGGTCAGATCGCCGGATGCGCCGAAGATTACAAGTAGGCATCGAGGGGTTGCTTCAGACATTTTGGGCAAGCATAGCGCGCAAATTCGGTTCGGAAACAGGGGCGTTCGCTGAAAAGTCGACCGGGGCGCTCGGTTTTTCGGGCGGAATTCGCGCCACCGCCGACCTTGTAGGACTGGGGACTACGCGGCGACTGGCCGCAAGCCGACAAGAATATCGGCCGGGCCGTGACTCAAAAAACGACCAACTCCACCGTATTCTCATCTCAACCAAGTAAAGCGTTATCGAGAGGGGGCCACGATGGAAGACAGACCAGCGACCGGCGAATTGGATCTGCGGCGGGTTGATGCTCGCCCGGTCCACGGATCCGTGGCCGAGGATGCTTGGGTCGCGCGTGGCCGCTACGCTGCGTTCGGCGTCTCTTGGGCTATCCAGGCCGACGACATCTCGGCCTACCACCTCCTGCTCGACCGTCTGCCCCCCGGCGCTGCCCCCACCAGCAGCAAGAACAACGTGCGCAGCTATGCGTTCCGCACCATCCCGCCCGCAACGCCCGGCGACGACGTCAGCTTTCTCCTGCTCGCAGATGGTCGGCCGCTCGTGCGCTCGTCCGAGCCCTCGGACGTTGCCGATGCCTTCGAGGAGAACCTGAACTGGCTGGTGGCCGAGCGTTCGCAGCGCCGGGTCTTCGTCCATGCCGGCGTGGTCGGCTGGCGTGACCGCGCGATCATCATTCCGGGCGGCCCGCGCAGCGGAAAGAGCACCCTGGTACGGGCGCTGGTCGCCTGTGGCGCCACCTACTACTCGGACGACTACGCGGTTCTCGACGGCGGCACCGTGCAGCCGTACCGTTCGCGCCTGCCAGAGTGCAATGGCGAGTACGCCGGCTTGTCGTGTCTGCTCGACGAGCTTCGTGGTGTGCCGCAGGCGGGGCCCTTGCCGGTCGGCATCGTGGTGTTCGCGCCGTACCAGGCAGGGGCAAGCTTCAAGCCGAAGCTGCTCTCGCGCGGCAAATCCTTGCTGGGGCTTTTCAAGCAAGCCGTGGCGGCGCAGCGCCGGCCGGAACATGTGCTGCGGGTCCTTGACGCCGTTACTCGCAAGTGCAACGCGCTGGAAGGCGTGCGCGGCGATGCGCATGCCGTGGCGACCTATTTGCTCGACCGGCTGGTGTGAAGGAGGCTTTCAGGGTCCACCAGGAACACAGAGAAGGACAAACGGCTATACCTCCCCGATCCGTCCCCCCCGTCCTTCTCTGTGGTCTTGGTGGACCCTGGCAGCAAGCATCCACGCGACGAGCGCCGCCAGGGTGGCCAGACTGATGGCCACCCCAAGGTGATACACCAAGGTCGGGCGCCACGCGGCCGCGATGCTGTGGGCGCCCGCGCCGACCTGGGCGCAGAGGATGCCGGTGCCAGCGCATGGGTAGGAAGCCAGGGCCGCGCCGTCGCTGCGTACCGACCATCCCGGAAACCAATAGATCGGCAGACGCAGCTCGCCCGGCTTGGGAAGCTGGACCTGCAGGGAGAAACTGCAGCGCAAGTCGTGGCTGGGAAGCTTGACCTCGGGCAGTGGCAGGTCACCGAGTGAGACCTGCTGGCTGCGCATGATTTGCGCTAGCGCTTTGAGATCGCTTGCCCAAATCGGACGGAACTCGTCCTGAATGCTGGTGGTGAAGTAGCCCACGGCAAGTAGCTTGCGCAGGCAGGTTTCGTCGCAGACGTAGGTCGCGCTCGGTTGGCAGTAGCGAAGCGAGCCGGCTGCCAACCCGAGCGCGGCGCACACGGACAGCGCAACCGCGGGCCCCGCCTTGCGGAAGCGCTGCCGATACCTCGCCACCAGCACCCGCACCGCGAAGGCGGCCGCCACCGCCACCACCAGCGTGCCCGGCAGGTGCAACCGCCAGGGAAACTGCAGAAGCGCGAGCGGCGACACGACGGACCAGATGGGCGCGGCGTAGACCGTGGTCAAGAACGCAAGCAGAGCGGCAAGCAGCGCGATCCCAGCGAGACGTGCACGCCGGCGGGTCGCGTGCCTTCCCGAAAGCGCCACCGCGATCGGCACGAGCAATAGCGAGGCAACCTGCGCGAGGCCCAGTTGCAAAGGCATGGTGTCGTCGGGCCCAGGCACCGAGAAGCCATAGCCCCAGGCAGTGGCGACGAGTTGGTGCAGGTAGAGGAAGTGCTGTCGGTAGTCGAGGTAGGCGCTGAAGTCGTTGGCCAACCCCACGTAGCCGCGGGCGAAGACGATCGGCAGCCAGAAGAGTGCCGACAGGAAGACGCCGGCGACCGGTGCAAGCAGGGCTCGCGTCACCCCGGCCTTTCGTTCGGGCGCCGGCCGGGTCAGTGCAAAGAGCAGCCCGACCGCGGCGATGGTCGCGCCCAGGGTGAGGCCGCTGATGTTGTGGCAGAGCACGATGGCAGCAAGCAGGGCCGCACAGGCCAGCAGATACGGCCGTCCGCGTCCGGCCACGAAGCGAAGCATCGCAAAGAGAGCCCACGGCCCGAACGAGCCCGCGATAAACTCTGGATAGTTGCCGCGGACGTAGAGGTCGGCGAGTTGGTAGGGCGCCAGCGCAAAGAGCGCCCACGCCACGAAGCCGCCCGCGCGGCAGCCAACCTCACGCCCGAGCCGCCAAGATCCCGCCGCCTGCCACAAGGCCGCCGTGATGACGACGGTGTTCATGGCGGTGACGGGAGAGATGCCAAGCACCTCTAGCGCTGCCGCGAAGGCGTAGGCCAGCCACCCGTAGTAGATGAACAGGGGATATCCGAGGCCACCGGCCAGCTCGGGCACCCAGCGCGGGATGAGCTGTCCGTTTCGCCACAGGTCGGCGACCAGGAGCACGCGAAGGGCGTGGTATTCCGAATGGTGCCCGGCCAAAAGGTGCGGCGAGAAATACCAGCGCAGCGACCACAGCATGATCGCCGTCGCGAGACCGCCGGCAAGCAGCGCGAGGCCCCGACCGGATAACCAGGTTGGCCCCGTTGCCCTCGGCTTGTCATTCGCTGCCTGCATGGGTGGAATTTGCCTTTCTATCATCTTGCCTTTACACCGGCAGGGCAACCATCGGGAGCCCGGCTCTTGCTGCGACCAAGCCAAGAACCGCTGCGCGAAGCTGGTGGCCCTGGCGGCGCGGGCTTGCGCAAGACAGCCTCGCGGCGTCGCTGCGGTTGCCCCGAGATTGGGGCTGTGATCGTGGGGGCTCGGCGGGGAATCAGTCGCGGCGCCGTCGGCGCAGGACCAAACCGGCCACGGCGATCAGGGCAATCCGCATGGGCGAGGCGCCGGGCCTCTGGCCAAGCTCACAGCTGCAGCCGCCCTTCGCGGCGGCCGTGGTGACAGTGGTGTCGCCACCAGTGCCGGAAACGCCACCACTGCTGTTCGGAGAGGATGTCGTCGTTGCGGCGGGGCTACCGCCGGTACCGTTGGACGCCGTCGTCGCGGTCGCGCTGCCCCCGTTGCCGTTCGAGGTGCCGCCGCCATGGCCGGGCGTTCCGCCGCTTCCGGTCCGTCCGCCGCTGCCGTTGGCGCCTCCGCCGCTTGCAGGCGTTGCGGGCGCATTGCTGGTTCCACCCGTCGGCGTGGCGGGCGCGTTTCCTCCGGCGCCGCCCTTGCTAGTCGCGGGCGCCGTGGTGGTCGCGCCACCGGCACCAGTCGCACCACCTGTCCCGGACGTCCCGGCGGAGCCGCTCTGGCCACCGCTTCCCACAGGTCCGCCGGTCGAGCCGTACTCGAACGCGCCGAGATCATACGCGGCGCCGGCCGGCCGCGGTCGGTCCAAGAAGTCCGTTGTAACGTACTGGGTGACGCTGGTGTCGCTCACGCCCTTGTCAATCGCGATGCTGCTTTGAACCAGGTCGTAGGCCGACGGGTCCGACCTGGATGTGATGTCCTTGAAGCCGGGATCGGTCGTGACAACGATATCGCCCGTCACGGTGATGTTCGCAAGAAGCGCGTCGCTGCCCCGGTGGGTGACATCGATTTGGTTGTAGGGTTTGACCTTGGGGTCGAAGTACCACAGGTTGTTCGTCCAGTAGATGTCGCCCGGACTGATTTCGCCCCCGCCGGTTACGCCCGACGACGTGCTGTTGAACGCAATTGCCTGAATGCCCGAGCTGCCGAAGTCGTTCAGGTTGATTTGCGTGACCCCGTCGGCCGCCGTGGCGGTCCCCATGTCGTGGTGAACGATGGTGTTGTTCTCCCACCGGACGTTGGTCAGCTTCGTGTTGTTGACCTGCAGAAGCGAGATCCATCCGCTGTCCACCATGACGTTGTCGTGGAACACGGAATTGGTGAACTTTCCCTTTACATAGTCGCCCGACCCCGTGTTGAACATGCTGGACACTTCGAAGAAGCCGCAGCTGTTGTACGAGAAGTTGTGATCGATCTCCACGTCCGTGACCTCGCTGGCATAGCCGACAGTCACCTCGGTAGCACCGCCGTCACATCGGATGCCGCCGCCGTTGGTATTGCTGACCCATTGGGCTGCGGTGGAACAATTGACGAAACGGTTGTGGTGGACCCTGACGTGCGAGCTGTTGACGAAGATGCCTTCCGCGCCACCCACGGCATTGGGATCGACCCCGGGAGGTGCGTCCACACTGATCGACAGGTCGTGAACGTAGCTGTCGTGCACTTGCACGTAGTTGCCGGAGGTCATCATCCCGATGTCGCAAAGAGTGATCTCGCAGTTCTTGACCTCGCTTGGCTGTGCCTGGGTGCCGCCCCCGATCATGACGCAGATGCCGTCGGCCAGCGTGCTCATCTGTGCGTCGCTGCGCGAGCCGGAGATGTAGAGCCCGTCGATGGTGATCTGGGAGAAACTGGAGAACACGGCGCCGCTGCTGACTTCGTGCGGTTTGATGAATTGGGGCAACGGCTGGCTCGCGTCGCCGTAGTTGGTGAGGACCTTGATCTTGCCGCCGGTCAGGTTGACCGCGTAATTCTTGCTGCCCGAGGGGATGTTGAAGACGCTGCCGCGCTTGAACTTGGCGGTCGTGCACGACGCTGGAATCTTGGCCAGGCTCTTGACGGCTTCGGCCTCGGAAAGGCCCGACTTGGCGTCGTCACCGCTGACACTGTCCACGAAGCAGTCGACCGCGTACGCAGTGACGGGCAACAAGAAGATTATTCCGGCGCCTAAAAGCGCCAATTGCATGCGTGCCATGAGACACCTCCAAACGGTGATGCTGGCTAACCAACGCTAGCTCGGTCTCATAGGAGTGTGTTCGTCCGGCGAGTTGAGCATGCCAATTTCCAGCTATTGGGGGGTGGTTTCTTGCGGCGTTTCCACGTTCCCGGTTCTCACGACGAGGCCTTGGATGTCTCCGCGACGCCATTGCCGAGCCAGTCCGTGGGGCAGGTGCCAGCCTACGGAAACCCGTGAAAGCGTGATGTCACAAGGTTATTCTCCGCCCCGATGACCCGGCCCACCGCACCCGACGACCAGAACGCAGCTCGAAGCGCCCCGTGGAGGCGGCGCCGATGGCCGCCCGCACCCTTCGTCCTATGCACAGCGGCGGCGGCCGGGCTGCTGCAGTGGATCGCGACGTCGCCACGTTGGCTGGTTCAGATCAACTGGGACGCCGGCACCTACCTTCACATGGTCTCGGCCGGCAACATGGTGTGGTCGAGCCAAACCTGGACCGCGCATGCCGGCCTGCAATACCTGTATCTCGCGGCCTGCGCAGTCGTCCGCCTGGTTCACGGCACGCCGGCCGACGGATTCCGCCTTCTCAACGCGACCGTGTTCTCCATCTCGGCGGGGACCCTGGCCTATGTCGGGCTCAGGCTCACGCACAGCCGATTGCTCTCCGCGCTGCTGGTTGCCGTGTGGGGCACGGCGTTCGTCACCCAGTTCCTCACTTTCACACTCGAGGACAACCTCGTCTTCAACACGCCGGCCATCGTGCTGCTGGGCTGGTGTGCGGTACGCGCTCCGCGCTGGGGCTGGCGCGATAGCGTCGCTGGCGGGTTGCTCGCGGCGTTGGCCTTCCTGCTGTCGATACAGGGGATCCTTTACCTCTTTCCGCCGTTGTTCTTGGTGGCCTGCCTTCCGGGTCGTGGTCGGGCAGGGAGCTTGGGGCGTCGGACGGTCGACGTGTTTCTCGTTGGGTTCGCATTCTTCGTTGGCGTGGTTCTGTTTACGCTGTTCTGTCTGGCGATGTTCTCATCGACCTGGCGGCAATCCCTGGCGTATCTCGCCACCCGGCCCACCAGCACCTTTCCCCAGACCAAGGCGGCTCTCATTGCCCAGGTGTTCGACGTAAAAGCAGCCTTGCGTACCATCGGCATCGCCGGGTCGCTGCATCTCTTCCGCAATCACAGGCCAGTGACCTCGACGGCGGGACTGGTCGCGCTTGGCGGCGTGATCGTCGCGGTGGAGCTTGCAATGCTCGCAGCCTCAGCGTGGTGGTCGCGCCGGACCAAGCGATGGGCTGCCTTCTTCTTTGCCGTGGTTCTGCTGGCGCTGACGTTTCTCACCTCGGTCTACCGGGACGTCGAATACGCCTACCTGAAGCGAACCGATTTCCTTCCCGTGTTTCTTGTTCTCTTTCTGATATCTACCTTGGGGGAACTGTCCCCGTCGCTGCGCAAGCAGAGGGTTTTGGCGCTCGGGCTCGCTCTGTTGGTCGCCTGGCAGCTCGCCACCGGCCTGGCCTGGCGCAACCACGAAGTCGCGAGCTACGAAACCTTGGACCAAACCATTCTCGGCAGGCGGATGCCGGGCTACCACGGCCTGCCACCCGAGGGGGCATTCTTGCGCCACTACCGCGACCTGCGGGCGGCCAATCCGCAGGCGTGTGCCTTCGTCTTCGATTTCGCCGAGCTTCAGCACGCCCGCTGGAACCCCGACATCTCGGGCAGCATCTGGTCCGAGCTGCCGCGCCACTTCGTGCTCGTCTCTCCGAGCGCCATGCGGTCGTGGCCGCGCCCACTGGCCGCGCTCGATCCCGCGCAAGCCACGGCGACTCTCCAAGGCTGCGAATGGCTGTCCCTGGGCGCACGGCATCGCCTCGGCCTGCCGGTTGCGGCGGCACGGTAGCGTGTCGCGCCCGCGGCCCCTTTGACGCCGGCCTTGATCCAAGGGACAATCCACGCGTGACGAACGCAAGCGATCCGTCTGCGATGGAAGGTGGAAGCCCGAGGGAGTCGGCCCAGGCCGGCCCGCGCTCGGCCGAGCCCGAAGCCCTACAGTTCGACAAGGCCGATTTCGCCGGGCCGCTTGCGTTCAAGACCTGCGAAGCCTGCAAACAAGTCATCGCGGCCGAGTATTTCGAAATCGGCGGGCATGTGGTGTGCCCGCGCTGCCGCGGTCTGCTGACGGGCGACATGCCCGACAAGTGGCGCTTCCTGCGCGCGCTGCTCTTCGGCGGCGTCGCCGGCATCATGGGAACCGTGATCTGGTCCTTGATCATTCATTTTACCGGGTACGAGATAGGCCTCATCGCCATCGTCGTCGGCGTGGGCGTCGGGAAGGCTGTGCGCAAAGGCTCGCGCGGGCGCGGCGGTTGGAAGTACCAGACCCTGGCCATGGTCCTGACCTACCTGTCTATCACCACCAGCTACGTTCCCATCGTGGCCAAGGACTTCGTCCAGGGCGCGAACAATCACGCCGCGAAGACGGCCGGCACCAGCGCGACCGATTCTCCGGTCGGACGGCAAGGCACGGATGCCGCTGCGACTTCGGGCTCGCCAGCGAAATCCAGCTTGACCGCGCCGGTTGCGTTGCTGGCCTTCCTGGCCCTGATGTGGGGATTTGCGCTGATCGCTCCGTTCCTGGCCGGGGTCAGCAACATCATGGGCATCATCATCATTGGCATCGGCCTCTACGAGGCGTGGAAGTTCAATCGTCGGGTGGTCGCGACAGGTCCCTTCCGGCTGGTTGCGCCAGCTTCGCCTGACGCGGTCATTCCTGGGTCGCCGTGACCTTCCCCGCGCAGCCCGACGCGGGCTCCCCCCGCCGAGTCTGCCCCCAATGCGGGAGCGAGCTGGCGGTGTCGCTTCTGGCTTGTCCGTCGTGTGCGGCGCTCGTGCATGCGGAACGGTTGAAGGCATTGGCAGCCGAGGCCGCGCAGGCCGAGCGCGATGGCAAGCTCGAAAGCTGCGCTGAGACTTGGTCGAACATGCTTGCCTTGCTGCCTCGGGGCACGGTTCAGCATGCCCGTATCAGCCAGATGCTGGCCGAAGCACAGCAGCGCCTTCCGCCCAAGGGCGAATCGGAGCCGGCGACCAGACCCAAGTCGAGCGGGAAGAAGAAGTCAGGCCTTGCGGTCGCCCTGGGCGCCGTCGGCGTACTCTTGCTCAAATTCAAGTGGGCGCTTGTCCTTCTGCTTGGCAAGGGCAAGTTGCTTCTCTTCGGCCTGCTCAAGGCCAAGACCTTCTTGTCCATGGCGCTCGCGCTCGGGGTCTATGCCGCCGCCTGGGGCTGGAAGTTTGCCGCCGGGCTGATCGTGTCGATCTATGTTCACGAAATGGGACACGTGGCGTGGCTCCGCCGCTACGGTATCGCAGCCACCGCACCCATGTTCATTCCGGGCGTGGGCGCCTTCGTTCGCTTGCGCCAGTCGCCGCGCTCTCCAGCCGAAGACGCGCGGGTCGGCATGGCGGGTCCTCTGTGGGGCCTCGGCGCTGCGCTTGGCTTTCTGGGCGTCGGGCTCGCGGTGCCGTGGCGGTCGTGGATCGCCATCGCTTCGGTGGGGGCATGGATCAACATGTTCAACCTTCTGCCGGTCTGGCAGCTCGACGGTGGCCGAGCCTGGAACGCGCTCAACCGACGGCAACGGGGATGGGCGTGCGCAGCGCTGTGGGGGCTGGCTTTTCTCGCTGGCGACGGTCTCTACTTCCTTATCGCCGCCGCCGGGTCTTTGCGCGCGGCGGGAGGCAAAGCTCCGAAGCAAGGCGACCGCGGCGCGCTCACCATGTACGTCGCCCTGGCCGCCATCCTGACCCTGGTCATGCACATCGCCCGTTCCATCGTGCCGATGGGCATGCCGTAGTCGGCGCTCCGACTCCGTGGTCTCTGTGTCTCCGTGGTTAGAATCCGGAAATTGTTCGGCCTTCAAACCGTTCGATGCTCTACAGCCGGATCTTCTGTCCTGGGCCCGGCGCGGTCACCGTCGGGAAGCCGCGCTCGGCAAGCTTCGCCATCAAGGCGTCCTGTGCGGGAGGCTCGCCGTGGACCAGCAGGACTTGGCGCAACTTGCCGTGCTCGCGGACTGCTTCCGTGAACTCGAGCAGGTCCTTCTGGTCGGCGTGCGCGGAGAATCCGTTCAGCACGACGACCTCGGCGAGAAGCCGTCGCATGACACCGAAGACCTTCACTTCGCGATGCCGTTCGACGATGCGCCGCCCGAGCGTGTGCTGGGCCTGGAACCCGACGATGAGAATGGTATTGCGATGGTCCTCCACCCCTTCGCGCAGGTGGTGCAAGATGCGCCCTGCTTCGCACATGCCGCTCGCGGCGATAATGATGTGCGGGCCGGGCTGCGCGGCGATGGCCTTGGATTCTTCCTTGTCGGAAACGTAATGAAGCCCGTCGAACTCGAAGGGTGGATCTCCGCCGACCAAGCGGTTGTAGGTTTGCTTGTCGTAACACTCGGGATGCATCTTGAAGACGTCGGTCAGCTTCACTGTGAGCGGCGAATCGACGTACACCGGTACGGTCGGCACCTTCTTGGCGGCGCGCAGGCGCTTGAGCGCGTAGACAACTTCTTGTGCGCGTTCCAGCGCGAATGCGGGGATGAAGATCTTGCCGCCGCGTCGGATGGTGCGGTTCACCGCCTCGGCCAGCGCATCGTCGACTTCTTCGATGGGGGCGTGCATGCGGTCGCCGTAGGTGCTCTCGCTGATGAGGCAGTTCACCCCGCTTGGGGTTTCAGGCTCGCGCAGAATGGGCATCCCCTTGCGTCCGAGGTCGACCGCGTAGGCGACCCGCACCTGGTTGCCGTCGTCCTCCACGTCGAGCACCACAATCGAGCTGCCGAGCACGTGGCCCGCGTCAAGGAGCTTCAAATTCACCCCCGGCGCGACCATGTGCGGGCGCCGGTAGGGCAGGCCGACGATCTGCCCCAAGATACCAGTGACATCCTCGTGGTTGTAGAGCGGTTCCACCGGTTCCATGGGGAGCCCCTCGCGTTCGATCAACTTGTGGATGTGCTTGGCGTCGGCCTCTTGAATCATGGCCGCGTCGAGCAGCATCGGCGTGCACAGGTCGCGCGTGGCCGGCGTCGCGTAAACCGGACCTCGGTAGCCCTTTTTGTACAGCAATGGCAAAAGGCCCGCGTGGTCGATGTGCGCGTGCGAGAGCACGGCCGCGTCGAGCTCGTCGACCGGTATCCCGAGTGATCGGTTGCGCTCGTTGGATTCGCGCCGGTGGCCCTGGAACATCCCGCAGTCGAGCAAGACCGCCGCTCGCGAGGTGCGCAGGATGTGCTTGGAACCGGTGACCCCTCGGGCACCGCCGACAAATTCAAGCTCTATCAATCGCCGCTCCTTTGGTAGAGGTAGTCGGTGCTCGACCGGTTTTTCGCGTAGGCCGACGCCGCTTCCTGTTTCTTCCCTGTGATGCCCTGGCGGAGGAAATCGAGCGCCTCATGGGGCGTATTGGCAAAGGTGAAGAGCGTGAGGTCATCGGCGGAAATCATGCCGTGTTTGACCAAGGCATCGAAGTTGATGACTTCGCGCCAGTACTCTTGGCCGTAGAGGATCACTGTCATCCTTCCTTCCAGCTTGCTGGTCTGGGACAGGGTCAAGATCTCCGACATCTCGTCGATGGTGCCGAAGCCGCCCGGGAACACGACCACCGCACGGGCCAGGTGCGCGAACCAAAGCTTGCGCATGAAGAAGTAGTGGAACTCGAACGACAGCTCCGGGGTGATGAAGTCGTTCGCGCTCTGCTCCTCGGGCAGGCTGATGTTGAGCCCGATGGTGCGACCGCCGGCGTCCGCGGCGCCGCGGTTGGCGGCTTCCATGATGCCATGCCCGCCGCCCGAGCAAATCAGATAGCGGGGCGCGTTGGGTGGGAGGCTGTTTGACCACAGGGTGTAAAGCCGCGCCAACTCGCGCGCGTCGGCATAGTAGCGGCCGAGCGGCCCGTTGGCAGCCAGGCGCGCCGAACCGAAGAACACCACCGTGCCCGGCACCGCTTGCTCCTCGAATCTGTGCAGGGGCTCCAAGTATTCGGCCAGGATGCGCAGGGGGCGAGCGTCATCACTGTCGAGAAAGCGTTCGTTCTTGTAGGCGAGAGGGTGGCGGGCAACCGGGTCGTGCTTCTTCTGGGTCATCGGCTCTCCATCGGTCATTCTCGTGGGTTCCGTCGATTCTTCGGGTTCCTTCTTGGGGTTCCCATGATCGCGTTGGCGGAGGCGAGCTTCGCTCGCCGAAGCCAGAGCGCGGGAGGGTTTGGGAACCCTCTCAGGGTTCCCATTAGAATAAATATCGGTCGATAAGCCAGGAAATTGCAGTGCCCGTCGCCCCGCCAACCATGTCCCAGGTCATGTCTCGCCAGGAGGCATCGCCGCCGCTTCTGCTATCGTACGCCTCCTTAGCCGCGCCAACCGCGAGCGCGGCGCCGAATCCGGCGAAAAGACGGTGAAATCTGTTCTTGCTTAGCACGGCGGCGGTGGCGTATCCATCGCCCGCGAGCATGAAGCAAGCGGAGAAATGCAGGGCTTTGTCTTGCGCCCACCAGGGATCGGGTTCGGCGAGGGCGGGCGAAGCTGCTGCCAGAAGGAAGCACATCGACAGTGGCACAAGGGCGGCGCGAGGCTGGCGCGTGGACTTAGGCACTACCGCCGAATCTTAGCGTCGATCCGAGGATCCGTGCCAATTCCGCTAGAATTGGCCAAGACGCCCATTGTCGAGGCTTCGCCCAGTGCGTGATTTTCGCTTTGCGGAATTGACCGGTTTGGCCGCACATGTTATCGAAGACACTGGGTTACCAATGGGCAAGCGTATCCTGGTCGCCGACGACAGTCTCACGATTCAACGGGCTTTTGCCATGGTGATGGAGGGCTCGGGCTATTCGCTCAGCTTTGCCAAGTCCGTGGACGAGGCGGTTGCGACAGCGAAGAAGGACGGCCGTCCGGACTTGGTCCTGGCCGATGTTGGGCTGGGCAACGGCAGCGGCTACGACCTTTGCGCCGAGCTCAAGGCCGACGCTGCCTTGCGGGACATTCCCGTCTTCATCCTCGCCTCGACCCAAGCTCCCTACGATGAGGCACGCGGGCGCAAGGTTGGCGCTGATGGCTACATGGCAAAACCCTTCGAAAGCCAGGCGCTACTCGATGCCGTGGCCTCCGCAGTGGTCAGCCTGGCCCGGCCTTCGGCAGCGGCGGGCGGCAGCGCTATGCCTGATTTCACCGACCACAACGACAACACAGCCCGGATTTCTGCCAACGAATTGCCGTCGGAAGACGACGACAGTTACGGCGAAATCACCATCGAGCGTGGCCCGGCGCCTACGCCACCCGCCCCGGCGTGGGGCGCCAAGCCGGCCACTCGACCGAGCGGAATGCGGACGATTCCGCCGGCCGGAGCGACGCCACCGCCGGCGCAACCATCGCCGCGGCCTTCCCTGATTCCTGGAGCGCGCCCGTCGGCCGGAATGCCGGCCGTGCGTAGCGGAAGCACGCCGCAGCCCGCGACCTCGGTGCCCGTGCCCGCCGCCGTGCGCCCGCAGATGGCGCGCACGATGATGGGGTTTCCTTCGGTCAAGCCGCCCGTGGCGGGAAAACCGCCGGTTTCCGCTACCCAACCGCAACCCAAACCCGTTCCGGCTCCCAGCGCCGCAGTCCCCGTGCGTGCGCCGTTCGCTCCGACGCCGTCGGCGCCCGCGGTGCCGCCAGGCCCGGTCGCTCCGGTGGTCGCCAAGACGCCAGTGGTTGCGCCAACACCAGCGGTGCCCACGGCCCCGCGGCCCGTGGTTCCGCGGGTGCCGCCTTCGCTGCCGATACCAGGCGCGCCGATGGCTCGAAGACTTCCCACGCCGGTTCCCGCTGGCGCGCCTGCGGCCTCTTTCGTGCCTCCGCCGGCCATGGCGGCCGCGGTGTCGTCGGCGGTCGAACAGAAGGTCGCGGCATTGTCCGCGCGTGGTCCCGAATACGAAGCCATCGCCAAGCTCTCCCGCGAGATCATCGAGCAGGTCGTGTGGGAAGTCGTACCCGAGCTTGCCGAGGCGATTATCCGGCAGGAAGTCGATCGCCTGGCAAGCGTCAAGAAGTAGTCTTTCGCTCCTCCGTTCCCACCGCTCACCGCCAGGTTTCCCCATGACCGATCTCGCCAAGAATTACGATCCCACCGCCATCGAATCGCGTTGGTACCAAGAGTGGCTTTCGTGCCGCTATTTCCACGCGGACGCTGCCACGCCGAAGGCGCCGTTCTGCATCGTCATCCCGCCGCCCAACGTGACCGGCGCCCTGCACATGGGCCACGCGCTCACGTGCACCATCCAGGACATCCTCACCCGCTGGCGCCGCATGGCTGCCTACAATGCGATGTGGTTGCCGGGCACGGACCACGCCGGCATCGCTACCCAGATGGTGGTCGAGCGCGAGCTGATGGCGACCGAGAAAAAGTCGCGTCACGACCTCGGCCGCGAAGAGTTCGTCAAACGCATTTGGAATTGGCGCGAACGCTACGGCAGCCGGATTCTCGAACAGCTCCAGGTGATGGGGTGCTCGCTCGACTGGGAGCGCCTGAAGTTCACCATGGAGCCGGAGTATTCGAGGGCGGTCATCGAGGCCTTCGTGCGCTTGCACGAGGAGGGCCTGATCTACCGAGACCGGCGCCTTATCAATTGGTGCGTGTCGTGCCGGACGGCGCTGTCCGATCTGGAAGTCGAGCACGACGAGGGCGCGCAGGGAGAGCTGTGGGAGTTCGCCTATCCGCTGGCCGACGGCTCGGGCGAAGTGGTGGTCGCCACCACGCGGCCCGAGACCATGCTGGGGGACACCGCCGTCGCCGTGCATCCGGATGATCCTCGCCACAAGGCGAAGATCGGCAAAATGATCAAGCACCCGTTCACGGGGCGCGAATTTCCAATCATCGGCGATCCGATTCTGGTCGACCCGAAGTTCGGCACCGGCGCGGTCAAGGTCACTCCCGCGCACGACCCGAACGACTTCGAGTGTGGCAAGCGCCACAAGCTGGGTTTCATCTCAATCTTCGACGAGAAGGGACACGTCACCGCCGATGGCGGGCCGTTTGCCGGGCTCGACCGCTTCGCCGCGCGCAAGCAGGTGAAGGCGAAGCTCATTGAGTTGGGCCTGGAGCGCGGCAAAAAGGCGCACGTGCACGCGGTCGGACACTGCCAGCGTTGCCACACCGTGGTCGAGCCCATGCTGTCGACCCAGTGGTTCGTCAAGATGGAGCCGCTGGCGAAGCCCGCCATCGAAGCGGTAGAGCAGGGCAAGACGCGCTTCGTTCCCGAGACCTGGAGCAAGACCTTTTTCCACTGGATGAACAACATCCGCGACTGGTGTATTTCGCGCCAGCTTTGGTGGGGACATCGCATCCCGGCTTGGTATTGCGCTGCCTGCAAGCAGCCGACGGTGGCACGCGAGACGCCTGGCCAGTGCGTCCACTGCGGCGGCAAGCAACTGACCCAGGACGAGGATGTGCTCGACACCTGGTTCTCGTCGTGGCTGTGGCCGTTCGCGACCCTGGGCTGGCCCGACCAGACGCGCGAGCTGCGTACCTTCTACCCGACTACGGTCATGGAGACCGGTTACGACATCCTCTTCTTTTGGGTCGCGCGCATGCTGATGGCGGGACTTCACTTCATGAAGAAGGTGCCGTTCCGCACGGTGTACCTGCACACCATGGTCACCGACGAGAAGGGCGAAAAGATGTCGAAGGTGAAGGGCAACACCGTCGACCCGCTGGAAGTCGCCCAGAAGCACGGCGCGGATGCCCTGCGCTTCGCGCTGGCGTGGCTGACCAACCAGGCCGCGCAAGGCAAGAACATCAAGTTTTCGTGGAGCAACGTCGAGGATGCGCGCCGCTTCGCCAACAAGATCTGGAACGCGACCCGCTTCGTGCTGATGAACCTGGACGACTACGATCCCGACCAGTTCGCGGATCGCACCGCCGAGGGCCCAGACAGCGCCGAATACGACCTGCCCGAACGGTGGATACTGTCGCGCATCCAGCGCGCCACCGAGGAGATCAACACCGACCTCGAAGACTACCGCTTCGCCGAGGCGGCACAAGCGGTGTACCACTTCATCTGGGACGAGATCTGCGACTGGTACATCGAGCTGGCCAAGGTGCGCCTGCAGGACCCGGCCAAGGCGGGCGAGAAGTGGAAGATTCAGGGCACACTGGTGACCGCGCTCGATGCAGCCATGCGGTTGCTCCACCCGTTCATGCCGTTCATTACGGAGGAGCTGTGGCAGAAGCTGCCCAAGCCCCAGGGCGCTCCCCAGAGCATCATGATCACGCTGTACCCCATCGCGGATCCTCGCTACGCCGACGATGCCACCGAGACGTCGATGGCTTTGGTGCAGAAGGTGGTCACCGTGGTGCGCTCGCTGCGCACCGAGGCCAACGTGCCGACGGTGACGCGGCCGAAGGTCATCCTCAATGCCGCGGACGACTACAAGAAGACCATCCTCGACGGTTACCGTAATCTGGTGTGCGAGCAAGCCAAGCTTGGCGAGCTGCTGGTTCGGCGTTCGGGCGATGTGCCCGCGGGGCCGTACTCGACCGCGATGGCCGGCGACGTGGAGGTGATTCTGGTCGCCGAAGCGAAGTCCGCTGCGGATGCCGATGCGGAGCGTGCGAAACTGGAGAAGGAAAAGGGCAAGCTGGCGGGCGACCGGGACCACCTGGCCAAGAAGCTGGCGAACCCGCAGTTCCTCGAACGGGCGCCCGCAGCCGTGCTCGACAAAGATCGCGCTCGCCTCGCCGAAATCGAGGCCGCCTTGGCCAAGCTCGAAGCGGCTCTCGGGCGGCTGTAGGGCAACGGCGGCCTGAGAGCACAGAGATATTGGAGAGCACGGAGGCTATCCGACTGTCCGATCCCCTCTGTGCTCTCGCCCACCGAACACGTCCCCGGCGTCGTCCGCCCTCACCACCCGTGACTCCGCCCCCGCCGCCCCTGCGCTCTCTCACTCGTCGAAGATGACCTGATCGGACGCCGCTTCGGAGACTTCGTTGCGGGCGCCAGCCAGGTCGGCGTTGGTCTTGCGCAGGCGCTGGCCAAGCACCTGGACGAAGCTCCACAAGAGCTTGACCGACATGCGCGGGTAGTTGCGAATCAGGTCGTTGAAGTCGCGGCGGCGCAGGACCAGAACGCGTGACGCTTCTTCGGCCGTGGCGCTGACCGAGCGCGGGCCATTGTCCACCAGTGCCATCTCGCCCAGGTGAGCGCCTTGGCCCACATAGGTGACGAGGGCGCCTTCCTTGTGCAACCGCACCTTGCCCGAAAGAATGATGAAGAGTTCGCTGCCGGGCTCGTCCTCGGTGATGATTTCGTCGCCAGCCTTGAAGTCGGCAACCTCGGTCAGCGCCAAGACGCGCAGAATTTCCTTGTAGGTCAGGTGCCGGAAGAGCGGCATCTGCTTGAGCACCTCGACCTTGCGGTTGAGCTCTTGCGAACGCGCGTCCGAGGTCGCGGTCGCGTCTTTGGCCACGCGCAGAACCACCGCGGTGATGTTGTCGTGGCCGCCGCCCTTGTTCGCGTGCTCGACCAGCTTGGCGGGTATCGATGTGACGTTCTCCTCGGCGAGCTGCTTGGAGATCTCCTTTTCGTCGAGGTACGCATGCAGCCCGTCCGAGCAAAGCATGAACTGGTCGCCGGGCAGGACTTCCAGGTCGATGGTGTCGACCTGCACCGTTTCGTAGACCCCCAGCGCACGCGTGACCGCGTTCTTGTACGAGGCATAGGGCGATTTCGCCAGGGTTTCGCGCGTGACCTTGCCGTGACGAATCAGCTCGTTGATGAGCGAATGGTCCTCGGTGAGCTGCACGGTTTGCCCGCCGCGAACCATGTAGACCCGGCTGTCGCCCACGTGGGCGATGAAGCCGCGCTCGGCGATGAGCAGGAACGCGGACAACGTGGTGCCCATGCCGCGCTTGTCGGGTTCCTTCTGCCCGCGCTCGAAAATGGCCAGCCCCGCGGTTTGCACCGCGTATTCGAGCACGCCCAACACGTCGTGCGACGTGACCCCAGTCTCGTGACGCGCATAAGCGTCAAGGATGTCCCGGCGACTGTCCACCGCGCCGCGAAACTCGGCAACCGCCATCTGTGACGCGACCTCGCCGGAAGCGTGCCCGCCCATCCCGTCGGCGACCACAAAAAGCGATAGCTTTTGGTCGACCAGGAAGTTGTCCTCGTTGTGCGTGCGCTTACGACCGATGTCCGTTGCAGCCCAGAAGCTGAGATCCATGTTGCTCACCGCGCGGCCCGTGGGCCGTATGCAAGACCCCTAAACTACACCGATTCGCAGACGGGGCAAGATTGCCGATTCGTGCCCAAATGGCTTGACAGCCGCATCCCCATTGCTACAAATGTCATCCCCGGCGGGCAGCCCCCGCCGTGGATTCATACTCGGGGATCGTCTAATGGCAGGACGCCAGACTCTGGATCTGGCTATTAAGGTTCGAATCCTTATCCCCGAACCAGCTTCCAAAAGTTGCACCTTCGCAACGGCCCCATGGTCTAGCGGTTAGGACGGCGCCCTCTCACGGCGTAATCTCGGGTTCAAGTCCCGATGGGGTCACCATCTTTTGCCAGCGATTACGCGCCTTTGCCTGGGATGTAGCAAGGGATGTAGCAAGCGAACCGAAATCGCCGTCGAGAATCTTGCCTTCACGGACGTCGATTTTGAGCTTCGCGACCTCAGCGCACAGGGTTGGCCAAGGGAACGTGGTGTAGATGCTGACGATGTCGCCACGGGGTCCGTGGGTGAAGGTTTCGAGTAGATCGCGGCGGGCGCCATCGACCTGCGCAAGCGTATCGTTTCCAGCAGACTGCCGGGCCCGCCCCACGATCCGCCAGCAGCTCCGCAAGGCGTCGCCATCTACAAGCCTGTCTTCGAACAGGTGTCGGTGGAGGCGGAGGCCATCGGCGTCTCGCTGCAGGCGGCCAGGTCCGTCGTATTGTTGCAGTACTGCCAAGTGATGGTGGCCGAGCCGGCCATGGTCGTGCTGGGCGTGAGCTGCCCGTTGACGTCGACGAACGTGCTCGGCGAACCGCCACTGTCGGCGGCGCTGACATCCTCGAACGCCCCGGCGCAGGTGATGCATCCCTGGCCGTGCTGCCCGAGTCCGTTCTTGATGTCGAGCGATCCGTTACCGCCGATCACCACGGTGATGTTTGCATTGCCAGGGCAGTGCCAGGTCCCGACCAGGTTGCTTCCCGCAAAGCACGGGTCCGCCGCCCCGCTACACTGCGCGAGCAAGCCGCTCGGACCGGCGTCGCCGCCGGCCGCGCCATCGACCACGCCCGCCACTCCCCCGGCTTCGCTGGCCCCACCCGGCGCGCCCCCCATCGCCAAGCCGCCCGCGTCGACGCCTCCTCCATCCTGCGTACCCCCGCCGCCAGCTCCACCGGCCACGGTTCCAACGGCGCCGGTTCCGCCCGTGCCGGTTCCAGTGGCGCCGCTACCGCCCCCGCTCCCGGACTTCGTGCCCGAGCTGGAACAGCCACCGAAGGCCAGCAGGATCGCCAGCAGACCAACCGCTCCGACCTGAAATTGGGGTCTTCGCTTCGACATGCGACGGAGGCTACTTCGCAAAATGTTTCAGCTTCGTTAAATCGCGCGACGGCGGGCCCCCGTTTTCGTGGACACCCAACGAGGGCAGCAAGCTCATTTCGGATTGCGCCCAAGTCGGAAACGCTGGGCGCCCAGCCACAGGCTGGGCAGTGTCGCGGCAAAGCAGATCGCGAGCCCATAGACGACCACTCTCGCGATGAGAGGCCACAAGACCCAAGGGTGCCGAAGGTAAAAGCTCCCGTAGACGGCGACCGCCGCGGACGCGCAGAGCATGAGCATCCAGGCAAAGGTCGCCCACACGCTGAGGCGAAGTCTGTAGCTTCCGACAAGTGAGGCGGGTTGGAATAGGGCGAAGACGAACGCTCCCAAGGCGAAGCCCACGGGACCGTAGCCCCGGCAGGCACTTCCGACCAGGGTTCCGCGAGCATTCAGCACGTACATCGAAGCCAACTGGAGGAGGAGTAGCAAGCTCACATCGCCGAGCGAGGGGCGCGGTCCGCGGACCATGGTTCCGGTGGCATTGATGTCGGCTCGCGGAGCTTCGTACAAGCCCGCAACATCCCGCCCTGATTCACGATCCGAAGCCGGCATGAATGATCCCCAGGCAAGAATACCTTGGCCCGACCGCCGGCAGAAGAACTGCCATTTCCTGGTAGTCGAGATCCTTATCAGACGAGAACGGCTCGCCACGATTTCCGAGGGCGGCAGCGGAAAACAACACGTCGAGATAGCGCCAGCGGAGATGGGTGTCGAGAGCGCGTGTCCGCCCGCACCCTGCGGGCCGGAGCCTCAGGATCCGGCTTGAGCGCGAATTCATTCGGCGCCCCGGGTGCCATTGCCAAGCAACGCGACAGCCTTGGTCTCGCTTTCGACCGGATTGCCAGAAGCATCGCAGGTCATTCCGGTCACCGAGAGAGTTGCCGTCGCGGCTACAACAGCAGCGGGCTTGAACGCCACGACGACGGTGGCGTGGTCAGTTCCGGAGCCCTTGGCGCCGAGGACACTCGCAGTCAGGTCTTCTTGCTTCACCGAGTACTCGTCTGCATTGGGCCCGGTGATGGTGAGCGAAAACGTCTTCATTTGCGCCGGTCCCCCGTTCGCCACGGTGAGCGTGACCAGACCCGTTGCGCCCACGGCCAGGTCCTCGAAATCCGCAGGAGACGGCGAGATAGAAATCGGCCCGCTGCCAGTGCCCTCAACAGTCGCGGTGTCATTCGTGCCGGTTCCACTGGTTGCCGTGATAGTGCCGTACTGGCGTGTGCGGGCCTGCGGCTTAAACGACACCAGCTTGTAGCAGGACGGGATGCCTTCATCGACTTTCGCGGGGACGTCGGAATCGCACCCCGCTACGGCGCCGACGCTTGTGTCTCCGATGGTGAGATCGGTGATGGTGTCGACATCGCTAAGCGCGAAGGCCTCGGGCGCGCCGAATGTGCCCGTGACGCTGATGTTGCCCACGGGTGCGCGAACATAGACAGCCAACGTGACGACCTTGTCCGAGGTGGAGCCCACTGCAACCTGGCCGAAATCGTAGGGCTGCGGGTCAGCCACGACGCCGTTGTCGAGCTCGACAATCTCGACCACACCGAGACCAGTTCCCTTGAGGTTGGCGTTGGCAGCGCCGACGTTGTTGGTGGTCACGGTGAATGTGCCCAACACCGAGCCCTTAGCGGTCGGCGCGAAGACGACATTCACAATGCAGCTTGAACCAGGGGCGAGGGCCGCGGGGCAGTCGTTGCTTCCGACTGCGAAGGGACGAGTGGCTTGGAAGGTGAGACCGTCGACGCTTCGGTCACTGGCGCCGCTGTTTTGAATGCGGCAGGAAATGGTGGACGTCTTCCCGACCACCGTGTCGCTGAAGACGAAGACCCGTCCGCCGCAGTCGGGGAACGGCGGGATAGGTGCTCCGGCAACGCCAGTCACCACCGATCTCGGGGAGCTTGCGGTCGGGTTTCCCGTCGCGCCGTCAATCACCGTGAACGAAGCCGAGAGGTCGCCTGCGATCGTCGGAGCGAACTTCACGAAAATCTGGCAACTGGCGCCGGCCGCCAGGACGGCGGTGCACGAGGTCGTGTAGGGGAACGCAGCCGCGCCGCCGACGTTCGCGGCAGTGTCCTCGCGAACCACCGACAGGGCAAGCGCGTCGACATCGCCTGTGTTGGTCACGGTCAGGGTCTGCGATGCGCTGATCGTGTCGATACCGATGTTGCTGCCGAAGTCGAGGCTTGCGGGCGAAAGAAGCAAGAGGGGGCCAGCGCCGAGCAGATCGTAGCGTTCGCCGTCGGCCACGGCGCTGTCAATTGCGGGCGTGGAGGATGGCGCGTCCGGTGCTTCGACGTTGGCGGCGTCGACGTTGGCGGCGTCGACCGGATTCGGGTCGAGCGCAGCATCCTCGGCGGTGCCGCCATCGCTTGCTGTGACTGTGTCAACGCCGGGGACGCTGTCAGTGCTCGCATAGACTTCGCTTCCCGCACCGTTGTCGCTGTGCAGGCTGATGTCGGCGCCAGACGGGCCGTCGGCGCCGGCGCTCGCATCGAAGCTCGTGCTGCTGCTGTCTCTGCCCAGGCTCGCGTCGAGACTTCTCTTCTGGCTCTCGCAGGCGGGATTCAGAGCAATCACCAAGGCGGCTATCGTTAGTCCGTAGCGCATGGCAGGGATTTGACTCCCATGCATGCAGCGCTGCAAGGCCCGTAGCTCGCCTCCACGCAGCCGCGATTACCGCGCTCCGCGGAAGGTCTGTCTCGGGTGAAGGCGCCTACGCGATCCCGGCCACGCCGACCAGGACGCTTTCGTCGAAGTCGGGGCCGAGGGCGCCAGCGGCCTTCAGCGGCCGGATGTCGGGCAGGCGCGCGGGAACGCCGCCTTGCGCGTGCTCGCCAAGGTAGGCGGCCAGTTGCCGATCGGCGTCGGCGACGTGATAGACGACCCAGTCCTCCAGCATGAAGAAGATGGCCTGCCGGGCTTCTTCGAAACCGCCTTCGCGGCTGAGTCGGGCCGCGACATCCTGGGCCTCGCGGCGAATGTGATCGTGAAAGGCAGAGTGGAAGCGACGCCGATTGTAGGAGCGTTGGAGCATGGCGAGCTCCTCGGACGCGAAATGGTACTCGAGGTACGAGACTAGGAACGCGACCGCACGTCGGAAAAGTTGCGGACTTCGAGCAAGCTCGTCGGAAAACATGATCTCGTTGGCCATCGCGAAGAGCGTCTGGTGGTGGCCGTCGATATCCAGGTTCCCCGTCTCAATCTCAGGTGTAATCACGAATCGGTGCATGAGGTTTCCCCGCCAAGTAGAGTTTTCCGAACCGCGCTCGCGTGCAGACGCACGATTCCAATCCAGGTCCCCTCGTTTTCGGTTGGTTGGTGGCCCGGCTTTAGCGTTTCGACGCCAAAATCTTCGCCGGGATACCGATGCGTTGTCGATTTAGACGCGCAATGTTGTATGGGTTGACTGGCCTGCCGCGCGAGTTGGGAGCAGGGCGGACTTTCGTGCTAGTTTGGCGCTCCGTGTGGCCCGCCCGTGCTGAATGGGATTGCCCATTTCCAGCGAGGCGGACTACCTTGCCATTGACGACAACATCCAAAACGTCTACGACAAGCTCTCCATCCGAGAGACACCAGCCCTGATTCACCAGCAAGGAAGGGCGCAACAATGAAGACAATCACCGAATTTTCCGGAATTCTGCTGCAGCGGGCGGCAGAAGCCCAAAGGGCGTTCCGGGCATAGCACCCGCAGACCGAAACCCGTCCGGCGGACACCGCGCCGGCCGAGGCGCCCGGGGCCGAAGAAACTCCGACGGGGGCCGAAGAGGCTCCTGCTGGGGCCGAAGCAGCTCCATCTGAGGCAGGCGCTGCGGCCGAAGTCGCGGAGACTGAGAACGCGGCAAGCGATAGCGCCGCGCCCGCGACTGACAGTCCGCCCGCCGACGAGGTCGCTGCGGAAGCCGCGGTAGAGCCGAGCCTGGGCGAGGGACCCGAGGCGGAGGCCGTCGGTGCTGCGATGCAGGTGGAGGGTGATCGACTTGCGCGCCTGATGGAGGCGTTGGACGTGGCCGGTCGCAGGGTCGGTCAGGTGCGTTTGGTGCGAGTGATTCAGGGGGAGAACGCCCCGCAGGGGGCACAGAAGCGCGGCGAGTTCTACTACGTCGTCGACCTGATGCCTCGTCCCCAAAGCCAGCGCGAGTCCTTCGACGGTCGCCGCGGACCGGGTGGACGCGATCGCGGCGGCCGGCCAGGCGATCGCGGGCATGGAGGGCCCAGAGGGCCGGGTGCGGGCGGCGGCGGCCCAGGCGGAAGCCGTGGCAAGTTCAGCAACGATCGTCCCGGTGGCCGTGACGGCGAGCGCGAGGCCCGGGGTGAGATGCCCCGCGGCGGCGCGGGTTGGACCCTGACTCGCGCGCCCGAAGACCGACGCGACCGCGGTGAACAAGGCGGCGCTCCCAACCGCGATCGTCCTGGCGATCGCCGGTTCCCGCCGCGCGGCCCACGCGACGCCAATCGCGGCCCGCGTCCTCCGATGGGCGATCGTCCACCGAGGGGGCCACGACCCGACGGGACGAGGGCGGGTGGCCGTTTTGACGGCGGCGGTCCGCGACCGGGTGGCCGTTTTGACGGCGGCGGTCCGCGACCGGGTGGCGACAGGCCCCAGGGCGTGGGACCGAATTTTGATGCCCGCGGCCCGGGCCGCGGTCCCCGTCCACCGCGGCGTCCCGAGGGCGGTAATGGCGGCGGGCAAGGTGGTGGCGAGCGATGGGGCGGCCGTCGCCGCGGCGGTTGGGATGAGCCCGCGGTCGCAGATGCGGCCGAGACTGCGGCACCCACTGCCGCGCCGGCCGCACCGGTCGTTGAGAATTCACCGGCGGCTGCTCCCGCACCCGTGGAAGCTGCGCAATCTCAGCCGAACCCTGCGCCGTCCTCCGAAGACGTGTCGTAGTCCCGGCTAGCGATCTCGACGGTGGCTGGCCCTTCGCGCCTGGTGTGCGAAGGGCACGCGTGCCTGGTGCGGCTGCGGCGCGCTTTCGATAGGTGGCAGGAGCGTGGGCTCGTAGGTGTACACCATCACGCTGCGGCCGCCGCTCGTTTTGATGTTCAGCAACGAGACCGAGTCCGGGGGTGTCTGACCGGGCGCCAATGTCTTGTCGAGGTTCCCTTCGCTCGGCACCCCGACGCCGCCGCGCAGGGATGCGTCCAATGAAGCTCGGGGCGTGGGCAAAGCGATGTCTTGCGAAAAGGCCGAGCCGAGCTGCCCGTCGGAATCGGCGCTCGCGCGGCCGAGGTAGATCAGCGCGAGCGCGGTTTGGTCTTCCATACGAGGCGCCCGCACGCTGGCGCCTCCGCCGCTTGGATACATGATGGCCGCGCGATCGTCGCTGTGGCCAAGCCCCAGCACGTGCCCAAGCTCGTGGGTAAGCACAGCCTGCAGATCGTAGCCTGCGGTTGGCTTTCCCTCCGGCGCCGCGAATCCATGATCGCATTCGTTGATCTCGATGGTGGCGGCGGTGACGGTGCCATCGCGCAAGCTGGCGGTGAATCTCGATCGCCCGAGGTCGATGGTGTCGCCCTGCCAGCGCCCACGGCAGAAGCGGACGCTCACGTCCATGGCCCCGTCGCTCGCCACGCGAAACCTGGGCTGGTCGGCCGGCACCGCATTCCAGGTTCGGGCGGCTCTCTCGATGGCGGTTAGAATTGGCGCTGTTGGCACCGTCTTGCTGGGCGCGGAGGCGTCGAACCCAACCGTGATCTCTGCTTGCGCCCAGTGGACAACCGAACCAGGTTGGGTCGTGAGCAACTCGGTCTTTGCATAGGCCTGGCCGGAAAGCGCAATGCTAAGCCACACAAAGCGCATACCTGGACGCATGGGTTCTCTGATCTATCGGCACAAAGCTGCCCGAGGTGAAGCCCCGCGATGATGTCGCTCTATCGGGCGACGGGCGGCGGACGCTGGGCGCCGAGAAACTAGAAGACTTTCTGGCCGGGTCGATCTACGACAGAGCCAAGGAAAAAATGGCACCAACAAGCAGGGTCAAGCTCACCTCGTTGTGCGCAGGGGCAATCATCACGGCGCTGTCTTCGCCTCAGGCGCTGGCGTCGGAGCAAAGTCAAGCCGCGCAAGCCATCGAAAAGGCGCTGCAGAAGCACGGCTCGGACGTGCACCGCTGCTTCGAGAAGGTACTGGCCGATCGACTGGACGCCGCGGGTAAGGTTGAGGTCACTGTCGACGTGGGCAAGGGTGGCAAGGTCACGGCCGCCAAAGTGAAGAAGGTCGACAAAGGTGCGCCGCCGGCGCTCGCGGCCTGTGTCGAGAAGGCGGCGCTGGCCTGGACCATCGAGGGCATCGAGGCGGGTGCCGCAGTGGTGCTGCCGTTTTCGTTCAAGGCCCAGACCAGCCAATACATGGTCAATGCGGGCGACGTGCCGGAACGGTCATTGGGTGGCTCCGACAAGGGCAAAGGCGGCCCGAGGCGCGACGCTCCCTTCACGGTCAAGGTCCTGGCCGACGAAACCAACGTGAAGGCGCAAGCCATCTCGCTGACCGAGCTTAGCGTCGGGCCGGCGAGCCGCGTGGCCATGCACCGGCATCCCCACAGCGCGAAGATTCTGTACCTCGTGAAGGGGCACGCTCGCTTGCTCGGGCCCGAAGGCGTGGCACCCGTGAGGCTGGAAGAGGGGGCTGCGGTGTTCATTCCCGCCGGCTATCCGCACGTGATCGAGAACATGGGGCGCCAATCTACCGCGGTATTTTTGCAGGCCTTTTCGCCTCCCGGCCCCGAGCGCGTATACCGCAATCCGACCGATGCGCGCGGCCGGGCCGAGTTCGAGGTCATCCGCGACTCGTCGCAGGCCAAGCTGCCGCCCGAGTCGGCGGGGACGGTCTTGGTGGCCACCGCAGCCGAGACCAAAGCCGACCCTCTTCCCAAAGGAGCCGGCAGCGAGAAAAACCTCATCGCGGCCGGCGGTGCGCATCCTATGTGGCTCAATCTGCTGGAGTTGGCCGATGGCGCCGATATGCCGGGCAAGGGCGACGGCGCGACCTATATCTTCTACGTCATTTCCGGCGGCGGCAGCGTGCGCATCGGGGCCGAGACCATGTCGGTGGCGCCCGACGCTGTGCTGTACGTACCGCGCGGAACCGCCTACGCCATCAAGGCCGCGAGCATCGAGAAGGGCGAAAAGGTCGCGCTGCTGCAATTCAAGGTTCCCGGGGCCGGCAGCGCGCGTCCGTCCGCGCCTGCACCGCCCCGCAGATAGTCTGGGTCGGCGAAGTCGCCTCGAACGGTGTTCCAAAGGTCATCGTGGCGCGCGACATACTGAAAGGTATGTCCGCAGCCCCGTAGCGAAGCTTTGTAACCAGTGCATAATTGATAGGATGGGCGCCCGTCGACGGGACGGCCGAGGGCCAAGCAGATCCGGTCTGATCGCCGGCCGCTTCCGTTTGCAGGATGTGGTCGCCTCGGGCGGGATGGGCGAGGTGTACCGCGCGCGGGATGTGGTGTCGCACCTGCAGGTTTGCGTAAAGCTTCTGCGCTCGGTCGAAGAGCGCGAGGGCGAACGCTTCGTGCAAGAGGCGAAGATTCTGTCCGGCCTTCAACATCCTTCGATCGTGCGCTACCTCGCCCACGGTTTGGTGGGCAGCGACCACTACCTGGTCATGGAGTGGCTGGATGGGGAGGATCTCGCGCGGCGGATCGAACGCGACCCACCGCCGCTAGCCGAAACGGTGGTGCTGCTCAAGCAAGCGGCCGAGGCGCTGGCCTACGCGCACGCGCACGAGGTGATCCACCGCGACATCAAGCCACACAACCTGTTTCTGCTCGAACGCAAGATCTCGCAGCTCAAGGTGCTGGATTTCGGCATCGCCAAGTTGACCAACGCCGCTCGACGCCTGACCCGCACGGGAAATCTTGTGGGGACGCCCGGCTACCTTGCGCCCGAGACCATCGACGGCGGCGGCGCCATCGACGGACGTGCGGACATCTTCTCGTTGGGCTGCGTCGCGCACGAGTGTCTGACCGGTAAGCCGACGTTTCGTGGCCACGAGCCGGGCGTGCTCATTGCAAAGCTCATGCTCGAAGATCCGCCGCACCTGTCCGAAGTCGTTCCCGACGTGCCGCGGGCGATCGGCGATTTGGTCGCGCGGATGTTGTCCAAGAACCCCGAGCGGCGGCCGACTGCCGTGCAGGTGCTGCGCACGCTGGCTGCGCTCGGCGACTTGTCGGACGGTGCGGGCGGCGGGCTTGGGCGCGACCAGGAGACCCAGCTCACGGTGGTCGAGCAGCGGGTAAGCTGCATCGTGATGGCGACCGCGCCGTCGCAAGGCGAGCCCGGCATCGACAAGTCCGGCCGGGTAACGCCGATGCTGGGCGCGCCGTCCACCGCGCCCACGCTGGCCGAGCTTGAGGCGCGGCTCGCGCTTCGCTTTTCGGCCCGGACCTTCGTCCTGCCCGGCGGCAAGATCGTCGTGACCCTGCCGGAAGGGACGGTGGCGTCGGACCAGGCGCTGCTGGCGGCGCGCTCGGCGCTGCTGGTTCACCAGCACCTGCCGGATTCGGGCGTGGTGGTGGCCCTGGGCATCGCGCGACTGTCGCGCCGATCTGCGGTGGGAACCGTGATCGAGCAGGCGGCGCACCTGCTGGCGGACACCCCCCCCGGCCGCGTACGCATCGACGACGACGTGGCGCCGCTCTTGGGCGCGCGATTCGACCTCTGCCGCGACGATGCGGCCATCTATCTTCTCGGCCAGCGCGAAACCGTCGACGGCAAGCGAGGGCTTCTGGGACGGCCTGCGACCTTCCTCGGGCGTGGGCAGTAGCTTTCCTTCCTGGCTGGCCTGCAAACCGATTCGGCCTTGGAACGACAGGCCTCGACGGTGCTGGTGCTGGGCCCGGCGGGGATCGGCAAGTCGCGCCTCCTGCATGAATTCATGACCTGGGTGCGGGCTCGCCCCGAGCCGGTGCTGGTGTTGCTTGGGGCAGGGGACTCGCTGGCCGCGGGCGCGCCGTTCGCGCTGCTCGGACGTGCGGTAAGAAGGCTGGCTGGCATCGCGGAAACCGACACCGTGGACGAGCGCAAGCGCAAGCTCTGCGATTGCGTGGGCCGGCAGCTTCCCGAGAGCTCGCGCGACGGCGTGACCGCCTTCATCGGGGAGATTGCGGGCATTACCTTCCCGGAGGCCGACCACGAGTCCCTGCGGGCCGCTCGCCAAAATCCGGTCCTCATGGCGGATGCGACCCGACGGGCGTTCGAGGAATGGATGCGCGCCGAATGCGAGGTCAACCCGGTGCTGGTGGTGCTGGAGGACACGCAATGGGGTGACGCCGGGACCTTGGGGCTGCTGGACGGCGCGATTCGCGGCCTGCGCGATCAGCCGTTCATGGTGCTCGCTATCGCGCGCCCCGATGTGCAGACCGCGTTCCCGAACCTCTGGCCCGAGCGCCAGGTGCACGTGATCCAATTGCCGCCGCTTTCCCGACGGGCCAGCGAACGTTTGGTGCGCGAGGCGCTCGGTCCTTCCGTCGCCGACCAGACGGTCGCTCAGATTGTCGAGCGCGGCGACGGCAATCCGTTCTTCCTCGAAGAATTGGTGCGTGCCGCACACGCGGGCCGATCGGGTGAGGTGCCGGAGCCAATCCACGGCATCGTGCAAGCGCGCCTCGAAGCCGAGGGGCCGGAAGGTCGGCGGGTTTTGCGCGCGGCCGCGGTGTTTGGCGAAACCTTCTCGCGCGACGGCGTGGCGGCGTTGCTCGGCGGCGAGCGAGCCACGGTCGGGGAAGCGCTGGAACGCCTGTGCGAGCGCGAGCTCATCAATCTCGCAATGCCGTCGGTGGCCTCCGACAGAAGCACGGCCTTCACCTTTGCGCACGCGCTCATCCGCGAGGCGGCCTATGCCATGCTTACCGACGAGGACCGGAAGCTTGGCCACCGACTCGCTGCCAAGTGGCTGATCGAGCACAGCGCGCCCGAGCCCATTGTGCTGGCCGAGCACTTCCGTCGCGGCGGCGACACGCGGAGCGCCGCTTTCTGGTACCGGCGCGCTGCCGAGCAGGCGCTGAAGGCGAACGATCTTGCCGGCGCGATTTCGCGCGTGGGGTTGGGGCTTTCCGCCCTCGGCAGCGATGCCGGCGATGCGCAGGCGGGCGAGATGCGCGGCGCGCTTTGCCTGGTCGAGTCCGAGGCCCATCGCTGGCGCGCCGAAATCGCCCCGGCGGAGGCATCGGGCGTCGAGGCGCTTGGCTTGCTGGTTCCCGGATCACCCATGTGGTTCCGCGCCGCCGGCCAGACCATCGTGGCCCTCGGCAGCCAGGGCAAGGCGCAGGAGCTGGGCGCTCTCATCGCCAAGGTTCGCGCGGTGGAGCCGCAGCTTGAAGCGCGCGACGCCTTCCTGGTTTGCCTGAGTGAGGGCGTCAGCCACCTTATCGCCGCAGGGCATTTGCCCGCGGCGGACGCCCTGCTTGAAGAGGCCGCCCGGCTGGCCGGGTATTTCTCCGACATCGAGCCCCAGGCTCGGGCGCAGGTGCATAAGGCGCGGGCTACGCGGGCCGCCGCGCGAGGCGAAAGCACCGATGCCCTGGTCGAGCTGGAAAGCGCGTGGGCGCTCTTCGAGCAGGCTGGCGATCTTCGCAACGCCTGCTCGGTGCGATCAACCATCGGGGCGGTGTACGCGGATCTCGGCGACACGGGCCGGTCGGTGGAGATCCTGCGTGAGGTGATCGCCGCCGCCGACAAGCTGGGCCTGCCCGAGATCGCCGCCATCGGGAGGCGCGACCTGTCGCGCGCGCTCTGCTGGCGAGGCGAGAGCGTGGAAGCGGAGAGACTTGCGAGGCAAGCCATCGCGACCCTCGGCGCGCGGGGCGAGTCGCGCGCGGAAGGTGTCGCCGCGAGCTACTTGGCGGAGATCATGCTGTCGGTTGGTCGCTTCGACGATGCCGCCGCCCAAGCCGAGCGGGCCGCTGGAATGCTCGGCAGGGCTCCGGCCGAGCGCGCCCTGGCCCTGGCGCTTCTGGCGCGTGCGCGCCTGGGCCGCGGAAGGCTGCACGACGCCTCGGTGGTTGCGCACGAGGCGTACTACGGCGCTCTGCAGGCGATGGGAGCGATGGGAGAAAGCGAAACCGTGGTGCGCTTGGCCTACGCCGAGTGCCTGCTGGCGGCGCGAGATATCGAAGCCGCGCGGCAGGTTCTGTTGCGAGCGCGCGAACGGCTCCACGTGCGCGCCGCCAATCTCGGTCCACGCGGCGATCGCGAGGCATTCTGCAAGCTGGTTCCGCACAATGCCGAGATTCTGCGTCTGGCCGATCAGGAGCTCGGCCCGGCGCGAGGTGCGGTGAGCGACGTGCAGGTCGTCCGAGGCTCGAAGTAGCGCGGCCGCACGCGTGACCGGAATAGCAAAAGGCCCGCATCCGAAGGGTGCGGGCCTTTGCTCAAGTGCGAAATCGTCTATTGCAGCGGGGCATAGCTGCAGGCGCTGCACACGGCCGAGATACAATTGCCGTTTTGATCCGAGTACGGACCAGCCGGAGACTTCAGTTGGTCGATGGTGAGCTCTGGGCAGGTGTGGCACTGCATGCCGACCTTGGTGCCCTCGGGAAGCGGGCCGGCTGCGACTTCGTCCGCGGTTCGCAGAACCTGAATGAGCTGCCCGTTGGTCGTGCACTTGGCTTTGTCGATGCTGAGCTGCCAGCAATCGGTGCCTTGGCTCAGGTTGCCGTTCTTCTCCCCGGGCTGGCACTTGCGCAGCGATGCGGGGTCTTCCGTGTAACCGGTGATATTCCCTTTGCTGTCCTTCTTCTGGTAGCGATAGGCCACGCGGCAGTCAGCGCCCTTCTGCAAATCGGCCGCGGTCGCGGGGCTCGGGTCGTTGACGAAGTCCGTATTGTATAACTTGGCGTCCACGCACAGGTTCTGCAGCTTCTTGGCGATGGCGTCACCGATGCCCTTCATACCGTACGAGAAGTCGCGCTCGCAGATACTGGACTTGAGGCCGTTGTCGCCAAATTTGTCGATGAAGGCCGACATGCGCAGGCCGCCCTCGGCGCCGTAGCCCCATGCGTCCGAATCGTAGGCTTCGGCGCCTCCCTTGGGCGTATGGTCGGGATCGTAGCAAACCGGCCAGTAGTCCCAAATCTGCGGGTGGGAGGAATCGGCCGTGTTCGGGTTGGGGGTCTGGTCGATCTTGTACTTGGCATTGGCCATGTCGTACTGGACCTTGCCCTTGTCGTCCAGCTTGGGGTTCCCGCTGCCGTCGACGAGCATGCGCGGCCATCCGAAGATGCCGGCGACCAGAATCTGGTCGTTCGGGAAGGCCTTCAGGCTCTTGATCTCATCGGCCATGTGGCCGATGTCCTTCAGCGGGCTGCAATCGGTCGGCACGCTGGTGTCGGTTCCTGCGGAGGCGCCATCGGTGGGGTTGGGGCAGGGGTCCGTTCGTGCCGCGCAGTTGGAGAAGTCGGTCTCGAATTTCGCGTCCGTCGGATAGTTGGGCGGGTCCTTGCTCATGTTCACGCCGCCGCACTGATGGGCACGCGTGGAACAACGGAGGCTGGCCGATTCGCCGCGAAGCTCTGGGATGTCGCCAAACATGCCGTCGTTGGTCGCGGCCGAGCAGTCATCCTCGTCGCTCAAGAAGACCAGGCCCAGGTAGGCCCCTGGGCGGAGGAAGGTGTTCTGTACGCCGTTGCGCGATGGCTCGGACTTCGCATCGTGAAGATTCTGCGCCACGAGGGCGAATTCGAAGGCCTGAAGCTGATGCTCTTCGCCGCAACCTACGGTGCCGAGGCCTGTGGCCAGGCAGCCGAAGACTTGGGCGATGTCGCCGTTGGCGGGGTTCGTGTAGTTCACCGGCGACCCTTTGGTGTACTCGAGCCAAAGCGCGTTCGGGTCGGAGACGCCGCAGCCGCTGGCCCCACGCATTTGGAAGTCACCCACGTCGCCGAAGGAGCTGCCGTTGTTGCTGGAGTTGGGGCCGCAGGAACCGCTATCATAGCGCCCGCCGGTCCCGAGGTCGCTGTCGATGATTGCGACGCGCAGATCCGGATAGGTTCCGTCCACAGGATCCTTGAGCGCGGTAAGCAGGGTCGGGAAGTTCTTGATCATCTTCTGCTGCTTGGGCGCCATGGAGGGCGAGTTGTCGACCATGAACACAAGGTCGAGGGTTCGGATGGGCGAAACCGCGATGTAGAGATCGGTTTGCTGCTCTGGTTCGGGCGTGGGCTGGGTCAGAGGGTGTGAGATGCAAGCCCACCACACCATCGGTAGGGTTGGGAGCGCGATCGCCCAGCGAAGGTATCGCCAGCTCAAAAGGCGAGTTCTGCGCGATGAATTGCGAATCATGAAAATCCTCCTGTCGAGCAGCCGACGTACGGTTATCTCTCGACGAAGTACCTTACAGCAAGATACGGGCCGATGGAACCCTAAGAAAACTTCCGAGATCTCAGTGTTTCTATTTTTCGGTAGCCAACACTGTTGTTTGCGTTGTCAACGATGTTGGCTGAATGGCTAGGCGCATAAGGGCAACGCGGTTTCGCGGCATGGTCGGATGAGGACCCGTGTATTCTGGGCACCATGAGGCGGAAGCGCCAAGGAAAAGGCGACACCAGGCATCGGAAGCAGGGTTTGGCGCCATCGCAAGAGGGGCGCAGCCGGTGGGCTCCCTTTGCCGTGCTCACCATCGCTGCGGCCATCGTGACCGCGTATTTCCCCGTGCTCGGCGCAGGCTTCACCAACTGGGACGATGACCGCTTCTTCACCGGCAACCCCCTGTTCACGGGGCCCGTCGGCAAGTACGTCTGGGCCGCGCTGACCCGGGTGCAGTTTCAGGCCTACCATCCCCTGCATCTCCTGTCCTATCTGCCGGACCGCATCTTCTGGCCGCAGCATCCGGCGGGCTTCCATGTCCTCAATCTGGCGCTCTTCATCATCGCGCTGTCCCTGCTTTACTTCCTTTTGCGGCGAACCGTATCTCTGTGGCCCGCGTTGGCGGCCACCTTGCTGGTCGGGCTTTCACCGCTGGCGGTCGAGCCGGTGGCCTGGGCGGTGGGACGCAAGGACGTGCTCGCCTTGTTGTTTCTGGTGGCGACGTTGCTGGTGGCCGACCGCGAGCAGCCGACTCGGCGATCGACTGTCGCGGCCTGCGCGCTGGCAGCCGCGGCTTGCCTGGCGAAGACCTCGGCGGTGGTGCTGCCCATTGTGCTTTTCGCGTGGCTCCTTTTTGTGCGCGATTTGCCCTGGCGAACGGCGCTGCGGCGCTGCGTGCCTTTCGTGGTGATCGCAGTCGTGTTCGCGGTGCCGGTTCCGTTCATCTGGCAGAAGAACCAGATGATTCCGTCGACCCGCCCCTTGCCAGCGGCGCTGGACGTGCTTGGCACCATCGGGATCTACGCCTATCGGCTGGTAGTGCCGGCGCGGCTGTCTCCGGTCTATCCAAACATGGTGCGGGGACAGGCGCTGGCCGGGCTTATCGCCGTGGTCGTGCTGCTTGCCGTGGTCGGGCTTTGGCGGCGGTTTCCGCCCGCTGCGAAGTTTGCCGTGGTCGTGTTTCTGGGCTGCCTTTTGCCTGTGGCGAACATTACGCCGGTCTACTTTCGCTTCGCCGATCGATATGCGTTGCTCGCGGTGGCAATGCTAGCGTGGCCCTTGGCGAAGTTGTTCGCGTGGCCGCACGTGCGCAAGCTGGCTTTGCTGGTCGTCCCGATTCTCATCGGCGTCGAGATGTGGGCCACCATGGGCTTGGTGCCGATCTGGGATGACTCGCTTTCGTTGTGGCAGCACGCCACGACGGCCCAGCCGGCCGCGGTGTATGGGCACCTGAAGCTTGGGGAGACCTATCGCGAGGAGAAGCGGTACCAAGAGGCGGCGGCCTGCTACTTGCGCGCCGGCGAGATCGAGCCCCACGGCATCAAGGGACCGGCCGGGCTTCTGCACACGCTGGGCGAACGGGCCGAGGCCGAGGGCCGCATTCCCGCGGGCAGCACCAAGCAATGGGAAGACGAGATGTCCGAGAAGCGGTTCGACGCCCGACAGATGGACATCTTGATCGAAACCACCGACCTTGGCGGTTGTCGTTCCTGCGCGGAGGCCATGTTGTGGCTGGGTCTGCGCCTGTATCCGCAGAAGGACGCATCCCTGGTCGGGTTCGCGCGCAAGGCGCTGGAGCACGGGCGCCCGACCACGGCCATGGTGTATCTGAGCGAAGTGCGCGACAGCAACACCGAAGGACTCGTGGAGGTGGTGAAGTTGCTGAGGCAGAAGCAGACGCCCACGGAACCGGAGCCCAATCCGTAGCCGTTCCGGTTCCCGGTCCCGATGCCGGAAGCCTATTTCGAGTCGACCGTTGCCTTACCGGCGCTTGCGCCACCGTCAGCCGCCGGCGCGAGATCGAGGATGGCCTCAGGCGGTGGCGGTCCCTGCGGTGCGCTCGACGGGCTGCGCTTCGGCTTGTGCGAGACGATCCAGTCGGCAACCCGCGCAAAATCACCGAAACGGGTCAAGTCACCCTCGGTGCCCAGCAGGGAAATGCCGTAGTTGCGGCCGTCGATGCGGGCGGCGATGACCAGGCAGTAGCGGGCGCTGTCGTTGTAACCGGTCTTGCCGCCAAGAACTTGCACATTCGCGCGCGCGGCGGGGTGGTGCGTGTTGACGTAGTGGATGGGGGGCTTCGAGACAGGATGGGCGTCGTACTCGGGGCGCTTCACGATTGCGTCTAGGATCGGGTGCGCCATCGCGGCCTTCAGCAGCTCGATAGTTTCGCGCGGGGTCGACTGGTTGTCGGCGGAGAGCCCGGTGGGCTCGCGAAAGCGTGTGTAGCGCAGACCAATGGATGCGACCTTGCGATTCATCGCCGCGGTGAATTGCCCAGTGCCGAGCCCGACCGCGCGCCCCAGCGCCGACACCGCCCGGTTGTCAGAGCCGAGCAGCGCCGCATGTAGAAGATCGCGGTTTGAAAGGGTCATGCCTTCGAGTAGGCGCGACCTGGCGCCCCCGCGGGCCACCTCCACGTCGACGTGGTTGATGGTGGTCAGTCCATCGAGGTCCAGGTTCCGGTCTGTCACGGTCAGGGTGGCGGCCAGCTTGGAGATCGAGGCGATCGAACGCGGTTGATCGGGCTTTCGCGCGAAGAGCTCTTGCCCGGTGTCGAGATCGACGACCAAGGCGCCGAGTGACTGCACGTTGGGAAGGTTGCCCTTCATGGCGGCCACGTGCTTTTCCGAGTGATGGTGTCGAGGCGGCGGGCTTGGCTTCCCGGCCTTCTTGCCCCTCTTCGGGGCAGACTTGGTTGCGCCTTTGGCGCCTTTCTTGGCCGGCTTCTTGGCGGCAGTCTTGTCGGCCGGCTTGCGGCTGGCTGCTTCGGCCTGCGCCGACGCGAGCGCTGCGAGCAACGCGCACGTTCCGAGGAGGCGAAGCAATGTGCGAGAGCGATTCGCTTGAAGAAACTGCGTCATCAGTGGCATCGGGCGGCGGTTGGGTCTTCGTATCACGCCAGGCCAGGCTTGCGAAAGCGTTCAGGTAGCCAATCGACGAGATGCCGGCTGTAGCGCGTCCTCAACAATGACAAGCCGAGCATCATCCCGGCTAGCGTGAGAAACAGCAGCGCTGCTCCCAGCAGGTGAAAACGCGCGCGCAACGCGAATACGAAGCTGCCGTAGCAGAGCTCGATGTGAACCCAGTAAATGAGAAGCGACGTGCGACCCAACTGGCGCAGCGCCGAGAAGCGGCCGCGCAAAAGGCGGCACCACAGAAAGCCGATTCCGCCGAGCGAGGCGATGAGGCCCAATCGGTGGAAGAAGATGCCCGGTCCCATTTGCTGAATCACTTCATTCGGGTACCGAATAATGGTCGGATCCAGGTGACGCACGATGCCCACCGTGGACGTCATGACCAGCCCGATGAAGAAGGACGCTGTGAAACACCGGCGCAATCGGCGCTGGTCGCGATTGGCAAAGACCCACAGATGTCCGATGGCCACGCCGACCAGCGCCCAAGCCGCCCAGGGAAAAAGTGGAAACCAGGCCATGGGGCGCTGCCCGCCGATGTACGACGTGATGGGGCGGGGCAGCCAAGACGGAAAATGCGCGGGTCCGACCGCGCGGCCGAAGCCCAGAAAGATAGCCGCGAAGAGGAGGGCGGGCACGATCTGCCGGCGCCCGCGCCACGGGGCTGCCAACGCCGCGACGACCAGCATCGACGCTCCGATGGCATTTAGGATGTCGATGCGTAGCACGGTCTCCCAGCCGCCGTAGAAGCCGGACAGAATCCATTCTTGCAGACGAAACAAGTATGCCAGCACCAGCACCTGCAAGCCGCGCTTCGCCAGGCGCCTTCGCGCGACTCGGTCGTCTAGCCCTTTGGCGAGGCCAGCCTCGAACTGGATCGCCGCCGAAACGCCCACCAGCAGCAAGAACAGACGGGCCGGGATCCCGCTGCCGACCTTGACGATGCTGTAGACGAAGCCCGATTTGGCGGAAGGGAGCAGCCAGGCATCCATCCCGTGCGCCATGATCATCAGCACCACGGCAAGGCCGCGCAGCCAGTCGACAACCTCGATGCGGCCTCCGCGGGCAGGGGCCGTGCTGGCGGATGACGATTCGGGGCTGCGATTCACGAGGTCTGCAACACTACCAGGGCGGCGCACGAAAAGGGTAGAGTCGGGGTCGTGCAAGTCTCATTGGCCTATTCTGTGGATGCTGACGACGCATTCATGTTTCACGCGCTCACGACGGGCGCAGTCGACACGCGCGGGCTCGCCTTTTCACACCGGCGTGGTGACACGGCATGGCTAAACGCCCTGGCCGAGTCGGGCGGCGCGGACGTGGTCGCGATCTCCGTCGGCGCCTTTCCGCGTGTCGCCGACAGGTACCTGCTGCTGCCTCATGGCGCCTCCGTGGGGCGCGGCTTCGGCCCGGTGGTGGTGGCGAAGCGCCCCATGTGTCCGGCCGATCTCGCCGGTCGACGGGTCGCGATTCCCGGCCTGTCGACCACGGCGTTCTTAGTGCTGAGGCTCATCGAGCCTGCGGTGGTTCCGGTGGTGGTTCCCATCGCTCCGTTCACGCGCGTCTTCGAGGCGCTCGACCGCGGCGAGGTCGATGCGGCGTTGCTGATTCACGAAGGCCGGCTCATCTACGATCGGCGCGGCTGCGTAGCGGTGGTGGAGCTGGGACAATGGTGGCTGCACGAGACCGGGTTGCCCTTGCCACTTGGCGTGAATGTGATTCGGCGCGCTCTGGGAGCCGAAGCGACGGCCAAGATCTCCGACGTGCTCCGCACCTCCATCGCATACGCCATCGGCCACCGCGATCAGGTCATCGGCGCGCTGGCGAAGGAATCCCGCGGCGACGCTTCGCTGTCCGAAACGGCGCTGCTCGACCGCTATCTCGCCATGTACGCGAACCAAGACACCCTCGCGATGGCTCCCGACGCCCGGGCCGGCATCGATGCTCTGTTTTCGCGCGCTGAAAAGGCGGGGCTGTTACCGGCGGGCTCCACGGTGGATTGGGCGCCTTAGACGGAACCGGAGGCGGCCACGGATTCCCGCTATCGGGGCCAGGCGCCCAGAAACGTGAGGACAGCCTGGCAGGCGGCGGCGGCAGCCCTTGCGCTGTTCTGCTTCCACTCGCGATGGGCGGCCGGGCCGACGTGATTGGCGATACCGAGGACGGCGGCGAATGGGATGTTGCGGCCGGCGGCCGCGCGCGCGACGGCGAAAGCCTCCAAGTTCTCCACAGCGCAATGGGAGCTCTTCGCGGCATTCCTCGCCGCCGGAGCGGACGCTGTGATGGCGAGCGGACACGCGACGTCTACGGCTGCGAGGCTCGCGGCGTTGCGAATGGCCTCGCTAAGGCCGGGCGTCGCGCTTACCTGTCGAGACATGACCTCGGGAAGGTAGGTATGCCTGCCGGTGGTGACGTCGGGTAGCAGGGCGATCTCGTCGGCGACCACCGCGTCTGCCAGCCGCAGGCCCTGCCCGGCGGCAGGGTAGAGGCCGGCGGTGCCCACCAGGATCACGCCGCCAGGCCGGATCTCTTCAAGAAGCCGGGCGGTGCCGGCGGCTGCGTCTACCAAGCCGACGCCGACGCTGCCCATCGTGAGATTGCGCCGAATCGGCACGGGAAGATGGGGCACGGCCCGACGAAGGCTGGCCAGTTCGGGCGCCCAGGCCGATACCACCAACCATTGCGGCTCTCGGCCAGCGGCGGGACGACGCTGCTCACCAGCAGGTCTTGCCTTTCTAGGGGTGCTGGTATATTGCCGTTTGTCAGAAGTACGCATTCATGCCCCAACGGATCATCGTCATACCCGCTTACAACGAGGAACGCACGATAGCTGAAGTCGTGTGCGGAGCCACGAAGTATGCGGAACGCGTGATCGTGGTTGACGACGGATCGCGAGACCAGACCGGCATTTTGGCCAAGCAAGCCGGCGCCCTGGTGGTCCGCCATGCGGTCAACCGGGGCGTGGGCGCAGCCATCGGTACCGGCATCGAAGCGGCCGTGCGGCTGGATGCAGATGCGGTGGTCACCATGGATGCCGACGGTCAGCATCGCCCGGAAGACGCAGGGCGCGTGTTCGATCGCCTGGCCAAGGGCGACGTCGAGTTCGTCATGGGCTCGCGCATGAAGAAGGGCGACGACCCCGGGCACATGCCGGCCCATCGCGTGCTACTGAACACCATCGGCAACCTCCTGACCTTTCTGCTGTTCGGGGTTTGGGTCACCGACAGCCAGTGCGGTCTGCGCGGCCTGTCCCACAAGGCTGCGCGCACCATCGAGCTGCGCACCAACGGAATGGAATCGATTTCCGAGTTCATCAAAGAGATGAAGGACAAGCATTGGCGCCATGACGAGGTGGCAATCAAGGCCATCTACACCGACTATTCCATGTCAAAGGGCCAGAACCTTTTCATGGGCATCAAGATCGCCCTCAAGCTGATTTTCCGGCGGTTCATCCGCTAGCCGCCGATTAGCCATCATGCAAGCGATCCAAATCGTTCTGACCTGTTTTGCGATGTTCGCGGTTTCGCGCGTGCTGATTCGCTACCGTCGCGGCGGCATGAGGATGCTACACCTCGGGCTGTGGCTGGTTTTCTGGGCAGCGGTCATCGTCGTCTCGGTCCATCCCGCCACCACCGATCGTCTTGCCACCATCCTAGGCGTCGGCCGGGGCGTGGACACGGCGATGTATCTCTCGCTGCTGCTCATCTTCTACCTTCTGTTCCGGTCCTTCGCGAAGATTGAGGACCTGGACCGGCAGCTCACGCGCATCGTTCGCGCCAACGCCCTGCGCGACCTGGAAGAGGACCTGGCCGCCGGCGAGGCCCAAGCCCCGGGCAAGCAGCCGTAGCTTTCGAACCGGGCCCTTTGCGACTATTGCAGGGGCGGCGGTGGCGGAGGAGGCGGCGGCGGTGGGGGAGGAGGCGGTGGTGGGGGAGGGGGTGCCGCGGCTGGAGGCGGAGGAGCGGGCGGTGCTGCCGGCGCTGGCGCAGGCGGTGGCGGTGCTGCCGCTGGCGGCGGTGGCGCCGCAGGCGGCGATGCTGGCGCAGTCGGTGCGGGCGTGCTCGCCGCTGGAGGCGGCGGGACCGGCACCGCCGTGTCCACCTGAACGCAAGACGAGAGATCGAACAGCATGAACTCAAGGGCCTTTTCCTGAGCCGTGG